>Ga0315906_10007823_pt1 | contig 12931 bp, 12 predicted proteins | sample LakEriMetagenome_4_FD_203526 | JGI IMG/M metagenome (GOLD analysis project Ga0315906, IMG submission 203526) | Freshwater fungal communities from buoy surface, Lake Erie, Ohio, United States - Buoy 2 MA122 | ecosystem: Environmental > Aquatic > Freshwater > Lake > Lake biofilm | place: USA...
AGTAACTCCACCATTTAATTGACATAGAAACTTCATTCTTTTACCTGATTTTGGGCACATTGGAATGTCAGGGTATTGTATCCAATTTGGAAGTCCGGAATGTCCTGTCCCTGAAAATTCTTCTTCTTCAACAAATGAAAATTTCATCTCATTAAATACTATCTCAGAAGTTTGATTTAAGTCGTCATCGTATGAAGTATCAGCACTTTCAACTTCGTCACGATTGATTATAGTCGCTTTATTCGGATTTGAATAGTCTAAAAATACATTACCTATGTTTAGATAAATTGGGCAAGTCAAATGAACTTTAAATGGTAACCAACTAAAATTTTTGTCTCGGTTGTCAATGAACCCCAAATATTGAAATGGAACAACACAATTATTCTCTGGTAGTTGGAAGTCGTTTGGTATTTCACCACCAAGTTGATGTAGTCCATTTTCATCTTCAACTAACTGCAATATTCTGTTTTCTTTAAACTCTTTGTATTCAAGTCCAATTTCGTCTGCTTTAAGTTCTCTGTCCTTTCTATTTCCTTCTTCATAGTCGTAAGCTCTGATTAGTTTATCGTTTTCAAAAACTAATTCAATTCCACTGTAAAGTGTCTCGACAGTTCCCTTATTTGTAATTTGTGTCGCAATGAAATTTTCACATTGTTGGTCTCCGTTCAAATGAACTTCCCAACCTGCAAGAAAAACACTTTTTGTCTTGCTATTATGTTTGTTAAATAGGTTTTTAAACATTGTTCTTTTTTTTATTGTCTGTCGTCATAAGGTGGCATATAACTCGTTTATACGCGCTACTTTGTTACGCCTAATATTCCAATTCGGGTGGGTTGGTGCTATTTTGTAGCGGGTTATGGTAAAGGTAGAAAAAACGCTCAAGTCATCAAAACGCTTTAAGATCCGCAAGGACTATGCGTCATGTTCAAGTTATCATTAATAAAACTCAATCTTATGAATCTTTGGTTTTAGGATTATCAGCAATTTAAAACCATCCAGAATCATACATGCCACTTGTAACATTATCATGCAGATATTACTTGCCATCGGTTTCACCCTTTCATAATTTCTTAACTTTATGCGCTGCATCACCAAAGTAATTTAAATGAGCAAAACACACCATTTCGCAGTTAAAGTAGTCTGGACCGGTAACCAGGGGACGGGCACCTCTGCTTATACGGCATATGCGCGTAATCATACACTGTCGGCCGATGGCAAGGCACCACTCGCCTGCTCGTCAGCGCCCGCTTTCCGCGGCGACGGAACTTTGTACAACCCAGAAGACATGCTCTTGTATTCCGTTTCCTCTTGTCATATGCTTTGGTTCCTCCATTGTTGCGCTGATGCTGGAGTAGTTGCCATGGAATACCATGATTCACCCGAGGGAACCTTGACCATGGATGCAGACGGAATCGGAAAATTCACATCTATCGTGCTGAATCCGGCAGTCGTTTTTTTAGACCCAATGGACGAATCCCTTTTGAAGTCTTTGCATGAAAAGGCCCATCAGCACTGCTTTATAGCCAATACACTTAATTGTCCGGTTGAAGTTAAAATTCCAAATCACTAGACTGTATGGCCGCCAAGGATGGATCTACAACCATCACCGCCGATTTGGTTTTTTTGCCTGATGGCAAATTGCATCCAGCCATCACTTTGACCATTGATGAGGCGGGTGTTATCATTGCAATCGAACATGACGCCTCTGGAGCCTCACAAGGATTTTCAGGTATACTGGTTCCTGGGTTTATCAATTCGCACTGTCATCTGGAGCTTTCGAATCTGAAGGGAAAAATTCAAACGGGCAGGGAACTTCATGGGTTCATACAAGATATCGTTGGATTAAGAAAAACCACGAATTACCCGGGTACTTTGGAAATTGAGAACATTAACCAAGGCATGTGGAACAAGGGCATTCAGGCGGTTGGTGACATCTGCAATACATCCACGGGATTTGAAATCAAATCGAATAGCAAGATCAAGTACTACAATTTGGTTGAGGTATTTGGACTTTCATCCAAACAAGTTGAAAGCAGGATTGAATCCGCAAAGGAATTGGCTAGGCAATCTGTTTCAATGGGCATCTCCGGTTCCATCGTTCCTCATGCCCCTTACTCTGTTTGCCCTGAGCTGTTCTCCGCCATTACCGCTACGCATGATGTTGATTCAGGAGTATGGAGCATTCACCATTGCGAATCCGAATCGGAAAAACAGTTTGTTTCGAGAGGTATTGGAAACTTCCGTACGGCTTTTGATGAGATGAAACTGCTCGGCAATGATTTTTCCGGATTCGGACCCACTCCTACCGAATATGTTTCCAGGTTCTTTCCTCAACATGGCAAAATACTTCTGGTGCATAACACCTATATGAATCGGGAGGATGTTCGTGTTTTGAAAAAATCCGGTCGGTTTGATGATATTTATTTTTGCCTATGCCCTAATGCCAATCTTTACATTGAAGGTCGACTGTCCGACATACCAATGATGATTTCTGAAGGTTGCAAAATAGTCATAGGAACAGATAGTCTGGCATCAAATCATTCCTTGTCGATAATGGATGAGCTTAGCACCATTAGATCCGTTTTTCCGGAAATTGCTTTTGAGGATATGCTGCAATGGTCGACTGCCAATGGAGCACAACTTTTTGGTTGGAATGATTTGGGCAAAATAGAGGTGGGCAAAAACCCCGGGCTTGTTTGTGTATCCGGTAAAAACGTACAGAGGATAAAATAGCATGTTTGCCCAAAGTGGAGCTCAGCCACCTAATTTGATCTTCAGCTTTTTTCCGGGCTGAATCTGGTTCGCATCGGACAAGTTATTTGCCTTGCGGATGTCTTCAGGAGTAACCCCCTTGTATTTTTTTGAGATCCCCCACAGCGTGTCACCTGGCTGAACCGTATGGTAAACGTATTTCACTTTTGGCTCAACCTTTTTTTGTGTTTGCTTAGCGGGTTCTGCTTTTTTAGTTGGAGCGGGGTTGTTTGCAACCACATTCAATGATTCTGTACGTGAGGAATCCACGGTTGTTCCGGCTTGTATGGTTTTGTCGCGCTCATCACTGCCATCCTCTTTATCCTCTTCATTTTTTGGCTCCGGTTTTATGGCAATCTTCTTCTTCACATTTACATAAACTGCAATTTGCTGACCAGGATGTATGCGATCATTTTTCAGCTTATTCCATTTCTTAAGCTGCTGAAAGGTCACTTTGTATTTCTTTGCAATCACGGTTAACGACTCGCCGGACCGCACCTTGTGGATTTGCCGCTGCTTGGTCCAAACGGTTTTATATACAACGCCTGAGTCGTTTTGAGCAACAACCCTTTCGGGCTCTTTGAATGAGGGCTTCATCCGGCCACAGCCGATGGTTGCATAATAATTGTTCAGAAGCGTGGCAACAATCTCATTTCTTACGGTGCTGGTTCCAACACCAAGAACGATGCAAACCAAGCGGGAGTCTTCGATTTTTGCAGTGGCGGCCAAGCAAAATCCCGCACGTCGGGTGAAGCCGGTCTTTAAACCGTCAACATGGTCGTCGTAGTCGATCACAAGCCGATTATGGTTTCGGTGAACCCCTTTGGTTTTGTCGTTGCTGATTTCAGCATAGCCGATGGAAGTGATCCGTAGCATTTCTTCATACTTCAAGAGTTCCAGACACAGTTTCAGCAGGTCTTTTGGCGATGAACTGTTATCAATCTCACTCACCAACCCCGGCAACCCGGAGGGATTTGAAAAAAATGTTTGTGTCATCCCCAGCTCTACCGCGCGTTGATTCATCCGGAGAACAAACGACTCCACCGACCCATTCAAATGCCTTCCAATATCTGAGCAGGCATCGTTGTTGGAGGGAATCATTGCCAGCTGCACCAACGACTCCAGTGTGTAGGTTTCCTTGGTCACGATCACTTTGCGGCTCTTAGGGCTTTTTCGGTAGGATCGGGTGACAACGATTTCGTCAGACCAATCCCTTTTTTCCGCCTTGATGTCTTCCACAGCCAACAATGCAACCATCATTTTTGTGAGGGAGGCGATAGGATATGCATAATTCATATCCTTTTGCCAAACGATCGTATTGTTTGATATGTCGTAAAGCAAGCCTGCCCTTAGTTCGCTTTCGCGATGAGCAAGTCCGGGAATGATATTCTCTCCGAAGGCGGAGCTGTTTTGGGCATGCGCCGTCCCCGTTGCCAGAAGAGTGGCAATCAAGCAAACCAAAGCGACAACGTTCCTCATCATGTGACCCCTGATCGGGATATTCAAGTTTCGTTTATTATAACGGGAAAGTGAATATAGTAAATCCATTTGTTTTAACAAACGGATGTTCATAAGGATAATTGCCGGTAGAGCCATTAAAAGCTCAAAAAACAACTACGGATTTCCGAAAGGGGCGTTTTTGGCCATGTCTGAAACGCGCTCTCCTGCAAATACCGTTTCAATGGAATTGCAATAGGACTTCATACGGATTTGGATGGCTTCGGCCCAGCCGGGAAGCTTTGTTGATGACTCTTCCCAAATTGCTTTGCTGGGCCAATTGGCAATAGCCATGTATCGGTTGTCGCCCGAGTGATGCAAGGTAGAGCCCATGCTGCCGCAATGCTGGTAAATGGCATCGGTTAGCTCCATCCAGGCACGTGTGAACTCCTGTTTTTTCCCTGGATGCACATCAAACAAGTACACTACACAAAACCTTTTGCAGCTTTGCATTTGGGCGCTATTTTTCACATCATCTGAAATCTAAAGTTGAATTTAGCACAAATTTTCATGCGAAGCACGTCCGATAACGTACCACAAAACCGGTGTTTTATGCATTAGTCAGATAGGCAATATTGCTACTTGAATCGTTCAATTTTAAGTAGCTTAATGTTGATGGCAAAATTTAAATTTCCCTCTCCCATGCCAGAAGTGGTTATACCAATAACCTCCCCTCGCTTATTGAAAAGCGGACCACCGCTACTGCCAAATGTTATTGGAGTAGTAGTTTGAATGTATTTTTCACTATTTCTAAAGCCTGAAACGATTCCCTCTGATAAAGTTTTCTCAAGCCCCATCGGGTTGCCAATTGCAAACACTGATTCTCCAATGACACTACTTAGATATGATATGTCAGCCTTTTCAAACTTGATATTACTTGTGTTACTAACTTTGAAAATTGAGTAATCTAATTCATTACTCTCTTCGATTACTTTATCAATTTTAAACTCCTGACCATCCTCTAAAACAATAAAGGACGACTTGAAATTAGAACTATTTAATACGTGATAGTTACTAATAGCTATTCCTTTGTCATTAACAAAGAAACCTGAACCTTGCGAAACACCTTTTCTGTCATTAGAGATTATTCGGAACACAGAATTTTTACATTTTAAATAAAGTTGGGTCAAATCCTGTTTAGAGGATTCTGACTTTTTTTGAAATGCGTCATGAATCACTATCTCAACGGAAATCCTTCTAAACTCTGCTCCTATCCCTTTGCTAACTATAGCTCTTTGCTCAAAATTCAGAGATGCTTGCTTCAAAACAGGTATGCTTGTTTCAATATAACTTTTAAGACCTTGCGTTCGTAAAAACGCAAGTTGCGAATTGCTCTGTACGGGATCATTAGACATTAAGTTAATGCTTTGTAGCGCGCCATCTGAAAAATATAGTTTATCAGAAATATTACCAAATTCCCCTGTGTAAAGCAATTTCGAACCTATTGGACTTGCATCTGTTGAGCCTGTAATTACGATACTGATTTTCCTGCTCGGTGTTATATACTTTTTTAAATTGTTTTCTAGGGTTTTCTTAATAAAGTTTGCCGTCAATGTTGCTGCATTCGATGAATTTAGTGTGTAGAAACCAGCAGGATAGTCATCTGTTTTTAATTCCATTTGTGCTTTTACAACTTCATAAAAGTATTCAACATGTAGGTTTAGTTCCTTGTTCCCCGTTTCAGTTATTTTTTCTTTAATGGAAGCCCTTACATCTGTACTGATACTTGGAGAAATAGGTACTTCATTCGAAAGGGTTGCGCTTATATCTGTAAGGCTCTTTTTTAACTCGGATTCCTCTGCCTTTATGTTTTCCACGTCTTGACTTTTAATTACGCTACCATTATTCATAATTGAATAGTAATCGTCGTTATAGACTACGTGTCCTCTGAATAAATAACCAATTCTATTCCCAATCCACACTTTGAATATTCCATCATTATCCCCATTTGGTATGTATTCAATGCATTCTACTTTTTTACCAGACATTTCAACGGCATTACTAAAGTCAACCGTTGGATTAAAAAACACGTATCCTGGATTGGAGACAGTCAGATATGATTGGCTATAAACGGTGTTTGTTTTTGCTATTAGCACAAAAACAAAAAGTGTCTTTAAGTGTAGCTTCATTTTTGTTATTATGAATTTATTAGTCTAAAATATGCCATTTCCTGATGACTTTTCTATCGGAGCATGTTTTTTGTTGAATGGTGTGTGTTCGTATCCATATTATTGCTTTTTAATGGCTTTGTTCCGTTGATTAAATCATTGAGAGAGATTTTTAAAACCTGCAGTTAAAATATGGATTGGATCAGCTGATACGTGTGTTCAATATGGCCTCGGCGAAAAGCAAGTCCTCTGGCCAAGTGATTTTGATATTTGATTGCTCTCCTTCCACTGTGTGGATACGTTTCCCACAATGCTCCAGCAAAGAGGCGTCATCGCTGAACGAACCTTCAGGATGCTTTGAATAGGCGTCCTTCAATGCAGCCACGTCGAAGCATTGCGGTGTTTGCACGCAAACAAATTCCTCCCGGTTAACGGAACGTGTTGTATCATTCATTTTCTGGCGAAGCGAATCCCTTACTGCAACAACCGGGATGGCGCTTCCGTGAGATATGCACTCCGAAAACAGGGTTGAAATCAGTTTTTCGGAGGATAACGGACGAACCGCATCATGGATTGCCACTACACCTTCACCCGACAGGGCCGACAAACCATTGCGCACCGATTCTGTACGGCTTTCACCACCGGCCACTAATTTGAAACGGGATTCATCCATGTTGATGGGATGAGTGGCTCGCAACAAATGAAAGTAATCAAACTGGTTCCTGGGTATCACCAGCACGATCTGATCGGCGGCATCAAGGAACAGGTCAACCGATCGGAAAAGAACCGGACGGTTGTTCAATAATTGAAATTGTTTTGGAATATCTCCACCGAACCGAAGTCCCTGTCCGCCGCCAACTATAAGCGCGAATTTTTTCAATGGATTCCGGGTTTGATAACAGTTGACATCAAAGGATCAGCATCGCGTCTCCATAGCTGTAGAAGCGGTACTTTTCCTTGATGGCCACTTTGTAGGCATGCATGATCAGATCATATCCGCCGAATGCGGCAGTCATCATCAGCAAGGTCGATTCCGGCATGTGGAAGTTGGTCACCATGCAGTTGGCCACACTGAAATCATATGGAGGGAAAATGAACTTGTTCGTCCATCCGGAAGCGGGCTTCAGTTCGCCGAGCGTGGAAACGGAGGACTCAACAGCACGCATACTGGTGGTGCCTATGGCGCAAATGCGACGCTTATGGGCTTTGGCACGATTCACGATGTCGGCAGCATCCTTTTGGATGAAGAACTGCTCTGAATCCATCTTGTGCTTGGTCAGGTCCTCAACCTCAACTGGACGGAATGTTCCAAGACCGACATGCAACGTTACTTCAGCCAGGTTTACACCTTTCAGTTCCATGCGCTTCAACAGCTCGCGGCTGAAATGTAAGCCGGCAGTGGGAGCGGCAACCGCACCTTCATGTTTTGCATAAACGGTTTGATAGCGTTCCTTGTCACCGGGCTCGGCTTTGCGTTTGATGTATTTTGGCAGAGGGGTGTTTCCTAAAATCTCAACAGCATTGCGGAAATCCTCCGGGGTGCCATCGAAAAGAAAACGCAGGGTACGGCCACGCGACGTTGTGTTATCAATGACCTCGGCAACCAGCAAATCATCGTCACCGAAATATAATTTGTTTCCGATACGGATCTTGCGAGCGGGATCAACCAACACATCCCACAGCTTGCTTTCGCGGTTCAGCTCCCGCAACAAGAACACCTCGATCTTGGCTCCTGTTTTTTCCTTGTTGCCATACAAACGTGCAGGAAACACCTTTGTGTTGTTAGTGATCAACACATCACCATCACCGAAATAGTCAATGATATCTTTAAAAACCTTGTGCTCGATTTTGCCCGTTGCACGGTCAATGACCATCAATCTTGATTCGTCGCGGTTGGCTGATGGATGGTTCGCTAAAAGACTGTCGCTGATCGAAAACTTGAATTGTGAAAGCTTCATAGTGTGGATAAAGAGATTTACGGATTTCTTTAACGGGCTGCAAAGATACGTCAGTAAAGTCCCTTTTCGACCGCAGAGTGCTGAAATTTAGCGTATTGCCTCATTAACAAGGTGTTTAAAACCTTGCAAAAGGGGATTTACCCCTCTTTTTGTAGCAAATCAGCTATATTTTTCGCTTCAGATAGTTGAAAATCACCGATGCGGGTTCGGCAAAGCTCCTCCAAAACGGCCCCGGATGACAGGGCTATTCCTATGTCATGGACCAAGGTTCTTATGTAGGTGCCTTTAGAGCAAACTACACGGAATCGGACCCTTGGCAGGGTGATGTCTGTGAACTCCAGCAATTTGATTTCAACCTCTCTGGGCTTCACCCCTGCATCCTCGCCTTTACGGGCCAATTCGTATGCACGCTTACCGCCCACTTTGATGGCGGAATGTGCCGGTGGGGTTTGCAGGATTTTACCCATGAACTTTTCGCCCACGCGCACAACCATTTCCGAGGTGATATGTTCAGTAGGCCATGTTTGATCCACGGGCTGCTCTCTGTCATACGAAGCGGTTGTTTCTCCAAGCAGGAAGGATCCAATGTATTCCTTTTCCTGTGCTTGAAAAGAGTCGATTTTTTTGGTCCACTTACCCGTGCACAAGATCATTAGCCCTGTTGCAAGCGGATCCAAGGTTCCAGCATGCCCCACTTTTTTCGCTTTGGTGATGTTCCGAACCTTTTTCACCAAGTCGAAGGACGTCCAATTCAATGGCTTGTCCATAAGCAGAACGGCCCCCTCGTTGTAGTCTATGGCTTTCGGGTCAGTCAACGATTTTCAAATCAACACCCGAAAGCATTAGAATGATAATGGCCAGTCCGACCACGATGCGGTAGTAGCCGTAAACCTTCAGTCCGTATTTGGTAACAATCCCGATAAATGAACGGATGGCCAAAACAGCTACAATGAAAGCAACCAGGTTTCCTATCAGCAGCAAGTGAATATGCTCCGTACCATGCTCCATCAATTCGCCCGAAGCATAAAACTTTGCCATCTTGTAGGTGGTGGCGGCAAACATGGTAGGCACGGCAAGGAAGAAGGAGAATTCGGCAGCCGATTTCCTGGAAAGACCTTGAAACATGCCTCCCACAATGGTTGCAGCCGATCGGGAAACACCAGGAATCATGGCAATGACTTGAAACAAACCGATGCTAAATGCATTCTTGTAGCTGATCTCGTTTTCGGTTACAGAAACTTCCTCCTTTAGGAACCGATCCATGAAGATCAAGAACACACCTCCTACAACCAAGGCAACGGCAACAACCATGACGTTTCCGAGCAAGGCGTCTATTTGATCACCAAAAACAAGTCCTGCGATGGCAGATGGTATGAAGGCAATGAAAAGCTTATAGTAAAATCCTACGGTTTGAAAGAAACGTTTCCAATAGAGGAATAGTACCGACAAAATGGCTCCAAGTTGGATGGCCACTGTAAACGTCTTAGTGAAATCGTCCTCAGCAATACCCATCAAGGACGAGGCGATAATCATGTGCCCTGTTGATGAAACAGGCAGGAATTCGGTAACCCCTTCAACAATGCCGAGGATGATGGCTTCAAGAACCGTCATCAATAATCAGTCTTTCTGCTTTTTCAATATCGCATAAATCTCCAACACGAAACCCGACAGCACCAATATCGGCGCCAAGGTGATTCGTTGGAAGTTGAAAAGCTCCTCGCTGAATTTTTTCGGATCATCAGTACCACCTCCGGCCATCAGGATAAACCCAAGTAGAATGAGTCCGATGCCAATAAGCATGATGCGGTAGTTTTCCTTTCCGAATGCGAAGCCGGTGTTTTTTGGTGATTCCTTTTTGGACATAAGGTTTTGGTTAAAATAGTTCTTGCGAATTTCTTTTCAGATATCTGTTTACGGCAATGAAGGTGCTGAAGCCGGAGATCAGCATTCCTAAGATTAAAAGTGCGCCCATCAATTGCATCACCAAGGTGGCGTCTGTGATCATTGCCAAGTCGGGAATCTCCCTTCCGGAATACCATAGCAATCCAGCCAGTAACGCGTTAGCGATGATGCCTCCGTACAGGCCTTGCAGCACCCCGGCAACTACGAATGGTTTGCGTATGAAGGATTTCGTTGCTCCTACCAAACGCATGCTCTTAATGACCATCCGTTTGGAATAAAGTGCTATACGAATCGTATTGTTGATGAGTGCTCCAGCCACCAATGCCAACAACAGGCCAAAGCTCAGGATCACGATGCTGAACAGACGGATGTTTCTGTTTACGCTATCAACCAGGGATTGCTGGAAATAAACCTGCTTAACAATGGGGTATTTTGATATTTGGTCCTTGAGCGCATTTACGTATTCCGAGTCGGTGAATCCGGATTTCATTCGAACATCCAACGACGCCAACAAAGGGTTGTAACCCAGGAATTCAACAAAGTCCTCTCCCAACTCCTTTTTCATCTCTTCCGCGGCCTGTTTCTTTGAAACCAGATTCACGGATTTTACAGATTCGGATTTCTGCAAGGCATCCATCAGGGTTTTTACATCCTCGTCTTTTGATTCTGGTAAAATGACAACCGTTAACTCCAGGTTTTCTTGCACGAAATTGGAAATCTGTCGGGCATGCATGATTAACACTCCAAGAAGACCCAGCATGAAAAGCACCAATGAGATGCTTACCACCGTTGAGATGTATGATGATCGGACCGCTTTTTTGGCTAACGGATTGCCTGAATCTGCCATATGGCAAAAGTATGCTTTTTGCAGTGTCTTTTGGGGGCAGTTTCCACTAGGTGGGATGCCCTCTTTTTGTTATCTTCGTGTCCCTCGCAAAAAAACCTGACACGAGCGTAGTTGCACCGCATGCATTTGAATATCAGTCGCTTTGGTGGAAGTGCCCTTCAAGGAAATTAAATGGAATACAACTTCAGGGAAATAGAAACTCGTTGGCAAAATGCCTGGAGGGAAGACAACACCTACAAGGTTGAGGAAGATGGCTCCCGTCCCAAGTTTTATGTGTTGGATATGTTTCCATACCCATCAGGAGCCGGATTGCATGTGGGGCATCCGTTGGGATATATTGCATCCGACATCTATGCACGGTTCAAGCGTCACAAGGGCTTCAATGTGTTGCACCCGATGGGCTATGATGCTTTTGGGCTGCCAGCGGAACAATATGCCATCCAAACCGGTCAACACCCCGCCGTTACAACGGTGCAAAACATTGAGCGGTATCGCTCACAGCTCGACCGCATAGGGTTCTCATACGATTGGTCAAGGGAAATACGCACATGTGATGCCTCCTACTACAAGTGGACCCAATGGATTTTCCTGAAGTTGTTCAACGCGTGGTACAACAAACAATCGAATAAGGCCGAGCCCATAGAATCACTGATTGCCGAATTCAACAAGAACGGCAACCTTTTGGTGGAGGCCGTTTGCGGTGAAACGGAACACTTCAACGCAAGTTCATGGAAGTCATTTCCCGAAGCCAAGCAGCAGCAGATATTGCTTCAATACCGTCTTGCGTTTCTAAGTGAGGCGGTTGTGAATTGGTGCCCTGCCCTCGGTACCGTTTTGGCAAACGAAGAGGTCAAGGATGGATTTTCGGAGCGCGGTGGCCATCCCGTGGAGCGAAAGAAGATGAAGCAATGGAGTCTCCGTATCTCTGCTTATGCTGAACGTTTGCTCGAAGGACTGGATCGTATCGAATGGTCTGACTCCATTAAGGAGGCACAACGCAATTGGATCGGTCGGTCGGAAGGGGCCTTGGTCAAGTTCAAAACGGTTAACGAAAACGGCGAGCATCTCATCGAGGTTTTTACCACACGGCCAGATACCATTTTTGGCGTCACATTCATAACACTTGCACCTGAACATGAGTTGGTGGATCAAATCACCACTTCTGCCTGTTCCGAAGCAGTACACGCATATGTTCACCAAGCCAAAAACCGTTCCGATCGCGAACGGATGGCGGACGTGAAAAAAGTAACAGGCGTGTTCACCGGCGCCTACGTTTATCACCCCTTCACCGGGGATAAGATTCCTGTTTGGATTGGAGATTACGTATTGTCGGGATATGGAACCGGCGCAGTGATGGCGGTTCCGGCACACGATGCCCGTGATTATGCGTTTGCCAAACATTTCGATTTGCCCATCAAGCAAGTGGTCATGGGCGGTGATGTTGAAAAGGAGGCATATGAAGCCAAAGACGGCATCCTGGCCAACAGTGATTTTCTGAATGGTCTTCAGGTGAAGCAGGCCTTGACCACCTCCATAGAGAAAATTGTAATAGGAGGCCATGGCGAAAAGCAAGTGAATTATCGTTTGCGAGATGCCGTTTTCGGACGACAACGTTATTGGGGAGAACCCATCCCGATTTATTATCGCGATGGTGTTCCTTATCCAATTGATGAAAGCGAGCTACCCTTGGTACTCCCACCGGTTGATAAATTCCTTCCAACAGAGGAAGGTGAGCCGCCACTGGCCAGAGCAACCGGTTGGAAATACCATGGCAAATACGAATACGAACATACCACCATGCCCGGCTGGGCTGGGTCCTCATGGTACTTCCTCCGATACATGGATGCCGAAAACGCATTGTCGCTTGC
>Ga0315906_10007826_pt1 | contig 12928 bp, 8 predicted proteins | sample LakEriMetagenome_4_FD_203526 | JGI IMG/M metagenome (GOLD analysis project Ga0315906, IMG submission 203526) | Freshwater fungal communities from buoy surface, Lake Erie, Ohio, United States - Buoy 2 MA122 | ecosystem: Environmental > Aquatic > Freshwater > Lake > Lake biofilm | place: USA: Lake...
CATCGAATATATTCAGGGTTTTTCACTGGAAGAGAACGGCCTTGCCCGGGAAATTGGCACCCATACACTTACCTATTCGGCCTGGAATTTATCCGGAAACCAACTCATGTTAACTGGCAAAAGTATTGGGAACGGTCAGACGATTGACTTTATCGATACGCTTGAAATAATTCGTATGGACTCCATTCTTGTAGTTAAAAACAGCAGGGATGTTGAGATAAAATACAAGCATCCCGATAAAAATTAATTAACTGAAACCTTAAATATTCTTAAGGCTATTGATACAACCCGGAGAGTTTATTACTGCTATTATATCCGAATAATGTATAGCTGTTTCCAAAAGAAACAACATCTGTCCCAGCCCCCTTCGGTAAACTTACTTTTTTAATTGCTGTAGCCGGTATCAGACTGTAAAATTCATCGACCCCCTCAATTTTAACAGCAATTCTTAACTTATCAAAAGCAGTATCCACATCGATCCAACGATAATAAAGAGTGTTGTTTTCGATCTGGTATTCCAGTAATGGAACAGTGTTTCTATATAAATACTGCTCAAAGAACCAGTCATAATTTTCACCGCTTAAACGATTTACTGTGTTCACTAATTGCTTAGAGTCTGTAACCTTCAGACTGTTTTCCTGATAAAATGTTCGGAGTATATTGAAAAACAACGAATCATTTTGCAACTGATAACGCAAAGTGTGTAAAACCCACGCGCCCTTCACATAAACGTCACCATCCTTGAAATCAAAATAGCGTAAGCCAACCGGACCTACCAGTGGTCGCTTATTCTTAATCATCATTCGGTACATCAACAGGTGCCTTAACGCAATACTTTGTCCGTATTGTCGCTCCAGATACACCGACTCACCATAAGTAGTAATTCCTTCCTGAAGCCAGACATCAGCAAGATCTGCTGCACTGATTGCATTGCCAAACCATTCGTGACCCGACTCATGCAACATGATGTAATCCTCCAAACCGTAAAGATCCAGCTTGTATTTATTTCCGTAAGCAATAGCACTCTGATGTTCCATGCCTGCATAAGGTGATTCTACCAGTTTAAATCCATCTCTGTAAAAAGCATAAGGTCCCCATACCTCTTCATACACACGAATATTCTCTTTCACCTTTTTAAAATGTTCGCGCGCCTTCACTTCGTTTTCCCGCAACACATAATGTGAGAGCTGCAACTCATCTCCCTCTACGCCAACATAACGATCTTCAATCTTAACAAAATCGCCTACATAATAGGTCAGGTTATACAGATTGATCGGATAATGTACGCGCCAGGTAAAAGAACGATTTCCTCCGGCTACCTTCACCTCTTCCAGCGTACCATTACCAACTGCTGTCAATCCATTATCCGGAATAGTATAACGCATCACAGCACTATCCGGCTCATCATTGGTAAGATCTTTACAAGGAAACCAGACGCTGGCACCTTCCGTTTCACAAGCAACACCGAGCCATGCATTTTTATTATTATCCCTTTTCCAAACTGTACCTCCTTTCCATGGAGGATTATCGGCTATGACCGGCTTGCCATGATATTTTACGTGCAACGAAAATTTTTCACCGGTACGAATCCGCTGCGGAACAGCAAAAACAACCGCCCGGTATTTTCTTGAAAAATCAATTTGAGTTCCTTTACGATTTTGAAATCGTAGCTCATCCATTTTCAGATTACTGTGTAAATCGATTTGCAGGGAGTCCATATCCCTGAGTGCTGTTCCGCGAATTTCCACCCAGCCACTCAGCGACTTCCCTCTAGCATCAAAAGCAATATCAAGATTATAAAACGTAACATCATAACCTGCCCGTAACGTATTCTCATTTGAAAGTAACCGCATCTCTTCCGATACCTCTTCCAATTTACCCGGACCGGAGGGGTTCTGCACTTTCATATGAATCCCAAGTAATCCGCAGGAGGTAACTAAACTAAAAGCAGCAAGTAGCAAAAACAGGTTTTTCTTCACGTTGATTAATTAGTAATGATACTTGTTGAATAGATCCTACTCCACTTTCTGAACACAGGTTAATTCAGCCGATCCGGCTTTATGGAAATTAAACACACAACCACCTATTGAACTACCAACTTATGATGGTACATTTTATTGCCCGATTTAATTTGGGCAATATACAATCCCGGAGCAAGACTTAAATCCACTCTGCAACCTCCTGTTACCTTACGCTGTTGCTGCATTTCCTTCCCTTCCAAATTCAGGATGGAAACGTCAAAAACTTTTCCCGGCAAATCGATGTACAATTGATCACTTGCAGGATTAGGATAAATAGAAGCTGCTATTTCGGGTTCTTCAACAGCACTGACGTTACAAAGGACTGCATTAAACTTTTGCCAGAGCGTATCATTAAAGAAATTCGGTACAAACACACTTCCTGCTGCAGGCGGATCTCCCAGGCGAATCATAATCAGCTTCATAGAGGGAACCACATTCAGAATTTGTCCGTTCTTTCCCAGAGCCGAATACATATCTGTCGGTGCAGAAGAAGTCATTGATCCGGGAAATACGAACTGCAAACCCGGAAGCATGTAGGAAGATTTCCCGTTCAGCCACCAGAGATAACCATACGACTCATTCAGCGACTGAGAAGTATTGATCATTTGGTTTAGATAATTTGTATCGAGCAATTGCTGACCATTCCAGTTTCCATGATTCAACATCATTAATCCAAAGCGGGCCATACTGCGTGGCTTGCTGAAAAACACATTGTTGTATCCCTGTTGCAGATAGAGTCCGGTCATTCCTGTTGTAAATGTCAGCTTCTGCAGGAAATACGAATTCAGTGACATTCCGGTAGACGATTCAATCACTCCGTCGAGCAACGTATATGGAGCATTGTGATAAGCCCATCGTGTACCGGCATCCGCCAAATAAAGCAAACAGGTATCCTCCGTACAATCATCATCTGCAACATTGTCGTCCAATCCTGAAGTCATGGTTAACTGATTCCGCACGGAAATAAGATTTTCCTTTGGCAAGGGAGCTGAAGTCCAGCCAGTCCCCAGGTAGTTGCTGCTGGTATCGTTAATGGACAAGTATCCTTCCTGTTGTGCAATACCGGTTAAAACTGCTGTCAGTGATTTTCCTGCTGATGCCCAGTACCAGCTGCTGTCGGCTGTAAATGTTCCGTAATAGTGCTCAATTACGATCTTGCCATCTTTCAGCACCATAAAGGCCTTTGTATTGCGATCTCCGAGATAATCGAGTAGTGAATCGATTTGAGGCTGACACCAACCAAGTGATGCCGGCGAGAGGGTATCCCAGGTGGCACCACTTAATGGCGGAAAATACAGGGATTGAGCTCTTGCGCCTCCATGGAGAACAACTAGTAAGAGGAACGGCAAAACTTTACGCATACAACAAATATAATTGGCTGAAAGGAAAAACATAGCAAAGTTCTATGCGCACTTTGTAAATAAATCAAAGCGCAGATATTGATGTTAGCTACCTGACATCAATCTGTATGAAAATTTCGAAGAATACGTTAAGGCGAAGGAATCATAGCAATGCACTATTTTGAAAATAAAAAAACCCTGCCGATGAGACAGGGTTTTTAATCATACTTAATTTGTCAGATCAGGATCCGCACATCAGACAACCATCCGGATTGTCGAGGCTGCAGCTGATCTGATCCGCGGTGGAAGCATCAATGAAAGAATCGGTTACATCATTCGTAACCGCAGAAGATGTTTCATTAACGGGAGCAGAAGTCGTATGTGTTGCAGTCAACACCTCTACCTGCTGTGTGGCTACGGTAGAAACAGCATTCGGAACTGTTTCATATTGCTTGTCCACCGTAAACTTAATCGCATTCACCGCAGGCTTGGTGCGCAGATAATACATACCGGTTTTCAGTCCGCGCTCCCAGGCATAGAAATGCATGGAAGTAAGTTTGGCGAAGTTGGGTTCTGCAATAAACAAGTTAAGCGACTGACTCTGGCAGATATAGGCTCCGCGATCAGCAGCCATATCAATTACGGTACGCTGTTTAATTTCCCAAACTGTTTTGTAGAGTTCTTTGATTTCCTGAGGAATTTCAGGGATGCTCTGAACAGAACCGCTCGCGGCGATGATCTTATTCTTCATGTCGTTGGTCCATAAACCAAGACGAACAAGATCCATGAGCAGATGTTTATTTACAACGATGAATTCACCGCTCAGTACACGACGATTATAGATATTGGTAGTGTAAGGCTCGAAGCACTCATTGTTACCAAGAATCTGTGAAGTACTTGCTGTAGGCATTGGAGCAAGAAGCAATGAGTTACGCACTCCGAACTTTTTCACTTCTTCCTTCAGTACATCCCATTCCCAGCGATCGGTAGGTTGTACACCCCACATATCAAACTGGAAAACCCCTTTGGAAACAGGAGAACCTTCATAGGTGCTGTAAGGACCTTCCGCTTTCGCAAGATCTTTAGAGGCCGTCATTGCTGCATAATAGATGGTCTCAAAAATTTCGCGGTTTAGTGTACGTGCTTCTTCACTTTCGAAAGGATAACGCAGCAGGATAAATGCATCTGCAAGACCCTGCACTCCGATACCGATCGGACGGTGACGCATATTGCTGTTGCGTGCTTCCGGTACCGGATAGTAATTTACATCAATGATACGGTTCAGGTTTTTGGTTACCACATACGTGATGTCAAATAAACGCTGATGATCGAATTTGCCGTTGATGACAAAACGGGGTAATGCGATGGAAGCAAGGTTGCAAACGGCTACTTCATCCGGTGCAGTATACTCAACGATCTCGGTGCAGAGGTTTGAACTCTTGATGGTACCAAGATTCTTCTGATTGCTTTTTTCATTGCAGGCATCCTTGTACAACATGTACGGGGTACCTGATTCAATCTGTGATTCGAGGATAGCCATCCACAATTCACGGGCAGGAATGGTGCGACGGGCACGGCCTTCTGATTCGTAACGCTCATACAGCATTTCGAATTCAGCGCCATACGTATCGCAAAGACCCGGAGCTTCGTTAGGACAGAATAAACTCCAGTTACCTTCCTCTTTCACACGCTTCATGAACAGATCACAGATCCAGAGCGCGTAAAACAAGTCGCGGGCACGGATTTCCTCTTTACCGTGATTTTTCTTGAGTTCAAGGAATTCGAAAATATCGGCATGCCATGGCTCCAGGTAAACCGCAAAGGAACCCTTGCGCTTGCCACCACCCTGGTCGACGTAACGTGCCGTATCATTAAAGACACGCAACATAGGAACAATTCCGTTGGAAGTTCCGTTGGTGCCGCGGATATAAGATCCGGTAGCGCGTATGTTGTGGATGCTAAGGCCAATACCACCGGCAGACTGAGAAATCTGGGCGCATTGTTTCAAAGTATTATAGATTCCGTCGATGCTGTCGCCCTGCATCTGAAGCAGAAAACAGGAGCTAAGCTGCGGTTTCGGGGTGCCACTGTTAAAAAGGGTTGGGGTAGCATGCGTGAACCAGCGCTCACTCATCAGGTTATAGGTTTCAATAACCGAATCCAGGTCGGTTTTGTGAATTCCTACGGCCACACGCATAATCATATGTTGCGGACGCTCAACCACTTTGCCGTTCAGGCGAAGCAGATAGGATTTCTCCAGGGTCTTGAAACCAAAGTAATCGTAGCCGAAATCACGATCATATATAATAGTACTGTCGAGCAAATCTGAATTGGCTTCAATCACCTGCATCACCTCGGTATCCAGCAGGGACGCCGGTTTGCCGGTTTTAGGGTCAATATAATTGTACAGGTCGCGCATGGTCTCCGTGAACGACTTTTTTGTGTTCTTGTGGAGATTGGAAATAGCGATGCGGCTGGCCAGCAGGGCAAAGTCAGGGTGGCGGGTGGTCAGACTGGCGGCAGTTTCTGCGGCCAGGTTATCAAGTTCGGTTGTCGAGACACCATCGTAAACTCCTTCCACCACTTTCTGGGCTACCAGGGCCGGACTCACATGATCCGGGTGGAGTCCATAGCAAAGCTTCTGGATCCGGGCGGTGATCTTGTCGAACTTAACGGACTCGTGCTTTCCGTCACGCTTGATTACATACATGGTGTAGTGGTTTGATTAGGTAAAAACTACTGTTAACTCTACTTTAATGATACTTTATCGTTTTACTCTTCACTTTCGTTTACAGCGTCACCGACCCTGTGCAGCCCGGAGGATGCACGATTCACTACTCCGAATAAGGGTTCAATTTGACTGAAAACCAGCGCATTCCTGAAAACTGGGCTGCAGGCTGTAAGCTGGTCACAAATCTCATTAAAGATAACCCTCGTTCCAAGGGATAATTTTTAACATAAGGCTTCATTTATCAACAAAAAGCGGGTGTGAAATTTAATTTACGAAAAGGCTTTGAAAGTTGGTTGGAAACGATTAATAAGGGACAGAGGGACAGAGGGACAGAGGGACAGAGCGACAGAGCGACAGAGGAACTGTGTGACAGAGAATCCGTGGGGCACAATGTGAGAAGGGAGAAGGGAGAAATGAGAAGGGAGAAGTAACAAATGAGAAGGGAGAATTAAAAAGAAAATTTGATACCAACCAGCTATGACTTAACTACTACAAATAAACCTCTGTCTCTCTGTTGTTCCGACACCCCGTCTAACTACTGATTTCATTCAGCACTTCATATTCGGGCGCGGCATGTTCAATGAGTTTCGAATAGTGTTGGAGTACTGCTTTAATAATATTTTGAATCAGGTCGATTGTGATGGAAGCTGTTTTCATCACCTGCTGCCAGTCATCAGGAGTACGGCACATATGAGCCAACATTTCTTCTACACCCTTAAAATGTTTATCCTCCACCATGGCATGATTATAAAAATAAGTTCGCTGTTTTTTTTGTAATCCCATACCCAACATTACTGATTCAATAAATTCCCCGTAAAGTTTATGTGAACCCTCCGCCCAGTAAGAATAACCCAGTCGCTGAACGGGACTGCCATATGTTGCAATACGATACAAATAAGCAATCAACAAATCAGTTTCCGGAAGTGGTGGAGGAATTTCATCCGCATTCAACGGAACACCCAGCGCATGAAGATCATTCAATACCAGTTGCTCCAGTCCAATTTCTTCCAGTGCGTGCTCCAGACAAAACTGCATATAACGAATATCAGAGTTGCAATGGCTTACTGCTACCAAAGCGAATGTCCGGGCCGTATGTTTTGAATAATGATACAACTGTGTCAGATAAAGCGCATAAACCCGATTGTCTTTCCCCATCAAACTTTCCGAGAAATTGAGCAGAAAGGGCTGCGACAAGAGCTCCTTCCACTTGAAAAAAATCAGGTTGTCCAGCGCCTCTTTTTCCGATGAATTAATGGAGCGTTCCATGATGTGGAGTATTAATAAAAGTTTTATGAGTGGTGGTAATCATCGCATTCATCATGGTGAGAAAAGATATCATTCGATTATTATGTTTATTTATACCACAGAAATGTAAATCATAATTTTTTCCTGTCCTGGCCAGCGCGGTACAGAACGCATCTCCAAGCACAATTTCCACTTCAAAATTTAGCTCGTCGGGAACCGCAGACAATACAAAACCGTTTAGATTAATAACCGTACTTCTCTCCCGTTTTAGTTTTTTACGGAGTATCTGATTCAGATCGGGCATAAACGCTAATACTCCTACGGGAATTTCTCTTTGATAGGCAACCCATAACAGATTATCATCGATAAGAACCTGACTCATATGGATCAGATCCGCAATATCCTTCATGCTAAGCCTTGCAAATCTGCTACAGGGATCTCCACATTGTATGTAAATATAATGGATATCCCGGGCGAAATGTTCAAGCTCTTCAAAACTCAATTGCTTCACTGTAATCTGATGCATCGCCCTAAATCGATCCGCCACACGGTGCAATTTCTCCAGTGGCATTTCATGCAATGATACCATGCAGGCAAAAAATGTTTCGTATTCAATTAAGCCATAATCTCGTATCAGCTTCTCATAATAACTGTTATTATAATTTTCAAGATATAGTGCTGGCTTATTGAAGCCCTCGGTAAGTAACCCCCAGAAACGAACACAGTCATTATAATTCAGAGGTCCCAGCATTTTCTTACAACCATTTTGCAAAAGCCATTTTTCTGCAGTTGACAATAACAGATTAGCTGTCGCCTGACAATTTACGCACTCAAAAAAACCAAAAGCACCCCATCCATCTTCCCGATTGGGAAAAGCCGCAATTCGTCCGGAAGGTCGATTCAAATCGTCATACACCAGCCATCTGAAAGCATGCTCCTTTTCGGACCTTGAATAAACATTAACGCTGAAGGCCTGCTCAATATCCTGCCCCAATTGCACCGTCCACAAAGGCTGGTCGCGATAAAGAACATCAGGAAATTCCAAAAACTGCTGCTTAAGAAAGCTTGTATTTACATCAAAAATTTTCATTTTCTGAATTTTATTTTACTTATAATCAACGGGGCTTCACACTTATAAAAATTCCCTCAAATATTAATAGTCATAGGTCTTTAGAACGACTTGTGGCAGCACTTTCTAAAAAATTAAAGTCTCGCTTCTGCCTTTCCGAAGATCACATCCATAAATAAGAACTTACACTCTGAAAATTGTGAATTTACGTAACGAATACCGGGATTGATTTGCAACAAATACTAATTCTTATCATAGGATGATATGAAACAAATCATGTCCCACTTTTCGCTTCACACGAAACTCTGGAGATAACCTTTAACAAAAAAATATTCTGAATATTATTTGGGGGACAGGCCAAATATTTCCACCTCAGGATAAAAGGCCAGGTAGGCAAAAGCGAAATGATTGCTGTGCGGCAGAATGTCCAGTTGCTTACCCTTCTGGACTCCATCCCGGCAATAACCTGTAATATCCCAGGTAGAGGCAGTCTGATCATCGATAAAATAATCGCCGGACTTGTGGAATGTAAATACAATATCTCCCAGCCGTCGGTTGAAGGCCGTAGCACTTCCGATTTTACGCGATTTCGAAAGCTTATCCTTATCCATTACCGATACCGTTTCCTTGTGAAAAAATACAACGATTGGCGTTTCTCCCTGCGTGTCATTGATCACCTGCGGTTTGGCCAGTGCGTGAAAAGGATAAATTCGATCATGACCATCCAGATGAATGTCGAGTATATGTTCCAATGGAGGAAGTCGCGGATCTGCTTTTTCTGGCAGATAATATTCCTTTGACAAAGAGGCACTATGTTCCAGGTGATGAAAAGGACGGTGCTTATTCTTTTTATGAAAAGCTCCGAGTACTGCGGGGGAAAGCACTTTTCCTTCCGGGTAACGATCATAAAAATCTTTCAGTGAAATCAAAAGTGCCGGCATCATCTTTAATTCAACTCCGGAATATTCGCCGGCGATGCCTTCTCCCATTAATTGCTCCCACCAGCTTTCTGTTTCACGGTCATACATAATCATGTCATTATGCATCAGCAACCCCGAAATTCCAAAGGTCAACAATCTTTCTCCGGAGGGGGATTTAACTTTCCGGTTAAAAACGAGGGCAGCATTGCAGCGCGGACAAAACGTTACCATGATCTGCTTTCCACCGATACTGTCGTTCGACAACTCATAAAGGGTAAGAATGCTCAATGGATAGGCCCTGGCCTCACCACCAAAGTTTATAACAATTGCAGGCTCGAAGGGATAAAAGTTATATAAAGGATCGTTCTTCCCTATAAAAGCCGGGAAATCAAGTGTATGAATAGCGTTCTTTTCCGCTGCAATGGTGAGTTCAGAAAACTTGAAGGTATGACGCGTAGTATCCGTTTTCCAGTCATAAGTGTAATTCCGTAGATTAGGAATCTGACTAAAAACTGAGGAGGCCGCCAACAGAAAACTAATAGTGAAAAATGTTCTGAAACGCATCAGGGTTGATTTTAATTTTATACGATTTAACAATCAAATATAACATAATGGCCGGACAATAAAATTTACAAAGAAAAGCAGATCAGCCTCACCAGTTTCCGACCGAATTGGTTAACCTTTGCTTCGGAGCAATTTTTTAATAATCACTACCTGACCCAAATGATAGTGTGTATGTTCGATTACTCCCAGCAGGTTCCGGTAATAAGTGCCGTAGCGTTCTTCCGAAAAAATCTCCCCAAGCTAGGATTCAGGTAGCTTTTCCAATAGAGTGGCAAAGGACCCTGCATTAGCCCAAACTTTTGTTAAGAAATTATTCCAGTCGGCCTCATTTTCAAAGGGTGGATGTAAAAAGCTCAAATTATCGCTGGAATTCAACCCCGCCTTCCTTACAGAACATGCAGGATTGCCTCAACAAAATAATTCATATGATACACCAGTGCGGCAATGCTATTGAATGAATCCACTTTGGTAATTGCTTCCGCATAGTTAACGTCAAACAAAACTTCCTTTAGCGAACTTTCTATCCAATTACCTCCAAAATGAACCTCTCTGAAATGCCTGGCTAACACAGCCGTTTGTAGCATACTTTTCATAAATGAATACGAACGATGATATTGAACTGATTGGGTTGATCTTGAATCCTCATGCAGAATAAACCTCGATTTTATTTACAAATTTATATTGCAGACGCAGGATAAATAGAATCGTGCCATCAACTAGCTTTTGCCAACTTCACAAGTTTGAAAAAGAGTTAATATTCCGGCAGCAATGGCTTATTATCCATAATGGCATCCACCCTGCTCATCACTTCAGGGGTCATTAAAGGAAGAACATCGAAAGACTGCAAAGTTTCAGTGAGTTGCTCCGCCTTGCTGGCGCCGAGAATGACGGTGCTTACGTTCGGATTTTTCAGACACCAGGCAATTGAAAATTTAGCCAGGGTAGTACCCATTTCTTTTGCAAGTTCATTTAACTGGCGGACTTTGGCCAAACGGGCTTCAGTCAGTGCACGATCTTTCAGCCAGTCAAGACCCTCCAGTCCGAGCCTTGTTCCCTCCGGAAATCCGTTGAGATATTTTCCGCTCAACAATCCACTGGCCAGCGGAGACCAAATCGTGGTACCCAATCCTTCATTACGAAACATGTGGAGATAATCCTTTTCCATCTTCTGGCGCTGAAAGAGATTATACTCGGGTTGCTCCATGACTGGTGCAATAAGATGATGTCGTGCTGCTTCCAGATGCGCCTGCATGATTTCTTCCACACTCCACTCAGAAGTTCCCCAGTAAAGTATTTTTCCGGTACGCACCAGATGATCCATTGCAAAAACAGTTTCCGCAATGGGTGTATTTTTATCCGGGCGATGGCAAAAATACAAGTCGATGTAATCAACCTGTAAGCGCTTCAGTGCTGCATCACAACCTTCAAGAATGTGTTTACGACTTAGTCCGATCTGAGTGGGTTTACGGTCTTCATAACCAAAAAACACTTTGCTCGAAACCATATAGGAACTACGGGGCCATTTCATTTTCGCCAGCACCTGGCCCATTACCGTCTCCGATCCGCCTTTTGAGTAGATCTCTGCATTGTCAAAAAAATTGACACCGCCATCATAAGCAGTAGCCATCAATGTCTCAGCCGTAGTGTCACCGATCTGCTTTGCAAAGGTTAACCATGAACCAAAAGACAATGCGCTAACTTGTATTCCGGTTTTTCCTAGTTTTCTATATTCCATAATTCTATCTGATCTTCTCAAAATTAGGCATTAAATCAAAGTATGAACAAAATATTTCATTGAAAAAGCAAATGAAGAAAAAATCCCTTCCGAACCTTCATCCACTACCATTTCATGTTATATGATCTTTGTTAGTTACAGTTGGCTTAGTATGAACGTATTGAAAATTTAACTAACTTGGTGTATCATTATATCAGACATTCAGACCCAACCTCATACTCTTTGAAATGGGAACCAAGTCGAAAGAAATAAAGTTATCCCATACTCCTGACCAAACGTTTAGTACAAATAATAAGGGGGGATCCGGGAGCCTGATTTTTGTGATACAAAAACACCGTGCTAACAATTTGCATTATGACCTCCGGCTGGAAGTTAATGGTGAACTTGTAAGCTGGGCTCTTCCAAAAGGACCAAGCATGGATCCGAGGGAAAAACACCTTGCCATACATGTAGAAAACCATCCTTTCGACTATAAAGATTTCGAAGGCGTAATTCAGGCGGGCGAATACGGAGCTGGGGTAGTTATAGTATGGGATAAAGGCACTTATGAATGGACCGAAACCCCAGGGAAACAAGCAACCATCCGAAGTTTGATTAAGGGTTTGAAAGATGGAAAAATAAATATCCGTCTGAACGGAACAAAGATGCGTGGCGAATTTCACCTGATTCGCATGAAAGATGATGAATGGCTATTGATAAAATCACAAGATGAATTTGCTTCCAAAAAAGATATCACCCAACAGGAAAAATCTGTTATCTCAGGAAAAACGATAGAAGATTTTTCTTCTGAAAAGAAAGCTGTGAAAATTCAGAAAGCTGAGAATACTGTTTCACAAATAGGTAAAAAAAGATTAGGAAAATTTGTGATTCCGGATTCCATCACCATCAGCCACCCTGATAAAATTTACTGGCCTCAACTTCAGCTTAAAAAACAGGATTTGTTCAATTATTACCAAGAAATCAATGGTTACATTCTGCCTTTCATTCGTAACAGATTACACAGCTTACACCGGTACCCTGATGGAATTCAAGGTCAGAGTTTTTATCAGAAGAATCTTGACCCAAAGAAGCTGCCTGCAGGCTTGAAAACCCATATAATAAAACGCGCCAAAGACGATAAAGAAGTTCATTATCTGCTCTGTGAAAATCAGGAGGCTCTGCTGTACATGGTAAACCTTGGCTGTATTGAGATTAACCCCTGGAATAACACGCTGGATTCACCCAACAAACCCGACTGGATGGTGCTTGACCTGGATCCGGAAGGTGTAAGTTTCAAAGAAGTAATCAAAACGGCAATCGAACT
>Ga0315906_10007834_pt1 | contig 12920 bp, 9 predicted proteins | sample LakEriMetagenome_4_FD_203526 | JGI IMG/M metagenome (GOLD analysis project Ga0315906, IMG submission 203526) | Freshwater fungal communities from buoy surface, Lake Erie, Ohio, United States - Buoy 2 MA122 | ecosystem: Environmental > Aquatic > Freshwater > Lake > Lake biofilm | place: USA: Lake...
GTTGGAGGAGCGTGGGGCACGGGTGCAGTACCACGACCCACACGTCGCGCGCTTCCAGGAGGATGGGCACGCGATGGCGAGTGTCCCGCTCACGCCGGAGTTGTTGGCCGCTGTCGACGCGGTGGTGATCATCACCGACCACTCGTGCGTGGACTACCGGAACATCGGCGCGCATGCCTCGCTGGTCGTCGATACGCGAAATGTCATGGCGTCGCTCGGGGTCACCCGCGCGCGCGTCGTGACGCTGACCTCATCGCGCCCGGTCATGGGCGCCGCTACGGAGTGATGGCATGAAAGTGACGGTGGTGGGGACCGGCTATGTGGGCCTGGTCGTCGGTGCCTGTCTCGCTGAGACCGGCAATGACGTGATCTGCGGCGATGTCGATGCCAAGAAGATCGAGGGACTCAATCAGGATATCCTCCCGATCTACGAGCCGGGGCTCGAGGAGTACGTCCATCGCAATCGCGTCGCGGGGCGTCTGACCTTCACGACCGATATCCCCGCGGCGATCGCCGCTGCCGATGTGATCTTCATCGCGGTGGGGACCCCGCCTGACGAGGACGGTTCCGCTGACCTCAAGCATGTCCTCGCCGTCGCCGATCAGATTGGGAAGCACGCGGCCCGTGAGGTGGTGGTCGTCACCAAGTCGACCGTGCCGGTCGGGACGGCGGAGAAGGTCGCGGAGGCGATTCGCCCGCATGCCAAGGTCCCGTTCCATATGTGCTCGAATCCCGAGTTCCTGAAGGAAGGGGCCGCGGTCGATGACTTCATGAAGCCCGATCGCGTGGTCGTGGGCGTGGCCAGCGACTTCGCGCGGGAGCGGATGGGGGAGCTCTACGCGCCCTTCGTGCGCACCGGCAAGCCGATCATCTTCATGGACATCCCCTCGGCGGAGATGACCAAGTACGCGGCCAATGCGATGCTCGCGACGCGCATCTCCTTCATGAACGAGATCGCGAACCTCTGTGAGCGGGTCGGGGCGAACGTCGATCTCGTACGGAAGGGGATCGGGAGCGATACGCGGATCGGACCCGCCTTCCTCTTCCCAGGCCCTGGCTACGGGGGCTCCTGCTTCCCGAAGGATGTGAAGGCGCTCATGCGCACCTCGGAGGAGCGGGGCGCCCCGATGGGGGTGCTCAAGGCGGTCGAGGAGGCGAACGAGCGGCAGAAGCATCGGCTCTTCGAGAAGGTGAGCACGGCCTTCGGCGGGGCGCTCCGCGGCAAGCGAATCGCGCTCTGGGGGCTCGCCTTCAAGGCGAACACCGATGACATGCGCGAGTCGCCGGCCCTCGTCCTCATCGACGAGCTCCTCGCAGCGGGGGCGACCGTCGTCGCGCACGATCCGGCGGCGATGCACGAGACGCAGCGGCGGATCGGGGACCGGATCACCTACGCGGAATCGAACTACGCCGCCGCCGAGGGGGCGGATGCGCTGGTGATCGTCACCGACTGGAACGAGTACCGCTTCCCTGACTTCGCACGGGTGAAGGCGGCGCTCAAGCGCCCGGTGCTGATCGACGGCCGCAATCTCTACGATCCGGCGAAGATGCAGGCGCTGGGCTTCACCTACCGCTCGATCGGGCGGGGGGCCGAGTGAGGGTCCTCATCACGGGCGCCGCGGGCTTCCTCGGGAGCCATCTCGCCGACCGCTTCCTCGCGGATGGCCACGAGGTGGTCGGGCTCGACAACTTCCTGACCGGCCGGCCGGAGAACATCGCGCACCTCATGGGGCACGAGCGCTTCGCCTTCATCCGCCACAACATCTCCGAGTACACCTACGTCTCGGGTCATCTCGATGGGGTGTTGCACTTCGCCTCCCCCGCGAGCCCGGTCGATTACCTCGAGCTCCCGATCCAGACGTTGAAGGTCGGTTCGCTCGGGACGCACAACGCCCTTGGGCTCGCGCTGGCCAAACAGGCGCGCTTCCTCCTCGCCTCGACCTCCGAGGTGTATGGCGATCCGCTCGTGCATCCGCAGCCGGAATCGTACTGGGGGCATGTGAACCCGATCGGGCCGCGCGGATGCTACGACGAGGCGAAGCGCTTCGCCGAGGCGATGACGATGGCCTATCATCGGGCGCAGGGGGTAGACACGCGGATCGTCCGCATCTTCAACACGTACGGCCCTCGTATGCGCCCGGGCGACGGGCGCGTCGTCTCGAATTTCATCGTGCAGGCGTTGCGTGGCGAACCGCTCTCCATGTACGGCGACGGCTCGCAGACCCGCTCCTTCTGCTACGCGTCCGACGAGGTGGAGGGGATCTATCGCCTCTTCCTCAGCGAGGAAGGGATGCCGGTCAATATCGGGAACCCGAACGAGTTCACCGTGCGGGAGCTCGCTGAGCTGGTGATCGAGCTGACGGGCTCGTCTTCCACGATCGAATCCCTGCCGCTCCCAGCTGACGACCCCAAGGTCCGTCAGCCGGACATCACGCGGGCCAAGGCCATCCTCGGCTGGGAGCCCACCGTGCAACTCCGCGAGGGGTTGCTGCGTACCATTGAGTACTTCCGCACCCTCCCTGGGACGGCGCGGCTCCAACCCCCGACCTGATGCGTCGCTCTCTCCTGTTGGTCGTCGGTCTCACGCTCGTCTCCGTTGGATGCTTCCGTGCCTTCAACGTGCGGAACTATCCGACCTCGATCTCGCTCTTCGAGGCGGGGCTCGAGCGCTACGACGCCGAGAAGTACACCGATGCGGCCAACGCCTTCGAGCGGCTGACCCTCGACCTGCCGAGTCGCGACTCGCTCCTCCCCCGCGCGCACTGGTACCTCGGGCAGTCGCGACTCAAGCGCGATGAGCGCCTCTTGGCGGCCCAGGCCTTCATCCGGTTGGCCGAGAGCTTCCCCAACGACTCGTTGGCGGATGATGCGCTCTATGCGTCGGGGCAGTCCTACCTCGGCCTCTGGCCGAACGCAGCGCTCGATCCGCAGTATGGGCTCCTCGCGCAGACGCAGTTCCGGCTCCTCGTGGGTGTCTATCCGGACTCCCCGATGGCCGACTCCGCGACGGCAGCGCTCGAGGCCCTCGACGAGCGCTTTGCGACCAAGGACTACGAGACCGGGATGCACTACCTGCGCCGCAAGGCGTACGACTCGGCGATCCTCTACTTCAAGGACGTGGTGAAGGGGTGGCCGGAGTCCGATCGCGCCCGTCAGGCGATGGTGCGGATGGTCGAGATCTACCGCCTCCCGATCCTCAACTATACGGATGACGCCGAGGAGGTCTGTGTGACGCTCCGCGCCGCCTATCCGAAGGACCTCGACGTGCTGCGCCTCTGCAAGCTCCCGACCGCAACGGACGGCATGCCGTCGTCTGCCACTCGGCCACCGCGCCCGTAAACCCGGTGGGGGAGCGCCTCGGCATCCTCGGCGGGACCTTCGATCCCCCGCACATCGGCCATCTCCTCCTGGCGTACGGCGCGATCGAGCAGCTCGCGCTCGATCGGCTCATCCTGGTCCCGGCCCGTCGGCAACCGCTGAAGGCTGAGGTGGCGATCACCGATCCGGCGCATCGTCTGGCCATGGTCCGATGCCTCGCGGAGATGGATCCCCGGCTCCACGTCGATGCCCTCGAGCTCGATCGGCCCGGGTTATCTTTCACGGTCGACACGCTCCGAGCGTATCGGGCGCAGTGGCCCGAGGCGGCGCTCCATCTGCTCCTCGGGGCGGATGCCGCGCGGACCTTCGCGCAGTGGCGCGCGCCGGCGGAGGTCGCCGGCTTGGCGCGGGTGGTCATCTGCACGCGAGGGGAGGAAGCGATGCCTGCCGCGCCGGCGGGGATCGCGTGGGACCGGCTGGCGACCCGACGGGTCGATGTGTCGGCGACGGAGGTCCGCGCGCGGGTGCGGGCGGGGCTCTCGATCCGTGGCTTCGTCACGGAGGCCGTGGCCGCGTACATCGCGGCGCATGGGTTGTATCGTACCACCACCGAGTGAGACCGGATGTTCAAGACCCTGCTGGCGAAAGTGATCGGGACGCGGCACCAACGCGAACAGAAGCGGGTGCAGCCGATCGTCGACGAGATCAATGAGATCGGCGCGCGGGTGCGCGACCTCTCCGATGCTGACCTGCGGGCGCAGACCACCACCTTCCGGGCGGCGATCGCCGAGGCGACCGAGGCGCTGCGCGGACGGATCGAGGCGCTGAAGGCGGAGAAGCATGCGGCGGTCGATGTCGCCGCACGCGAGGCGATCGATCTGCAGTTGTCCGGCGCCGATGGGCAGGGAGGGCTCGAGCACGAGTACCGCGAGGCGATCAAGGGGGTGCTGGACGAGATCCTCCCCGAGGCTTTCGCCACCGTGCGTGAGGCGGCGCGTCGCCTCGTGGGGACCACCGTGGTGGTGACCGGGCGCGATCTCCCCTGGGACATGGTGCACTACGACGTCCAGATGGTGGGCGGCATCCAGCTCCACCTCGGACGCATCGCGGAGATGGCGACGGGCGAAGGGAAGACCCTCGTCGCGACGCTGCCGCTCTATCTCAATGCCCTCCCGGGTCGCGGCGCGCATCTCGTCACGGTCAATTCGTATCTGGCACGGCGCGATTCCCAGTGGATGGGGCACCTCTTCCGGTGGCTGGGCCTCACGGTCGGGTGTCTCGATGACACCGAGCCAGGGACCCCGGAGCGCCGCGCCGCCTACGCCTGTGACATCACGTACGGCACCAACAACGAGTTCGGGTTCGATTATCTGCGCGACAACATGGTCGTCTCGCTCGATCAGCGCGTGCAGCGTCCGCACATCTTCGCCATCGTCGACGAGGTCGACTCGGTCTTGATCGATGAGGCGCGGACCCCGCTCATCATCTCAGGCCCGGTGGGGAACGAGGGGGATCGCGCCTACGCCGAGCAGAACCACGCGATCACCCGCCTGGTGCGGAAGCAGACCGAGCTGGTGAACGATCTCGTGGCCAAGGGGGAGCGTGCCCTGGCGGAGGCCGAGGGCGGCGTCGCATCCAAGGGGGCCGCGCCGCGCAAGGAGGCAGGTCTCCTCTTCTACCAGGCGCGCCTCGGCGGCCCGAAGAACAAGCGCCTCCTCAAGGCGATGCAGGAGACGGGGGTCAAGCAGCTGATCCAGGAGGCGGAGCTCGCCCATCTCGCGGATCGCAAGCTCCCGCCCGCCAAACAGGAGTACCGCCACATCGAGGAGGACCTGCTCTTCGTCCTCGACGAGAAGGGGCACTCGGTCCATCTCACCGATCGTGGGGTCGACTTCCTCTCGCCGGACCAGCACGACGAGTTCGTCCTCCCGGACATCGCGACGGCGATCGGGCGGCTCGAGAAGGATCTCGCCCTGGATGCGGCCGCTCGCCTCGAGGCGCGGCGGCAGATCGAGACCGAGTACGCGCTCAAGTCGGAGAAGCTGAACATCGTCCACCAGCTCCTGCGCGCCCACGCCCTGTACGAGAAGGACGTGAATTACGTCGTACAGGATGCGCAGGTGCTGATCGTCGACGAGTTCACTGGCCGTACCATGCCGGGCCGTCGCTGGAGCGAGGGGCTCCATCAGGCGGTGGAGGCGAAGGAGGGGGTGCAGGTGAAGGGGGAGACGCAGACCCTCGCCACCATCACCATCCAGAACTACTTCCGCCTCTACGAGAAGCTCGCGGGTATGACCGGGACCGCGGAGACCGAGGAGACGGAGTTCTTCCAGATCTATGGGCTCGAGGTCGCGGTGATCCCGACCAACCGCGCGATCGTGCGCGAGGATCGGCACGACCTCGTCTACAAGACACGGCGCGAGAAGTACAACGGGATCGTCGAGGAGACCCGCCGCCTCCATGGGCTCGGCTTCCCGGTCCTCGTCGGCACGACGAGCGTCGAGGCCTCGGAGACCCTCTCGCGACTCTTCCAGCGCGGCGGCCTCCCGCACAACGTCCTCAACGCCAAATACCATCAGCGCGAGGCGGAGATCGTCGCCCTCGCGGGGCAGCCGGGCGCGATCACCATCGCCACCAACATGGCGGGCCGCGGGACCGACATCAAACTCGGGGCCGGCGTGCGCGAGGCGAAGGCCTCCACCGTGAAGGACCCGGACGGCAAGGAGCAGAGCGTCACCGAGCCGGGCGGGTTGCACATCATCGGGTCGGAGCGGCATGAATCGCGGCGCATCGATCGTCAGCTGCGCGGTCGCGCGGGGCGTCAGGGGGATCCGGGGAGCTCGCAGTTCTTCCTCTCCCTCGAGGACGACCTGATGCGGCTCTTCGGGTCGGACCGGATCGCGCGGCTCATGGATTCGCTCGGTGCGCAGGAGGGGGAGGTCCTCACGCATCCCCTCATCACGCGCTCGATCGAACAGGCACAGAAGCGGGTCGAGCTCCAGAACTTCCAGTCGCGCAAGCGCCTGCTCGACTATGACGACGTGATGAATCAGCAGCGCGAGGTGATCTACTCGCTTCGCTCGTTCGCGCTCGATGCCGGCGAGGAGCTCCGTGGTGAGGCGGAGCGCATGGTCGGGGCGGCCGTCGCGCGGCGGGTCGAGATGGAGCTCGGCGAGGCGGAGTCCCCCGAGGCGTGGGATCTCGCCCTCGTCCGGCAGGAGCTCCTGATGCAGTACCTGCTTCAGGTGCCCGCCTTCGAATCGGAGGATCGACTCCCGGCCACGCTGGCCGCCGCACAGGAGGCGGCGACCGAGGCGGCCACGACGGCGTTCCATGCGAAGATCGACTCGCTCGGTGAGTTCGCGTCGCGCCTCCTCTCCCTCGTGATGCTCAACGTCCTCGACGAGAAGTGGAAGGACCATCTCTACGACCTCGATCAGCTGCGCGCCGCCATCGGTTATCGGTCGTGGGGGCAGAAGGACCCGCTCGTGGAATACAAGCAGGAGGCCTTCTCGATGTTCGAGGACCTCATGCGCGACATCCAACACACCTTCGCGGAGCGCTTCCTCAAGGTGCAGCTCGTCTTCGAGCCGCCGCCGAGCGCCTCTGCGCCGTCGCCGGTGGCGGAGGCCCCGCGCACCTTCGATCCGTTCGGCGTCGCGACCCCGCCCGCTGCGCCAGTGGAGCCGCCGGCGCCGCGCGTCGTCGGGGCAGGGCGAGGAGTCACCAACCTCGATGGGCCCGGTGCCGCATCGACGGGGGAGTTCGCCGACGTCGGCCGGAACGATCCCTGCCCCTGCGGGAGCGGGAAGAAGTTCAAGAAGTGCCACGGGGCGTGAGCGGGCGGTAATCGCGCCTGATCGCGGTGATCGTCTGGTGAGGGGGCGAGGGCTCGTACGAGCTTTCGCCCCCGTTCGCATCCAAACGGTGTTGGGCCCGGTGATCGTCGGAGCGACACTGGCCCCATGCCCTCCGTCCTCGAACTCCCCCCGGCCGATCGCCCTCGCGAGCGTCTCCGTGCCCTTGGCGCCCAGTCTCTGACCACGAGCGAGCTCCTCGGGCTCCTCTTGGGTTCCGCCCCGAGTGGCTCGAGTACGACCGAGGTCGCCGCAGCGCTCTTGGCGCGCGCCGGTGGGTCGTTGCGGCGGCTCGGGCAATTGCCACTGGCGACCCTCGCCGAGCTCCCCGGCCTCGGGGAGACGCGCGCCCTCGCGGTGCAGGCGGCATTGGAGGTCGGGCGACGCCTCGCGGGGGAGGGGGTGGTCGAAGGGGAGCCGATGCGCGGACCGCGCGATGTCTGGCGCTACTTCGCCCCGCGTCTCGAGGGACTCCCCGTGGAGGAGTTCCACGTCGCGATCCTCGACAGCCAGCACCGACTCGAACGGGATGTGCTGATCAGTCGGGGGATCCTGAATGGCTCGCTCGTCCACCCCCGAGAGGTCTTCCGCGAGGCGATCGCGGAGCGGGCGGCCGCACTGGTCCTGGTGCACAACCATCCCTCGGGGGATCCCACGCCCAGTCCCGATGACCGTGAGGTCACGGCCCAGCTCGTCGCGGCGGGCCGGCTCCTCGATATCCCGGTCCAGGACCACATCGTCATCGGGCGAGGGCGCTACCTCTCCTTCGCGGAGGCGGGGCTGTTGTAGGCGGGGCGGCTGGAGGCGGGGGGGGACCCGAGGGGGCGGCGCCGGGCGCGCTTGCACCTTTTCCCTCGGTCGGCGATATAACGAGATATGACCGCCGCGCCGCCCCTGATCGACATCATCCCGGGCTGGGATCTCCGGGACTCGGAGGTCGCCGGGCGGCTCGATGCCGACCTGCTCGGGCGGGCCTACCGCTTCAGCGAGAAGGCACATGTGGGGCAGACGCGCCTCAACGGCGATCCGTATGTGACGCACTGCGTGGAGGTCGCGCGGATCCTGGCGGAGCTCCACCTCGATTCGGTGACCGTCGCGAGCGGGCTGATCCACGACGTCGTCGAGGACACCGGGCGCACGGTCGAGGATGTGGAGCGCGAGTTCGGGCGGGAGATCGCGCAGATCGTCGATGGGCTGACCAAGATCGGTCACCTCCCGATGGCGTCGCGCGAGGAGCGGCAGGTGGAGAGCTATCGGAAGCTCCTCCTCTCGGTCGCCAAGGATGCCCGCGTCATCCTGGTCAAGCTCGCCGATCGTCTGCATAACATGCGGACCCTCGAGTGGATGCCCGAGGAGAAGCGGCGGCGCATCGCGCTCGAGACGCGGGACCTCTATGCGCCGATGGCGCACCGCTTCGGTCTCGCGGCGATGAAGGCGGAGCTCGAGGACCTCGCCTTCAAGTGGCTCGAACCCGACGAGTACAAGGCCCTCGCCAAGCTGATCGCCGAGAAGCGGGCCGCACGGGATTTGCGCATCGCCGAGATGATCGAGCCCCTCGAGGCGACCCTCCGCGAGAACCAGGTGCGTGTGCATGAGGTGAACGGCCGGCCCAAGCATCTCTGGTCGATTTATAAGAAGATGCAGAAGCGGGATGTACCCTACGATGAGATCTACGATCTCTACGCCATCCGCGTCCTCGTCGACAGCGTCCCGGAGTGCTATCACGCGCTCGGCGTGGTCCATGGCGCGTGGACCCCGCTGCAGGAGCGGATCAAGGACTACATCGCGCAGCCGAAGTCGAACGGGTATCAGTCGCTCCACACCACGATCTTCGGCCCGCGCGGGACCCTCTTCGAGATCCAGATCCGCACGCGTGACATGCACCGCACGGCGGAGTACGGCATCGCCGCGCACTGGCTGTACAAGGAGGGGGAGAAGGGGAGTCGCGACCTCGATCGTCACCTCTCCTGGTTCCGGCAGGTGCTCGAGCTTCAGCTCGACGCCGAGACGCCCGACCAGTTCCTCGAGTTCCTGAAGCTTGATCTCTATCAGGATGAGATCTTCGTCTTCACGCCGAGCGGGGACGTGATCCAGTTGCCGAAGGGGGCGACGCCGATCGACTTCGCCTTCGCGGTGCATACGCAGGTGGGGCTCCACACGCAGGGCGCGCGGGTCAATGGCCGCATCGTGCCGCTCTCGCGCGAACTCCGGAACTCCGAGACGGTGGAGATCATCCGCTCGCCAGCGGCGCGCCCCAACCGCGATTGGTTGGCCCATGTCCGCACGGGGCGCGCGCGGCACAAGATCCGCCAGTGGCTCCGGAACGAGGAGCAGAAGACCTTCGTCGCCGTCGGGCAGGAGATCCTGGACCGCGAGCTCCGCCGCCGGCGGCATCCGAAGCTTGGCGAGGCCGAGCTTCGGACGATCGCGGCGGGGCTCAAGCTGCCCACCATCGAGCATGTGCTGGCGGCGATCGGGTCGGGGGACATCGGGGTGACGGCGGTGCTCAAGGCCCTGCACCCGGAATTGGACGAGACGCAGGAGGTCGCGCTTCGCCCGAGTCCGATCGAGCGGCTGATCGACCGGATGCGCCGCCCCGGCACCTCGCGTGGGTTGCGGATCCAAGGGGCTGATGGGCTGATGGTGCGCTATGCCCAGTGCTGCCAGCCGGTGCCTGGGGATACCGTCGTCGGCTATGTCACGCGCGGTCGCGGGGTGAGCATCCATCGTGGGGACTGCCCGAACCTCCTCGTCCTGGTGCACGAGCCGGAGCGGCGGCTCGAGATCGACTGGCAGGAGAGTGCGGGGGAGCGCTTCGTGATCCGGCTCGCCATCGAGGGGCAGGATCGCCGCGGGCTCTACGCCGATCTCGCGACGGCGGTCAGCGCGGCGGGCACCGACATCCGGTCGCTCGAACTCAAGACCATCGACGGGCGCGTGGCGGGCGCCGCGCTCGTCGAGGTGGAGAACCTCGCCCACCTCGAGCGGATCATCAATGCCGCGCGCCGGGTGAAGGGCGTCAGCTCCGTGGCGCGACGGGAACGCCTCACCGACGGCGACGGTTAACCTCCGCAGCACACATGGCGCGCGCGCCCGGCCTGCGCCTCGACTCCCCCACCTCGGCCCCATCCGACATGTACGCTGCGATCCTGCACACGCACAACGCCCTCCGATGGCTCGTCCTCGTCGCGGGGATCCTCGCCGTCCTGCGCACGCTGCAGGGCCTGAACGGGACGACCCCGTTCGCGGCGGCCCGCCGGTTGGGACTCACGTTCACGGCCGCCCTGCATCTGCAGGTCATCACCGGGCTCACCCTCTTCGTGGTCAGCCCACTCATCCAGGCGGCGATGGGGGATATGCCAGGGACGATGAAGAATGCGCCGCTGCGATTCTTCATCGCCGAGCACCCGACGTTGATGGTGGTCGCCGCGATCGTCGCGACCATCGGGGGGATCGTCGCGAAGAACGCCCCGGATGATGCCAAGCGCCACCGAAAGGCCTTGGCCTTCACGGTGGCGACGTTGGCGTTGATCTTTGCCGGCATCCCCTGGGATCGTCCCTGGATGCCGGGGCAGTGAGCTCCGGCGTCCTCGAGCGGACGCCGGCACGCTGACTCAGATCAGGAATTCGGCGGGGGACCGGCCCTCGGCGACCAGGGCCGCGAGCCAACGCGGCTGCTTCCCGCGGCCCGACCAGACCTCGCCATTCGGCCCACGGTACTTGGCCGGGACCTTGCCCCCCTTCGCTGCGCCACGCGTGCCGGCCTTCTTGGCCTTGGCGCTGGCGCCCTTCTTGGTCGCTTTTGCCGGCCGTCCGCGCTTCCCGACCTTCTTCGCTGCCTTCTTCGCTGCCTTCTTCGCCCCCTTCGTCTTCCGACGGATCGACGGACGGCCGACCTTGCCCTTCCGCCCGCGGCGCGCGCCGACCCCCGCCGCGAGATCCTGGAGCGTCAGCCCGAGGCGCTCGAGCGCCTCGGAGATAAAGCCCAGCGCCGCGGCACGGGTCTCGCGTTGCTGGGTCTCGATGCGCTCCAGCTTGGACTGGAGTTCATGTATCTTCTCACGAATGACGTCTGGGACGGCCGAGCGAGCCATGAGGGGGTCCGGTGGAAGGGGATCGACGGCGCCATATCGGGCGCGGGATAATCGAGAGATAATCGATAACGCATTATCTCCCACGATGCCATCCGTGGCGTGGAACGTCCGATGACCCTCCTCTCCGTCCACGCGCCGTTCCAACCCGCTGGGGACCAGCCCCGGGCCATCGCGGAGCTCTCCGCCGGGCTCGTGCGCGGCGATCGCTTCCAGACCCTCCTCGGCGTCACTGGCTCCGGGAAGACGATGACGATGGCGCACGTCATCGCCGCGCATGGACGTCCGGCGCTCGTCCTCTCGCACAATAAGACCCTCGCCGCCCAGCTCTACGGAGAGCTGAAGGGCTTCTTCCCGCAGAACGCCGTCGAGTACTTCATCTCGTACTACGACTACTACCAGCCCGAGGCCTACGTCCCCGCCTCGGACACCTACATCGAGAAGGACGCCTCCATCAATGAGGACATCGATCGCCTGCGGCTCCGCGCCACCTCCTCGCTGATGGAGCGCGAGGACGTGATCATCGTCGCCACCGTCTCCGCGATCTATGGCCTCGGCGATCCGGAGACCTATCGGCAGGCGATGGTGACGTTGCAGGTGGGACAGACGATCGCCCGCGACGAGATCCTGCGGGCGCTCGTGCGGATCCAGTACGGCCGCAACGACGTGAACTTCGAGCGTGGGACCTTCCGCGTCCGCGGCGACACCGTGGAGATCTTCCCGGCGTACGAGGAGCAGGCGGTGCGGATCGAGATGTTCGGCGATCTCATCGAACGGATCGCCAAGATCGATCCGCTCACCGGATCGACCATCGCGACCCTGCCGCGTACGGCGGTGTACCCCGCGAAGCACTTCGTGACCACGCGGCCCACGCTCGAGCGTGCGGTGAAGGAGATCCGCGCCGAGCTCGTCGAGCGGCTGGCCACATTGAAGGGGGCAGGGAAGCTCCTCGAGGCGCAGCGCCTGGAGTCACGCACCAACTTCGATATCGAGATGATGCTCGAGATCGGGACCTGTCCGGGCATCGAGAACTACTCGCGGATCCTCGCAGGGCGGCAGCCCGGCGCGCGTCCCGCCTGTCTCCTCGACTATTTCCCGGACGACTTCCTCGTCGTGGTCGACGAGTCGCACGTGACCCTCCCGCAGATCGGCGGGATGTTCAATGGGGACCGCGCCCGGAAGACCACGCTCGTCGAGTATGGCTTCCGCCTCCCGAGCGCGCTCGATAACCGACCCCTCAAGTTCGAGGAGTTCCTGGCGCTCACCCCGCGCGCGGTGAACGTCTCCGCGACCCCAGGGGAGCTCGAGCTCTCGCTCGCGGAGGGGGTGGTCGTCGAGCAGGTGATCCGCCCCACGGGGCTCCTCGATCCCGTCATCGAGATCCGCCCGGTGCAGGGACAGGTCGACGATCTCTTGCATGAGATCCGGCTCCGCGAGCGGCGTGGGGAACGTGTCCTCGTCACGACGCTCACCAAGCGGATGGCGGAGGACCTCGCCGACTATCTCGCGCAGGTGGGGGTCCGCGTACGGTACATGCACGCCGACATCGATGCCATCGAACGGATGGAGATCATCCGTGGGCTCCGGCTCGGCGAGTTCGACGTGCTGATCGGGATCAACCTCCTGCGCGAAGGGCTCGACCTCCCCGAGGTCT
>Ga0315906_10007835_pt1 | contig 12920 bp, 13 predicted proteins | sample LakEriMetagenome_4_FD_203526 | JGI IMG/M metagenome (GOLD analysis project Ga0315906, IMG submission 203526) | Freshwater fungal communities from buoy surface, Lake Erie, Ohio, United States - Buoy 2 MA122 | ecosystem: Environmental > Aquatic > Freshwater > Lake > Lake biofilm | place: USA...
TCTTTAGGACGGGGTTCGCCTAGCTCGGGGATTTCACGGTGGCAATGGTCGGCGCGAAGGGCACGAGAATTGGGGGCAGAGGTCTAGCCGACAGGTAAACAGGCGCTACCCTGGAGCGAAACATCTAGGCCGCTAAGAACGACGGTGGGAGGGGTATCGTCCCCCCCGGGACGCAATGCCATGCGGCCTGCGCGTAACCGCCTAAGTAACAAGGAGCTTAGGAGACTGCCTCGGCCTCAGCCGATTTCGCTTTTGCCGCGGCAGGGGCACCCTGCGGCTGGGCCGCCATCTCGAGCTGCAGGGGCTCACCAGCGCCACCCCCTGAGATGGGTACCAGCTTCGCTGGCAGAGGCTCTGACAGCCGGAGATCGGTTCGGGCACAGAGTGCCTCGATGGATTCTGAGAGGCTACCCTGAATGGCCTCTCGGCTAGCCGCATCGGTGGCCGAGGCCGAATCAAAGCCCGAGCGGTAGATCGTGTCGGCATGCTGCTGCGGAATCCAGGAAATTACAGTGCCGCGTAGCCCAGTGACCTTGCGTTTATTCGCGGCCATCTTGGCCTTACCCTGCCGCCCATCTTCAAGCCCTTCAGCAAAGAGCTCCTCAATGTGCTTCGTAAGAATCACGTGGTACCGGGGTTTAAGTTCAGCCACCTTGGCCTCATCGACATCCGGCAGTGGCTTTCCAGTCATCGCATCCCAAAGGCGCTTACCTACAAGGCTGCCAAAGGCAGTATCGGGCTGCTCCTCGGCGCCTAAGGGGATAGGCGCGCCCTCTGCGCCATCTTCGTCGGCCAGCGCCTTGGCAGCATCGCTCTTCTCCTCCGACCTAGCGGGCTCTGGCTCCTCCGGCTCCTCTTCAATCTCCGGCACGATGGCCCGGTGCAGGCCGCGAACCTGATCGACGATCAGGATCATGAGCAGCATGATGACTGCCAACATGGCCAGAATGGAAAAGAGAAGAATTGCGTTCATAGCCTTGGGGTTCGACTCAGCCGTGTGATTCTTTAGAAACCATAGGCATACGGGTCATGAAGCTAGGGTTCCTTCGCATCGCCTTCGGCACTGCCACCTTCCTCGCCTTCGCCCGCCTCATCGCCCCCTTCCGCGAGCTCTTCCCGCAGAAAACCCAGGGCCTGAATCGGTGGCTCGAGATGGATATCCTCGGAAATCTTCTCGGCTACACCCTGCGCCAACTCAATGGCCTGCTCGGCAGAGATCTCCTCTAACTGAAAGGCGGCGCCAATCTTAAATGCTTCTTCGGCGTATTCCAGGGGGATATAGGCCAGGATCTCGCCATTGACAGACTTAATGGTCTGAAACGCAGTGGGCGCCGGCGGCTTTGGCTTCTCGTCGCCTGCCGCAAGCGCCACCATGCAGCGCTCGGTATGGTCAGCAGTCTTTTCTGCGCCTTCAATAAAAGTCTTGTCGAGTACCGCCCGGCAACGCAGCCCCACCCGAATACGAGCAGCAATTTCGGGCCGAGTATCGCCGGTGTCATTGCAGGCCTTCTCATAGTCCCGCTTGGCCTTGAGCATCTCCTCTTTTTGTGCACCACCGAAGAGCTTACCAAGCATGAGCAGACTCGCGAATAAAGGGACGAAAGAGGGGCAGTGGCCCTAATGCGCTATGCAGCATCAACAAATCCCAGGGTTTTTCTAAGCTTCTTGATATTGGCAGACAGGATCTGACTAACGCGTGACTCCGTGACATTGAGCGTCATACCAATCTCTTTAAGGTTGAGTTCTTCCTGGTAGTAGAGCGCCATGACCAGGCGGTCACGCTCAGGTAGCGCCTCAATGGCCGCTACGAGCGCATGCATAAACTCCGACTCTTCTACTTGCGCCTCTGGCTGACTCGAGCTGGCATCGGGGACTGCAAGCGCCTGCTCTGCCACGTCTTCCAGATAGACGGTGTGAAACTGTGCGGCACGACGACGCTCCTCCTGGAAGTCGTCTATCTCCTTGCCCATCGAGGCAGCCACCTCGGCCTGCGAGGGTTCACGTCCGAGTGTGGCCGACAGCGCACGGGTTTCTTCTGCGTGCTGCTTATTGATGGCGACTGCCGACCGTGGCAGGTTCGACATGCGGCGCACTTCGTCGATAATCGCTCCCCGCACACGGCTATGGGCAAAGTGTTCAAAAGGAACACCTTTGGCAAGGTCATACGATTTAGCCGCTTCGATCAGCCCAATAGTGCCGACCTGCACAAGCTCATCAAGATCCATAAACGAGGCCAGACGTGGCCGCAGGTGCAGGGCTACCCGCTTCACCAGATTGAGATGGGAGAGCACCATGCCCTCGATATCTTTCTCAGGCTGCTGATAGGGGTTGGCGACTCTCATGGCAGGCTCCGCGTGGGCAAATGCATAGAGGTCAGGCGAGCTGCCGTTCAATAAAGAACGACAGACCCCCGAGGCTTCCTTCTATGGGAGGAAGCTGACAGAGTTCGTCGGCAAGTGCCCGAAAATTACGGCTTGCGATGCTGCCCGGTGCCGAGGCCACGAGAGGCTTATGCTGCCTTAGTGAAGTCAGCACCATGTCGTCGGCTTGAATGGAACCCAGGTAGTGCAGGGGCTGCCCCAAGAACCGCAGGGCGACATCTTGGATGCGGCGATAGAGTTGTTCGCCAGCCGCCTGGCTTTCCACCATATTGGGTACGAGCGTAATCTGGTCTGCCGCCCCCTCTTGCGAGAGCACCTTAATCGTGCCGTAGGCATCTGCGATGCTCGATGGCTCGTCACGCACGACGATGAGCCGGCGCTGAACCGCCCGCATAAAGGTCATGACCTGCGGAGAAATACCCGCAGCGATGTCGACAATGAGAAAGTCCAGGTCGTCTTCGATCTCGCTAAAGGCCTGGACAATCGCGGCAGACTCACGCGCATTGAGGGCTGCCATATCGAGCAGACCAGAGCCGCCTGGAATGAGCCGCACGCCGTGGGCTGTGGTGGTGACCACCTCTTGCAGCGTCTTTTTTCCCGACAGCACATGGCTCATATTGAATTCCGCTCGATGGCCCAACGCAATCTGCGCATTGGCAAGGCCGAGATCGGCATCAAAGAGCAAGACTTTTTTGCCCTTGGCCGCCAGTGCAACGGCCAGGTTTACAGAGACGGTTGTCTTGCCGACACCGCCTTTGCCGCTGGCCACACCAATGACTTCGGGCTTGGATGAATTTTTCATGGAGAGCGTCTCGTTTACCTTTCCGCCTTGGGCGCCAGCCGAGCCTGTGTAGGCCGAAAGGGCTCCCCCATTGTAGCGGCAGAAGGGTCATCAAATTCCGTCAAGGCCTGGGTGTCTTGTGCAAACTGGTCGCGTAACTGCCCGATGGCAAGCCGCGCCAATACCGAGGCATTCATGGGGGTGCCCGACTGTGGGCCGGGGCCATTGGCAGCACTTGCGTAGAACGGCACCGGGTGTTGTCCGAGCGCCTGAATCAGACCCCACGACTGGCAGGCCTCGTCGACCTTGGTGACGATGAGACTTGCCCACGAACGCAGCCCGAGTAATCGGCCCGCATGGGCGGCGGTGGTGTCTGCGGGCAGCACCAGGTGAAACTGGGCTGAAGGCAGCTGGCTACAGAGTCGCTCGGCATGGCTTGCGAGGGCCACGCCGGGCGTGTCGATAATCACACACTGTCGGTCGCCGAGCTCCTGGCGCATCTGGGTGAGTAGCGCCGCATCATGGACACGAAAGCAGTCCAGGCCCTCCTTGGCGCAGGCCATTTGAATCTGCGCCCAGGCTCCCAGTCGACTGTCGCTCCAGCTGATGACCGCCACCTGCTCGCTGCCCCAGGCCTCGACGGCCTGATGGGCCAGCCGGGCCACGGTCTGTGTCTTTCCCGAGCCTGATGGCCCAAGAACTACATGGACCCCAGTAAGCGGACCGGCGATCTGAGGGCTTGAGAGACCAGCCTTCAGAATCTCTTCGGCCTTTTTAAGGGCCGCATCGACGCTGGGCTCATTCTGTACCTCTTCCACCAGCAAGGCCCGCATGGCCGTCGAGGCGCCGAGTCCTTCGAGTAGCCCGTCCATCTGTTGGCCCAGGGGGGTAAGCCCTGCCTGCCCCCAAGGCCCAAGGCGCTGTTGTAGTCGTATCTCGCGGCGAAGGACGGCCATCTCCTGACGGACCAGATCCACAATCTCGCGGGCCCTCAGGCGGTCGCGGTCGTCTGTCCCGGCGCCTGCCTCTGCCTCCGAGTCGCGGTGTGGTGTCGATACGGACGGTGTTTTAATCGAGTCCCGTGACGTTGCCGCTGCCGTCGCTTTCTTTTTTCCGCTCCCGGCGCTGCCGCCGCGGCCAAACGCCTGACCAAAGGCGGCATCGAACCCTTCGGGCTGATGCACCTTCGGCGTAATAGGTTTAAAGGCCTCGGGCTGAAGGTCTTCGGGCGAGAACACCCGAGCGGCTCCGGCTGTGGCAGAACTGGACCGCACAATCTCAGTGGGTTCGTCGGAGAGGGCCGCATACGGATCGAAACGGGGCTCCAGATCAACAGCCACAATAACCTCGGTCTGCCCGTTGACCTGCTCGTGCGAGACCACCAGGGCCTCTGCCCCGTAGAGGCTCACGGCCTTTTCGGTAGCAGCCCGTAGGTCTTTGGCAAGTATCCGTTTCAATTCCATCACGCTCTCCTTAGGCGCTTCTTATCTTTGACTGAAAGCAAGCATCAGGCCACTCGCTCACGAATCTCCACCGTTTCAATCACCTTGACCGACTGGTCATCCGGGATCTCGGAATACGACATCACTGTCAGTCCTTCGACACGGTGCCGAGCGGCCCGAGACAGCCAGGGGCGCAAGACCGGCGAGACCACCAGCACCGCATTGTTTCCGGCGTCTTCGACTTTCTTGGTGCTCTCGCGCAGTGCGCGGAAGAGGCCTTCGGCCAGGCCTGGCTCTAGCACAATGTTGGAGAGGTCGCCGCGATGCTGCTGCACCACGTTGTGCAGCATTTGTTCCAGCGCGGGGTCCAGGGTCATCACGGGTAGCGTGTCCTGGCCATCCAACAATGACTGGACAATCATTCGGCCTAGACGCGGCCGCACGAGCCCGGTGAGTTCGTGGGGGTCTTGGGTCTTTGCACAGGCATCGGACAAGGCCTCCATGATGGAGCGCATGTCGCGAATCGAGACGCCCTCTTCTAATAGGTTTTGCAAGACCCGTGTGACCGCGCCGAGCTGCAGCTTGGCCGGTACCAGGTCCTCCACCAGCTTCGGGAACTTGGCTGCCAGCTTGTCGAGCAGCTGTTGTGTCTCGTCACGGCTTAAGAGTTCGGCTGCACTCTCACGCAGAATCTTGTTGAGGTGGGTCGCGATGGCGGTTGCGGCATCAACCACCGTGTAGCCCAGGGTGCGCGCATAGTCGCGCTGCGAGGGGTCGATCCAGACCGCGTCCAGACCGAAGGCGGGTTCTTTGGTGGGAATGCCCTCCAGGGTGCCATAGACCTGGCCTGGGCTAATGGCCAGTTCACGCCCAACCTTGGCCTCGCCTTTGCCGCGCACCACGCCGTTAATAATGATGGTGTAACTGTCTGGGTCCAGCGTTAGCGAATCGCGAATACGCACGGGCTGCACCAGATAACCAAGCTCGGCCGACAATTTCTTGCGCACCCCCTTCACCCGGGTCATGAGCTGGCCGCCTGTCTCTGCGTTGACCAGGGGAATCAGGCCGTAGCCAATCTCCAGCCCAATCACATCCACAGTATCCAGGTCGTCCCAGTCCAGTTCCTTGGGCGCATTGGGATCTTCGCCACCGGCCGCGACGATCTCTTCGGGAGTCTTCGGGCGTTCGTCCTCATAGCGCTGGCGTAAGACTAAGGTGGCTATGCCCGCAGCACAGCCTGCCAGGGCCAGAAACACCAGGGTAGGCATGCCTGGAACGATACCAAGAATGGCCAGGATGGCGGCGGAAATAAAAAGCGCAGAGGGGCTTGAGAGCTGACTCTTGGCCTGCTCTGTCATTGACTCTGCGGTGGTTACACGGGTCACCACAATGGCGGTGGCCAGAGACAAGAAGAGGGCAGGAATCTGGGCTACCAATCCATCGCCGATGGTCAGCAGCACATAGATCTGCCCCGCCTCTTTGACGGAGAGGTCGTGCTGGACGACTCCCACGATCATGCCGCCGATGATATTGATGAATAGAATGATGAGGCCGGCCACCGCGTCGCCACGTACGAACTTTGATGCACCGTCCATGGAGCCAAAGAGGTCGGCCTCTTGCGAGATTTCTTCGCGGCGACGCTTGGCGGTTTCTTGGTCGATGACCCCCGCATTGAGGTCAGCATCGATGGCCATCTGCTTGCCGGGCATTGCATCGAGCATAAACCGCGCAGAGACCTCAGACACACGCCCCGCCCCCTTCGTAATCACCATGAAGTTGATGATGATGAGGATGGCAAAGACAATAATGCCCACAAAGTAATTACCCGCAATCACAAATTCGCCAAAGGCCTGAATGACCTTACCCGCCGCATCCGGTCCGGTGTGTCCGTCGATCAGAACCACCCGCGTCGAGGCTACGTTAAGCGCCAGCCGCAGCATGGTGGTGAGCAGCAAGATGGCCGGAAAGGAGGAAAACTCAAGGGGCCTTGTAATGCCAATCGACACCATAATCACGATCAGACTGATCAAGATGTTGAACGTGAAGAGAATGTCGAGCAGCCAGGCCGGAAGCGGCAGCACCAGCATGCTCATGATCAAGAGCACCAGGAAGGGAATGCCTAATCCTGTGGCGTCGATCTTCGCAATCGTTTGTCGCAAGTTCGACAAACTCAGTGTGGCCATGGCCCGCTCCGATTCATTTTTTCCTTTAAAATCATGAAATTATTTTTCAGTCCTGCGCACGACATGTGGGGTGAAAAGCAATCGGTATGCCATAGCGCCCATGTTTCGCCGCATCGGCTGGCCCATCGGCCACGTTCTGCCGCCTGGGGCGCCGTCTGGGCGGATTTCCAGGGCTTTTTGTCTTGGTCTGAAATTTGCTGGATTTCCGACACGTCTTTCTTACGGTCTGAATAGGTCCAAGGTATGCGCCCCACACCGATTGAATCGCCCACGCTCTTTACCGCTCTTGAGCCGCCGTCTGCCGCGCCGGAACGCGCTCGGGAGCAGGCCCCCCCCGATCCGCGCGCCGCGCGATTCGGTCAGCTCTTTGCCCGCGTCTTTGGGGAGCAGACCCGGCAACCGGTTGCCGCCAGCGCCACCGTTGGCCCAGGATCCTCCGCCCGCCCGCCCGCAGGAACCAATAAGACCCAAGAGGCAGAAGCCCAGGCCGACGATGCTAGCGGAGCCAAGGAGGCCTCAGCCCGCCCAGCGGACGCCGACCAAGACGCCGAACCCTCCAGTCTGCGAGCCCTGAAGATTGGCGAGGGTACCGAGATCATTACCGCGGGCCCGCCGCCCGCCGATGAAGACCTTCTGCGCTATGCCCGGGACGCCTCCATGGATGAGGGGTCGGTCGCGGCCTTGCTGCGGCATGGGCGCTTGGTCGATTGGGCCGGGCTGGCCTCTGGGCGTACGAGTGCCGCCCAGACAGGTCAGAGTAGCCCGTTGGGTGAGGGGACCTCTTACGAAGGAGATGGGTCCTCTATGGCCCATGGCGCAGACGGCGACTTGGACGGTGACGGTAAGGGCGGTACGGCCGGTAAGGGCACGAAGGCGGCTGAAACCGATTTGTCATTGCTGCATACCGCCCAGGAGGCGTTGATTCTCAAAGGGCAAGAGGGCCTCGTCATGGCGCGGGGCGCCGAATCGGTCGTGCCTTCGTCGGCGTCTACCGCTACCACCATGCCGCAGGGTATGCCGGCAGCGGCAGGCTTGCTGGGGACTGCTTCGGCTGCCGCACGCGCGGCGGCTTCTACACCCAATATCCCCCCGAGCCCACAGCCGACGGAGACAGGTTTTTCCGTCTCTCTTGCCGCAGGGGTTTCCGGCTCCGAGATGGCCACCAGCCGTTGGATGCAGTCTCGTGCGGGCTCGGTCGAGGGAGTAGGGGGACTTGGGGCAGGGAAGGTCGCTGAGGAGGCTGTAGACCCGACAACGACCGCGGCCCTCAAGCATACCGAGGGAGACCCAAAGTCCGAGGGGTCTGCGAAGTTTGACTTCGAGGCCCTCCGATTGCGACTTGGTCTTGAAGACCAGTCGACCAAAGATCGGCTCATAAAGATCCTTGGCCCGGAGGCGGTTCGGGCGGCCGAAGTCGGACCATCAGAGGCGGCCCGACTCGAGGCGATTAGTCTTATGGAGCAGCCGCTTGACTTACCAGAGGGCCTGCTTCCTGTCGATCGAACTCTTGATGCCCTGCTTGGCGAGTCAGAGGGCCTTGCTGCGATGACCAGTGGCGGCTCTACCTCGTCCGGTCAGGGCGGAGGCGAGGGCGCCCGGCCCGATCCCAATGCGGCCGGACAGGCCGGACAGCCCCGGTCTCTGCCGCAGCAGATCATGCAGCGATTCGGTGAACTACTCTCTCAGCGACTCCTTCAGCAGGTGAGCCAGGGGAACTGGCGGGTGGAATTAGACCTTGAGCCCGGCGACTTGGGGTCGATACGCATAGAACTAGAACTGCGAAAGGGCGAAATCGAGGCGTCTATTAAGGCCACGCAGGCCAGCACCCGGGATCTCCTGCAGGAGAGCCTGCCGCGGCTGAAGGAGGCACTAGAGCGCAATGGCATGGACGTTGCTTCGCTTTCGGTCAGTCAGCAGGACCGTCGGCAATCTGGCGGGCAGTCGCCGTCGGGACGGCAGTCCTCCGGCGGTCAGGGCTCGGCCGCAGAGCAGTCGTCGGAGTCGGCCTCTGGTGTCGGTAAGACGCCTGTGCGTGACGATGGACGACTCGATGTCTGGGTGTAACCGAATTTAAGGAAGGAAAGACGATGGCAGACGAACAGGCACCAGACGAGGGAAAAAAGAAAAAGGGCCCTCTATTGATGATCATCATTTTGGTGGTGGTCATTCTGCTTCTTGTCGTGGGCGCTGTGGTCGGCACCCTGGCAGCCACAGGTTTTTTTAGTAAGCCTGATGAGGCCACGGTTGAAGAACTCTTGAAGAAGGCCGAAGAGGAGAAGGCATCCGCTGAGGGTGAGGCCTCGGGTGAGCCCAAGCTCGGCCCAGACGGTAAGCCCCTTCCGAACTTGAAAGAGACGCCTAAGGGACCGGAGAAGCAGTTAAAGACTCAGGCCGAGGTCACCAAGTTTGAGAGCCGGTACAAAGAAATGAGCCGGCCCTTACTGGCCAACGTATCGGGCTCGCGTAAGGTGATGTCGGTCACGCTGGCCATCATGACCCACTACGACGACCGGGTGCTCGGCAACATGGACAAGCACGAGTTTGCCCTGCGGTCTGCGGCTCTCGATGTTCTGCGTCAGGTGACAGAGGCAGAGATCGAAAAGCCCACCTTCCGTATCGAACTGGCTGAGAAGCTTCGGCTAGGGCTCAATGCGGTGCTGGAACGCTATGAGGATTTTGGCGGTATTGAGCAGGTGCTCTTTACCGAGTTCATCATCCAATAAGTCGCATACTGCCAACCGCACCGCATTTCTCATCCCTTTGACTTTCTAAAGACACCATCGCAATGTCTACTGGCCTACTCAGCGAAGAAGAACTCGCCGCCCTGCAAGAGGGCGTAGACGACGGGTCGATCGCGGTGGATACCGGATACAACACCCGCGTGCGGGTGCGTAAGCACGACCTCGCAAGCGAGGACAGCACGCTGGGCATTAACGTAGGCGCCATTGAGATGATCAATGAGCGGCTCCTGCGACTCTTTCGACTCGGGCTGGTGGAGGTCTTGCGTTCGACCCCCAAAATTGCGCCGTTAAAGTCAGAAATCGTACGGTATGGCGACTATCTCAAGATGCTGAAGTCGCCGCTCTCGGTCAACATGATTCGCATGAATCCGCTGCGCGGCTTCTCGTTGGTGGTGATTGAGCCGCAGGTGATTTTCAGTTCTCTTGATATCTTCTTTGGCGGCTTTGGTTCTGCCAGTACGAAGGGGCCGCTGCCGCCCACCCGGCTCTTTACGCCGACCGAGTCGCGGGTGATTAGCATCATTCTCGATATCTTCTATCGCGCCTTAAGAGATGCCTGGGCACCGGTTTTAAAGCTCGAGATTGAGCAGGCCAACTCCGAGATCAACCCGCAGTTTGCCCAGATTGCCGATGAGAACGACTTGGTGGTCTTGAGCCGCTTTGAGATTGACAATTCCAAAGACACCTTTATCGACCTCGTGCATCCCTACGCCTCGCTCAAACCCATACGGGATGTGCTTCGTAGCCGGGTGCAGACGGGCGATGGCAACGAGAGCTCCGAGCGGGCCTGGCATGCCGAACTCAAAGAGGCGGCCTATGAGTCGTCACTGGAGTTACAAGTTCTCCTGGGCCATGTGCCCACAACGCTGCATACCCTGCAGAATCTTCGGGTCGGTGATGTCTTGTACTTCAAGAAGCCCGAGTCGGCGCGGGTCAACATCTCTGACATCGCCGTCTATGACGCCGATGTGGGCGTTGTCGATACGCAGATGGCGATTCAAGTTAAGAATGCCCTCAATGTCACGGGCCAAATAGAAACCCACTAGGAAACATAACCATGGAAAACACCGCAGAAGCGCAAGACCTGCCCGAGGGCGAAGACGGTGCCCTTGGGGCCGAGCGCGGCCAGATCAACCCAGAGGTGTTGCAGAACATTCCGGTGACGATTTCTATTGAGGTGGGTCGCGCATCGCTGAAGATTCGCGACCTGTTGCGCCTATCCCAGGGCAGCGTGGTCGAACTCGATCGCCTCGCGGGCGAGCCACTCGATCTGTTGGTAAACAACACCGTGGTTGCCCAGGGTGAGATCGTTCTGGTCAATGACCGGTATGGCATTCGACTTACCCGCGTTGTCCCTGCGGCGGAGCGCCTTAAGCAGTTGTAATACCAGGAGTTTTTTTCCGTCAGGTGTCGTTGGCCTGGTTGTTGCTACCTCAAGAGCAACGACCAAACCAGACGACGGGCAATCGACACCATGACCTCTACCCTCTCTACCGGCCTTGACTGGGTGGGCCTTGCCAGCAGCTTCTTGCTGGTGCTTGGCCTGCTCGCGCTTTTACTCTTCGCCTTGAAGCGTATGCAGGGCTTCTCCGCGGGAGCAGGTGGTCAGCGCCAGATTCAGCACCTCGAAACACTGACCGCCGGCACCCGACAAAAGATCGTGCTGCTGCGGGTGAAAGACAGAGAGATTCTGCTCGGGGTGTCTGCTGCGCAGATTACTGCGCTTGCAGAGTGGTCAGAGTCCACCGCCGCTGGGCCCACGACACGCCCGGTGTATACCGCCGCCAGTCCGCGTTCCGGGTCGGGATCGTCTACCGCTTCGACTACTTCTACCGCAGGCTCCCCCGCGTCGTCCGCACCGCCTGCGCAACCCGCCAGCGCGATCGATCGTGCTGCTGATCCTTTGTCTGCCCAGGCCCCGCGGTTTGCTGCTGACCCGCGTACGGGGTCGGCCCCCTCAGGCGCACTTTCTTTTGCCGCGGTACTCGAGCATGCGCGTATGCCGCCTAGCCTCGTGCACTTCTTTAAGCGGAAGGCCTAGCCATGTCGACCCCGTTGCGACTCTATAAGCTTTTGGTAGGCTTGGCCTTGGCCACCATGCCGGTCTGGGTCCTGGCCCAGGGGCTTCCGGCAGTGACTGTGCAAGGGGGGCGATACAGCCTCACCCTTGAGCTGCTCGCGCTGCTCACCGTCCTCACCCTGATTCCGTCGCTCGTCCTGATGATGACCTCCTTTGTGCGCATCATCATCGTGATGTCGATTCTGCGTCAGGCGCTCGGTACGGGCAGCACGCCGCCCAACCAGGTGCTCGTGGGGCTCTCCTTATTTCTCACGATCTTCATCATGTCGCCCATCCTTACCCAGGTCTGGGAGACTGGCATTCAGCCGTATCTGCAGCAGACGATGCCCTTTGATCAGGCCCTCGCGAATGTGCGCGCACCGATTCATGCCTTCATGATGAGTCAGACCCGCGAAGACGACCTCGCCATGTTCTTGGAGATCGCCCGCCAAGAAGTGACTGGCGGCCCGGAGACGGTGCCTTTCGCGACCCTGGTGCCGGCCTTCCTCACCTCAGAGCTCAAGAGCGCCTTCACGATTGGATTTCTGATCTACATCCCGTTTGTGGTGCTTGATCTGGTGGTGGCCAGCGTGTTGATGTCCATGGGAATGATGATGATCTCGCCCATGATGATCTCGATGCCCTTCAAGCTCATGCTCTTCGTGTTGGTCGATGGCTGGAGTCTGATCATGGGCTCGATGGCCGCGAGCTTTGTGAATCCCTAGCCTGTCTTCCCTACAACAAAAAAAGGAAACCCTTATGGATACCGCCGCCGTCGTTGACCTTGCCCGGCACACGCTCTACATCACCATGTTGGTCTCGCTCCCTTTGCTGGGTATTGCCCTTGGCGTGGGCCTTCTGGTCGGTATCTTTCAGGCGGCCACCTCGATTAATGAGATGACCTTAAGCTTTATTCCGAAGCTTATCGCCGTGGGGGTTGCGTTGGCCATCTTTGGTGGCTGGCAGATCAACACCATAGTGGAATTTACGCGGTCGATCTTTCAGCGCATTCCGGCGCTCTTTGGTTAACCCGCCCCCGAACCCCATCCACTGACAGCTGCTGAGCCTTTAGACCCCTTATGGTTACCCCCGCCTCGTCGCTCCTGGTTGCCGATATTGTTGAGCGGTTTGTGGTGCTGGTCTGGCCGATGATCCGTATCTCGGCGCTGCTCATGACCGCGCCCGTGCTTTCGTTGGACGCAGTAACCGTGCGCATTCGGGTGGTGCTGGCCTTTGCGTTGACCTGGCTCATCTATCCCCTTATGGAGTGGCCAAGCCTTGACCCTACGTCACCCGCTGGCCTTCTGGAGGTCTTTAATCAGATCGCCATTGG
>Ga0315906_10007839_pt1 | contig 12912 bp, 6 predicted proteins | sample LakEriMetagenome_4_FD_203526 | JGI IMG/M metagenome (GOLD analysis project Ga0315906, IMG submission 203526) | Freshwater fungal communities from buoy surface, Lake Erie, Ohio, United States - Buoy 2 MA122 | ecosystem: Environmental > Aquatic > Freshwater > Lake > Lake biofilm | place: USA: Lake...
AAATCAAGAAAATTTATTAAATACAGATTATCTTTTATATAGACCCGATTATTCTGCTAATGTAAGCAATTTAAAAAGTACTGATTATTTAATATTTGTTCCGGATAAATCATCAAATCAAGAAAATTTATTAAATACAGATTATCTTTTATATAAACTTGATACTTCGGATAATATCAATAATTTACAATCATTAGATTATTATAAAAGTATAATTGATGCTTCTAATACTAATATAACATTAAATAATACTACATTGTTTTTTGTTTTAATTGATAGTGGATTTGATAAAAATGTATTAAATAATACAACTTATACATTAAGTTTACCTGATTATAGTACAGAATATAGTTCGGTTGAAACAACGGATAATTATTTTGTTTTAACCGACACATTTAATTTAAATACAACTCTTAATGACATATCATATTATCAAACATTAATTGATAAATTTACAATTGACAATAAATTATCAAATATAGAATTAAATTTTTATCAAGTTGATATAGGAAATTTTGAAGTAAATTTGACTGATATAAATTACAATTTGGTACAAATTGATAAGTCTTCAATTAATTTAACAATATCAAACTCAGATTATTATGTTACTCCTGTTGACATTGCATCATATAATTTAAAAATTGATAATATAGATTATACACCAATAGTTGTTGATAACGGTTTATTTTATAATAAATTTAACGATTTAACATTTGTTTTACCATATTTTGATATAAATCAAAATGTAATAACATTAAATGAAATAAATAAAAGTTTATCCGCTACTATAGATTCTGGATTAAATAATCCATCATTGAATGAAATATTGAACAGTGATATTGGTTTGTTATTGGATATTTCTCCATTTGAATTGAATTTGAATCAAATATTAAATTCATTTATTAATATAGATAAAAACGAATTTAGTGTAAATGTAAACAATGTTTTGCACGAATTAACATCAATTGATAAAATTCAATATTCAAATAATGTAAATCAGATATTACACGAATTAACATTATCAGACAAGTTCAATTTTTCAAATAAATTAAATGATATTTTGATAAAATATGATTCATTTCCTGCAACTTTTAGAAATGAAATCAATGATTTGTCTTATATACAAAATTCAACTCCTACATCAATTCGTTCTAATTTAAGAAATTTAAATTACGATTTATCGAAAGAATCAGTAAACAATTCAAATAATTTAAAAAATTTAATTTATGAATTGTCGCAGGCAAGAGCTAATAATAATGTTTCTACAAATAATTTAAATTATAATTTATCAAAAGAATCTATAGATTTTAATCTAAATCCGTCTTTGATTTACAATTATAGTCCAGAAATCATAAATTATAATGTTAATACATCATTAACATATTTGTTTGAACCAATTGATACAATCAATTTTAGATTATCATCATCATTAAATAATGTATATACTCCAGAAAATATTGATAGTAGAATTACACCGACATTAAGTAATATTTATACACCAGAAAATATTGATAGTAGAATATCTACAACTATAAATCATATATATTCACCAGAAATATTAACATTTAATCTAAAACCACAAATAGATTATACATTATATAAACAATCAACAAATTATAATTTAAGATTAAACGATTTAATATATGTTACATTAGATGCATTTAAAACTGTTAACGAAACAATACAATTATCAATTGATAGTGTATATAGTCCAGAAAAATCAGAAACAACACAAAGTTTGACAGGAACAGAATTATATTCCTTGATAACAGATCAAGCAACTGCGTCAAAGATAACATTTGTTCCATATGACAGTTCATCAAATCTTACATTCAACAGTTCATCATTAAGACACTATGTGCGTCAAATAAATGAAGTATTCTACATGTCTGGTAGTCAATTGACATCAAGTAGGATAAATTATCAAGATGATATAGAATTAATTGTAATTGGAAAGGGATCAACAACTACTTATAAAGACAATTTAGACTATAATTTACCATATAGAGCCAGCTTTTTAGTTAAAAATTGGCCACATTATCAGTATAATACAAGTAGTTATTGGTACTTACCTGTACCATTAAATGCGTCAAATAATGACATATTAGCATCTGGCGATATTTGGATAACTGCTTCTTTTCAGAATGGAATAGATGTATTTACAGATCAATACGGTTTTGCTATAGATATATAATAAAACTTTATATTTATAATGTATAATTATTAATAATGAGAATCACGGATCTACCAATTTTGTATACTGCGTCACTTAATGACATATTATATGTTGTTAATACGAATGACACATCCGATTTTATATCCGGTTCAAGTAAACAAATTAGTATTGGTAATTTCTTTTCATCAAGTGGTGTTATAGGAGGAGGTGGCGGAGGTGGAGGTACATTAAGTAACATTTATCTTTCAAGTGAAAGTTTTTATGCAAATGGAGTATCTTCTTCATACACAATTACAAGTAGTGCATTAGAAGCTTCTGAAGATATATTTGTATTCATCAACGGTTTGGTACAAGCTCCAACTGCGAATTATTCATTATCTTCTTCAATTTTAATATTCAATGGTGTACCTTCTTCAGGTAGTTTAGTTGAAGTAAGAAGATTTGACGCAAATACATCTGGTTCTGGTGGTGGCGGAGGCGGAGGTGGTGGTACAACATTGACTACTGGAAGTACATATCCAATTACCAGCAGTTGGGCAAATAATGTTGTAAGTTCAAGTTATTCATTGACATCATCATATGCAATTAATGGTGGCAGTGGCGGAACATCGTTAATTACAGGTAGTACATATCCAATAACATCAAGTTGGTCAAACAATTCTGTATCTAGTAGTTATAGTTTAAGTTCCAGTTATTCCTTAAACACATCAACTGCAAATTATGCGTTAAACGCATCAACGGCTAGTTATTTAGATCCAATATCACAAAGTTTAATACCTTCAACAGGATCTACATATAGTCTGGGATCACCAACAAATAAATGGAAAGATTTGTATGTAAGTACGGGTAGTATTTATATCGGAGATACTGTACTAAGTACATCTGGATCAACACTGTTTGCAAATGAAAGTCCGGTGGTAACATTAAATACTGCATCAGGACAAATTGAAGTATCAGGATTCACATCTTCATTAAGTGCTAGTTTTTCAACAAACACTGCTTTATTTAACAATACATCATCAACTGTGTTTGCTACTACAGGTAGTAATAATTTTAACGGCAATCAAACAGTTCAAGGAAATATTACTGTAGTTGGTAGTTTAATTGCACAACAATATGTAGTAAGTTCTTCTATAAGTTACTTTACTTCTTCAAATTTTGATGGTAGTACAAAGTTTGGTGATACTGAATCGGATACACATCAATTTACAGGTTCTCTTCGTTCACCGAATATTACAGGTAGTTTGTTGGGAACATCATCTTTTGGTAACAACTCTACTAGTGCAAGTTATAGTGGTACCGCATCGGTTGCATTAGTTGCATTAACATCAAGTTATATAAATGTAGCAACAAATGCAGTAAGTAGTAGTTTTGCATCTACATCTAGTTACAATTTAAATAGTGTTAGTAGCAGTTATAGTTTGACGGCTTCATTTGCAACAAACGCTGGATCGTCATTGACAACTGGATCAACATATCCAATCACATCTAGTTGGGCAACAACAAGTAGTAATATACTTGGAGGAACATCAAATTATATTCCATTATGGTCTACGAATACATCATTAGGAAATAGTGTATTATATCAAAATAGTAGTAACATTGGTATAGGCACAACGAGTCCAGCTGATAAATTACAAGTTGCTGTAGGTAATATATCTGTAGATGCTGGCTATAGGTATTATATGGATGCCAATATTGGTGCGGCTTCTATTCGTAAATCTGGCACTTCAATGGTATTTAGTGTAGGAAGTAGTGACAGAGTATACATTGATGTTAATGGAGGAGTTGGTATAGGTACATCAAATCCCGCATCAAAACTTGATGTTGCAGACGATTTTAATGGGGGAAATCAAGTACTTGTTAGAAACATTAATGCAGGATCAAGTGCTTATGCAGCATTAATATTAAAAAGAAATGCTGATGTTAACGGTTTAGTTTTATTTACAAATTCATCAACCAGAACAGCAGATGGAGGTGCGGGTAATTCTACTATTAGAACAGATACCGGTAAATTATTATTAGGAGCTGCGGGAACAACATACCATGCAATAGATACAAATGGTAATGTTGGTATAGGTACAACAAGTCCAAGTAGTTTATTAGATGTTAATGGAGTGATAACTTTTGGAGGAGATACAAGATTCGGTGTTTCTAAAATATATAATTCATCAATAGGAGATTGTTTTGGACTAGAACAAGTATCATCCGTTCAAACAGGATTATCTGCTGCGGCTACAAGATTATTTACTGCAAACGGTGGTTCTAATTATATATCTTTAGGTAAATATACTAATGCAACTACTTTTACAGACTGGTTATTTATTAATCAATCTGGTAATGTTGGTATAGGTACAACAAGTCCTGTTGCTAAATTACAGGTAAATGGAAATATTAGTGGTAGTTCATTTACAGGCAGTGTTTTTGGTACATCTAGTTGGGCTACTAACGCATCAACTGCAAGTTATGTAGTAAATAGTGTTAGTAGTTCATATGCATTGACATCTTCATATGCATTAAATTCTAGTGGGGGTGGAACGACACTAACAACAGGCAGTACATATCCTATAACAAGCAGTTGGGCAAATAATGTAATTACAGCATCATATGCTTTAAATTCATCTGGCGGAAGTACACCTGTTGTAAGTGTAGCTAGTTTAAATAACCAAACCATTCTTTATAATTTTAGCAGCAGTCAAGAAGCTACAATTACAGGCTTGACTCTCACAAATAATAACTGGGGAATCAATGTCGTAGAAGAATGGAACAGCGGTTCGGGCGACATTTTTTATCCAAGTTGTAGTTTATTGATGCATTTTAGTGGCAGTAATGGTAGTACAACTTTTACAGATAGTGGTCCCAATAATTTTACAATTACATCGAATAATGGTGCTAAAATCACATCGTCTATTAGCAAGTTTGGAGGTACTAGTGGATTTTTTGATGGTACAAATGATTATCTTACAGTACCAGGTGTAGCAAATGCGGCTTTTAATCCAAATAACGGATTTACAGTTGAAGGTTGGGTATTTTTTACATCTAATCCCAGCTTTCAATTTATTGTATCTAGCGCTCAAGGTGTCGGGTCATTCGAATCATATTGGTTTGTTGGTACAACTCCTGGTGGTAATTGGCGTGTTAGTTACGGGGGTGCAAGTGCTGTTGACACTGGTGTAGCTATAGTACTTAATACTTGGACGCATTTTGCATTATCCTGTACTTCAACAACTGCAAGGTTATTTGTAAATGGTACTCAAATAGGTACTGCAACAGTTACACAACAAAATACTAATATGAGTCTCGTAATTGGTGTGTATGGTGGTGGTAATTTATATTATTTAAATGGATATTTAGATGAATTAAGATTAACAAACGGTGTTGCAAGATATACTGCTAGTTTTACAACACAATCTGCAGAATTTCCAAATCAACCTCCTCAATATGAAACAAAATATATTGGTTTAATTGGCGGTCTAAATGATACAGGATCAGATTATGGTATACAAAAATTGGACGATACATCTTTAAAAATAAGAAAGATGTCTGTATCAGGTACACCTGTGAGTGGTTCGCCTGTTCTAAGTTCTAGTGTTGATAGGGTATATGTTAATGTATTGAATTATAGTAATGTAAGTGTAGGTTCAACATTATTGGGACAAACATTTACCGCAGTAGGAAGCACATCCAGTTACGCATTATCAAGAAGTGTTGTAAATGCATATGAAATTGTTGTAGCAGTAGACGGTGCAGTACAATCATTTAATAATGCTTATTCTGTAACAAGTTCAACTATCAATTTTACAGAAAATATTCCGTCAGGATCTTTGGTTGATATCAGATTCTTAACTACACCAAATGTTAATAGTGCAAGTTATGCAGTTACATCTAGTTATTCGTTAAATTCGACGGTTGATATAATCAATCCGTTTTTATTAGCAGGAATGTAAAGTTATGAGTTTAAAAACAACATCACAAAGAAAATTAACAAATTCAAGATTGAATAGTTCAAATCTTGGAATTCCAGTAACATCAGGTTTATTAATGAATCTTGATGCAGGTAATGGTATAAGTTATCCTGGTAGTGGTACTACTTGGTATGATTTGAGTGGCAATGGTAAAAATGGGACATTAACCAATGGTCCTACTTTTAGTTATCCAAATAATAGTATACAACTTGACGGCGTTGATGATTTAATTAATATTTCATCTTTAGTTACTTCGGATGCCAATAATGTTACGATGGAAATTTGGTTTAAGATTATAACATTTGGACAATATGGTGTGTTTTATAATGGAAATAGTGCGAATAGTGGTTATGGATTTGCATTCGGAGCATGCGGAGCGTCACCATCTACATTGTATATATTTTTTGGTGGATTAGTTTGCAGTGTTGTGTCTTATTCAAGTATGTCAACGGATACTTGGTATCAAGCAGTGTTTACTAGAACAACATCACCGAGTACATCAAATATTATGTATATAAACGGAGTGTCCAGAAGTACAAATACAACTAATAATCCGAATGCACCTACTACATCTACAGCTATGGGATCGTTTCCTGGTTATATATCAATAGCTAGAATTTATAATAGAGCATTGAGTGCAAATGAAGTGTTACAAAATTACAATGCATTCAAAGGAAGGTTTGGATTATAAAATAATATTATCTATTTATACAATATGCCTACGACTTATAAAATATTAGGACAATCAAATCCTGCTTTAACATCCAGTACAGATTTATATACTGTACCGTTATCTACATCCGCTGTATGTTCTACACTAAATATAGCCAATTTAGCCGCTAGCAATGGTACATTTAGGATTGCAGTAATACCATCTGGTTCATCGATACAAGCTAAAAATTATTTATCTTATGATACAACTGTACCTGCCAATGATAGTATCGCATTAACTATAGGCATAACACTTGGACAATTTGATAAAGTACAAGTCTACGCATCGTCAATAAGCCAATCATTTAACCTTTTCGGAACAGAAATAAGTTAATAAAATAAATTAAAATTATGAGTGAAACAAATGTAACAATATATGAAAACAGGGAATTTATGATATTCAATGTAAGTGAATTGAATATTGTAGATTTCACTAAAGTACACGAAACTTCAATTGACACTGTGCGAAAAAGCGTGGATCAAACCAAAACATTTTGTAAATGGGATGGGGTAGTGCCAGACTTTTTTAATAATATGACAACAAAAGAAGGACCATATACTTATACAGAAATATTAACTATATTAGCCACACCAGAATGGACAGACCCTAATCCACCGTTTTGATATATTTATATAAAATATGCCACTAACCAGAATCACTTCACAGTTAATTAGTATACCATCCAATTATCCACTAACAGGATCATTAAATGGTACAGCTAGTTATGCAACAACTGCAACAAGTTCAAGTTACGCAACTACATCAAGTACTGCTACTAGTGCATCGTATTCATTAAGTTCAAGTTTTGCAACTACAGCTACTAGTGCGACATCAGCAACTAGTGCGACATCTGCAACAACGGCAACAAGTGCGTCATATTCATTAAGTTCAAGTTTTGCAACTACAGCTACTAGTGCGACATCCGCAAATAGTGCTACATCAGCAAATACGGCGAATAGTGCGACAAGTGCTTCGTATTCATTAAGTTCAAGTTATTCAAATAATAGTGGTAATTCAACAAGTGCTTCATATTCATTAAGTTCAAGTTATTCTGTAAATTCTACGACTGCAACAAGTGCGTCATTTGCATCAACTGCGAGTTACAATTTAAATAGTATTAGTAGTTCATATGCTTTGACGGCTTCGTTTTCATTAAATGGTGGCGGTGGAGGAACAACATTAACAACTGGTAGTAGTTATCCTATTACTAGTAGTTGGGCTACTAATGCAACAACTGCTTCATATGCTTTAAATGCAAGCGGAGGTGGAAGTGGTGGTAGTACGCAAACAGGCAGTATCGCAAATCAAACAATTTTATATAATGTTACTACATCCCAAGATAATGTAATTTCCGGATTAAATCTTTCAAGTAATAAATGGGGCGTTACAGTAGTAGAAGAATGGAACAGCGGTTCTATTGTAGGTGATGAATATTATCCAAGTTGTAGTTTATTACTACATTTAAATGGCAGTAATGGAAGCACCACATTCACAGATAATAGTCCATCACCGAAAACAGTGACAGCAAGTGGTACCGCTCAAATTAGTACAGCACGAAGTAAATTTGGAGGTGCTAGTGCTTATTTTGTTGGTTCTACCGATAATTTAATTGTAAATAGTTCCAGTGATTTTGCATTTGGAACGGGGAATTTTACAGTAGAATTTTGGGCTAATTGGACAGCCTGGACGGGTAATCAGCGATTTATCTTAATGGGACAATCAGGTGCAAGTAATATTGAAATTGGCAGAAGTAGTGGATCAGACGCAATATATTTTTATATTATGGATAGTTTACTGGGAACATATACATGGAATCCTGGTACTAATATTTGGCGCCACATTGCGTTGGTTAGAACTGGCACCAGTACCAATCAGGTAACTTTGTACATTGACGGAGTTAATGTAGTATCAGCTACAAGTGCAGCTAGCATAACAGCAAACAATATTATTGTTGGTGGATTAAACTGGGCCAGTTCGTATAACATGCAAGGTTATATTGATGAATTAAGAATAACCAAAGGTGTAGCTAGATATACATCAAGTTTTGTAACACAGTCTATAGAATTTCCAAATGGTACCGGTTCCATACAATATGCTACAAAGTATATTGGTTCTATTGGCGGTTTGAATGATAGTAATGTAGACTATGGTGTTGAAAAGTTGTCAGATAGTTCACTTAAAATTAGAAAGATGACTGCAAGTGGACAACCATTGAGTGGATCGGGACAATTGAGCGCATCAGTTGATAGAGTGTATGTAAATGTATTGGATTATACGAATGTAATGGTGACTAGTAGTTATGCATTAACAGCTAGTTATGTATTGGGAGGAATTCAAACTGGTAGTATTTCTAATCAAACAATATTATATAATGTAACTACCAGTCAAGAAAATACAATAACAGGTTTAGACTTATCAGGAAATAAATGGGATGTTAGTGTCATAGAAGAATGGAATAGCGCATCTATTGTAGGAGGCGATACATATTATTCTAGTTGTAGTTTATTACTACATTTCAGTGGTTCAAATAATTCCACCGTATTTATTGATAATAGTCCAATAACAAAATCGGTAACTGCTTTTGGAAATGCTAAAATTAGTACTGTACAGAGTAAATTTGGTGGAACAAGTGCTTTTTTTGATGGTACTGGCGATTATTTAAGTACTCCTAGTAATAATGATTTTTCATTTGGTACAGGTGACTTTACAATAGAATGTTGGATTTATTTGACATCTGCAACAGGCGACTATAGAACTATTTTCGGTCTTTCTTATTCAGGTGGTGGGGTGGGTATAAGATTTGGTAATAGTGCGGCGTATAATTCATTATTACAATTTTTTACAATAGGACAAACTGCAGCGCAAGTATATAGCGTAAATAAGTCACAATCACAACTTTTAAATTCTTGGAATCATATCGCATTTACACGAACTGGAACAACTTGTAGAGCATTTGTAAATGGAATTCAAGAAAATGTAGGAAGTGGATTAAATGTATCATCGTTTCCAAACGCATCATTCACAGATTCTACAAATATCATAAACAATTCCGCAGTACTTATTGGTTACGGAGACGCAGTCGGTACGGAATTTATTGGTTATATAGATGAATTTAGAATAACAAAAGGTGTAGCTAGATATACTACTAATTTTACCCCACAAACATCAGAGTTTGAAAATTATGGAAATTTAAATCAATTAATTACTAAATACATCGGATTGGTCGGTGGATTGAATGATAGTAATGTTGATTATGGTGTTGAAAAACTAAGCGATACATCATTAAAAATCAGAAAGATGACTGCAAGTGGACAACCATTAAGCGGTTCTGGCGCATTAAGTGCTTCTGTAGACAGAGTGTATGTAAATGTATTAAATTATAAAGAAGTACAGACTACTGCACAATCTGCTAGTTATGCTGTTACATCTAGTTATGCAACAACCGCATCGTTTGCAATGAATGGTGGTTCTGGTGGTGGAGGTGGTTCAACTAGTTTAACTGGAATTACATTTCCATATGTAAGTGGAAGCAATACATATACATTATCACAAAGTGCGGTTGCGGCTAATGATTTATTATTGAGTGTAAACGGTGTAGTACAAACACCTACTACAGATTATACAGTAAGTGCGAGTACTGTAACATTTACGGATAGTTATCCATCTGGTAGCAGTGTAAATGTAAGATATCTTGTTACCGCCACTTCTTCTAGCTTTGTAGATTTAGCTAATATAGTATTGACAGGCACAACCACAGGTGATGCTTATTATCCACAAGTTGCTGCATTGTTACATTTTGACGGTACAAATGGTAGCACCACTATAACAGACAATAGCAAAAATAATGTTGCTTTTACGGTTAATGGTGATTCAAAAATAAGTACTGCGCAAAGTAAATTTGGTGGTGCTAGTTTACTTTTAGATGGTACAGGTGATTATTTAAGTAGTCCTAGTGTAAATGATTTTGCATTTGGAACAGGCGATTTTACAATTGAATGTTGGATTTATTCTTCGGATGTATCATCCGCAACTCAACGAGGATTTTTACAAACATCAGATACAGCGGGTGGTTTAAAAACAAGTTATACAACTGGTATAATTATAAACCAAGGTGGTAACAGTTCTGGTGGAAGTTTGAATGGCGGATTAAGTGTTAATGTTGCGGGTACTAATATAGGTTCTACAACGGCTGTACTAACAACAAACACTTGGTATCACATTGCTTTAGTAAGAAATTCAGGAACATCTACATTATATGTTAATGGTACATCAGTTGGTTCTGGAACAACCACAGGCAATTGTTCTGGAACCTATCTAGCTATTGGTGGATATTATAATACATCATATTTGTATCAAGGTTATTTAGATGAACTTCGTATAACTAAGGGATATGCTAGGTATACTGGTAATTTTACGCCATCAACAACTGCGTTTTCTAATACAGGTGGTGATGTAGGTAAAGCGTTGGTGGTAAATAGTACTGCTACAGGTGTTAGTATTGGTACCGCTGGTTATTTTAGTTCACAATTAGCAAAAGCTTGGGTCAACTTTAACGGAACAGGCACTGTAGCTATACGAGATAGTTACAATGTAAGCAGCATAACAGATAACGGAACTGGTGATTATACAGTTAATTATGGTACTGCTTTAAATAATAGTAACTATGCAATATCTGGCATTACAGATTATAATGAAAGTGGATTGCATAGAGTGATTGTTTATAGATCTGGATTAAGTCATCAATATAATACACTGGGTGTAAGAATACAAATTATAGCTCAAGTAGGTTCAAGCGATGCTACACAAGATCCTGCATTTGCAAGTTTAATGGTATTAGGAAATTAAAATTTTATGGCAACCAAACCTTTTTTATCACAAATCGCAGTACCTGTTGGAACCACAACAGGTGATGTTTATTATCCACAAACCAGCTTATTGATGCATTTTAATGGTACAAATGGTAGTACCACTATGACAGATAATAGCAAAAATAACTTAACCGCCACTGCTACAAATGGTGCTGCAATTAGTACGGCACAAAGCAAATTTGGTGGTTCTAGTCTTTTATTGGATGGTACAAATGATTATGTCACAGTTACAAACAGTACAGATTTTGATTTTGGTTCTGGAGATTTTACGATTGAATATTGGGAATATAGAACATCGTCCGGTACACAACGTCCTATTTTATCTAGAAATGCAATTCCATATACACCATATATGATTGGGTGGTATGATGTTTCAATAAATGAAAATATCGTGATGTATATGAGTTCTAATGGAACTACTTGGGATATTGCATCTGGTATAAGTATGGGCGTAAGAACGATCAATGTTTGGACACATTATGCTGTAACAAGAAATGGTAATACGTTTAGAACATTTCAAAATGGAACACAAATTTCCACATTTACATCAACAGCTGCATTCCCTGCGGGAGCAGCATCATTAGAAATAGGTCGATATAATGCATTATATTATTTTCAAGGTTATATAGATGAATTGCGAATTACTAAAGGTATAGCTAGGTATACCAGTAATTTTACGCCATCTACCACGCAATTTTTAGATAGTACAGGTGATGCAAATAGTAATGTAGTGGTTAATAGTACTGCAACAGGATTTGCAATAGGAACAGGTGGTATAAATGGCGCACAATTAGCAAAAGCTTGGGTTAATTTTGATGGAATAGGTACTGTATCTATAAGAGATAGTTATAGTGTAAGCAGCATAACAGATTTAGGAACTGGTACTTATGATGTGAATTTTTCTTCAACTTTTTCTACCATTCCAACTGTAGTAGCATCTACAAGTAATACAACAGTAAATACTAATTATGGTGTAAATGTAAATTCACATACAACTTCTAAAGTACAGATATTTTGCACAGAAAACGGAGTCACTACAGATAAAGGAGTAGTTTCTGTAATTGTATTTAGAAATTGAAATTAACTATATATAACTGTATGAATGAAAAACGAATAATATACCCAACGGAAAATGGTGGAGTTGCTATAATAATACCATCAATAAATGCAAAAAATGCAGATGAAACTTAT
>Ga0315906_10007842_pt1 | contig 12908 bp, 8 predicted proteins | sample LakEriMetagenome_4_FD_203526 | JGI IMG/M metagenome (GOLD analysis project Ga0315906, IMG submission 203526) | Freshwater fungal communities from buoy surface, Lake Erie, Ohio, United States - Buoy 2 MA122 | ecosystem: Environmental > Aquatic > Freshwater > Lake > Lake biofilm | place: USA: Lake...
GTCAACTTACCGATCACTACAACCCATTGGACAAAACCGTGAACTTAAGCCATGAAGTTTATTACGGCCGTCATGCCGCTGCTGCTGCTGTATCGGCTCACGAAGTAGGCCACGCCGTTCAACACGCTCGTGCTTACAGCTGGCTCCAATTCCGTTCCGCCATGGTTCCCATTGTGAGCTTCGGATCCAAGTGGGTACAGTGGGTTTTATTAGCAGGAGTTTTACTGTTGAAGTCATTTCCTGAGTTACTCTTGATCGGTATCGTGATGTTTGGCTTAATCACTTTGTTCAGCTTTATCACGCTACCAGTGGAGTTCGATGCAAGCAATAGGGCTATGGTTTGGTTGGAGTCGAGCCGCACTGCAAATACCGGTGAACTTACCATGGCAAAAGATGCATTGAAATGGGCTGCCATGACGTATGTAATCGCAGCTTTGTCGTCTTTGGCAACATTACTTTACTACGTAATGTTATACTTAGGAAGAAGAGAGTAATCTTTATTGTGAATAGTCCTAAAATAGGTTGACAGATTTTAGATAAGGTCCCGGTTGCCTCTGGTAGCCGGGATTTTTATTTTATGCGCTTGTCGTGGTATTTTCATTCACCGCCTGCGCTCAAGCAAGCTTGGATTGGCAACTGCAAAGCAGATTACCTCGGCCTTTACAGGCCTCGGTGAACTGGGTGTGGGTGCTTCAAATCAAATCCCTGCATCACCTACGGTGAGCGGTATTATCATTCACCGCCTGCGCTCAAGCAAGCTTGGCTTGGCGGTAAATGAAAATCCCCACAGCTTCGCTGCAGGGATTTGTTTGAGGTCGCGAGCAGACTCCGGACAACCTTGCGCAATTGATTGATTTGACGATTAATATATGGATTCGGGTATGACAGGTGCAGCGCCAGGTGAAGCGATTTCAACTTCTGTACCGGAATCTTATGGAAAAAGTCCTTTTAAGCATGAATTAATGAACTCACCATCTTCCTGGCCCGGATTGAAACTATCCAATCATTTAAAGGTACGAAATTATATAAACTTTGTCAGCTAAAATATATTCAAGCTTGGTAAATTTACTACAATCCAATGCAACTCTCAGGCACATTTTGGTGGTGCGGAGTCCAAAAGCCTACCATCTATCTTTTCAACTTCATAAAATCAAGACTTAGTCCATATCATTGTACTATTATGAGTCGGACTATGATTTGAGAAATAACAATGGCTGGAATCATGATTTGTCAAATCCCAGTCCTCATTAATTTCCCATAACACAGAATTATCATCGCAACCCATCATATGAAAGTGATACATTGAATTATTACTGCTATTGTTATTCCAACTACAATCACCATAATTTTGTCCATTACCATGAATGGTCATTGTGCCATTAGTATTACAAGTAAATGTGTAACCGCTGAACTGGTTGGTCAAATCCACACTGTCTTTTATAAAAGAACTTACTCTCCAAGTTCCGACAATAGTATTGGTTGTTAAAGGTGTTGTTGGTAAAGTGGTGTTATCTTTTTTGCAGGCAGTGCCTAACATTGCCAGTAAAAGAAAGGTGCCGATAATTTTTGAATGTTTCATTGCGATTTATTTAATTTATCTTAACAATAATATATATAAGAATTCAAAGCAAATATGATTTTAGGTAAAACTAAATATGACTTTTATCAGTTTCAGCCAAGGCTATGTTGCAAAAAACATGAGGGTTTTTGGGGGAAACTCCCAATTTTTGCATGGTGCGTTTAGATATAGGAAAAAATCGCCGGGAACCTCCCGTGTAAATTTCAATTTTAAGCCACTTTCAGCTGACTGGGGCAGCTAAGCTCATTTGTACGCAAAATTGCTGTAATGGCTTTAAAATAAGAATTGGATATAACCTAAAAATAAATATATCCGCATTCGGTTGCATTCTGTTTCAATTTCTCGCAATGATGATATTTTACCGTAGTATTAATATACTTCCAACTCCTTTATCTCCTTGATTTGGAGAATATTTTAACTCAGAAATTCCTAAGCTTACCATTTAATTTTACTTCTCTTCAAACTTCATCAAATTAAGACTAATAAGGATTACAACCAACGTAACACCAACATCCGCAGCAATCGCAAGAACTAAATTTCCAAATCCCAGGAATGCCAGTACAATAAATGTCAATTTCACCCCGATAGCTCCTATGGTATTTATTTTTATTCTTTTTAAGGTTGCTTTTGACAATCGAATCAAGAATGGAATTAAGGATAATTTGTCATTCATTAAGGCAATATTTGCCGTTTCAATTGCAGTATCGCTACCGGCAGCACCCATTGCAATGCCAACAGTTGATTGAGCCAACGCGGGAGCATCGTTGATACCATCACCTACCATTGCGACAGAATTGTATTTTTTTATTGTTTCCTGGATACGCATAGCCTTATCTTCCGGTAATAGTCCTCCAAAAATTTCATTGATACTGACAATGTTTGCAACATATCGCGCCGATAACACACTATCTCCGGTTAGCATTATAGGGGTAATGTTCATGTTAATCAATTCCTGAATTGCGTTTGCGCTGTCAGGTTTTATTTCATCCATCAATCCAATTACACCTGCAACACCATCGCCAAAACTAACTACAACGCTTGTTTTTCCTTGCTCGGATAAAGTCCTTACAATTTGCTCAGCTTCTTCTGTTATGGGTTGGCTCTCACTAATAAACTGAAGTTTTCCAATCAATATAGTTTCATCTTCACAAACAAGGCAATGTGCAGTTGCACCTTTGCCAATTACACTCTCAAATTTTTCAGCTTCATGAATATGATATCCTTCATTCTTTGCAGCATCTACAATAGCTTGTGCAAGCGGGTGTTCACTAAATACCTCCGCACCAGCTGCGCATGCAAGTAATTCTTCATGGCTTGTGCCATTAAGTGGTAATACATCTGAAACAATTGGATTGCCGAAAGTGATGGTTCTTGTTTTATCAAGACAAATGGCCTTAATATTTGCCATCAGCTCAAGGTATTTTCCACCTTTAATTAATATACCTTTAGATGATGCATTACCAATTGCAGCGTAGATAGCTACAGGTGTTGAAATAACAAGTGCGCAGGGGCAAGCAATTACCAAAAGTGTTATTGCTTGTTCAAGCCAATGATTCATATCCTGTTTTAAAAGAAATACAGGAACAATAAATAGCAACGAGGCAAGTACAATTATTGAAGGCGTATATATTTTCGCGAACTTCTGAATAAACTTTTGTGTATCACTTTTATTAGCACTAACTTCAAATGTCAATTTAATTATTTTCGAAAACGTAGTATCTGTTGATAGCTTAGTGGTTCGAATCTCAATAAATCCACTTTTATTAAAGGTTCCTGCAAAAACCGTATCACCTTTATGTTTGTCTTTAGGAATTGGTTCGCCAGTGATGGTGGCTTCATCAACTGCTGATTCACCAGATTCAATAATTCCATCCAAAGGAATTAAATCATGTGGTTTCACCTGGATTATGGTTCCCACTTCAATTTTGTCAATAGGCTTTTCAATTCCCAATTGTTTAACAAACGCTGTTTTGGGTGATTTTGAAACCAATTCATCCAATGCCGATTTGCTACTTTCAATACCAATATCTTCAAGTCGTTCTCCCAATACATAAAGGACAATAACAACTGCTGCTTCCGGATATTCTCCAAGATAAAAGGCTCCAATAACAGCAATTAACATTAATAAATTTATGCTGCTGAAATTCAGTTTGAATAACGCAAGGATTCCATTCCAAATTACCTTGTAACCTATAGCGAATATAAAAGCAGCGAAAATGAACGGAGCATATGGCATAGGAATGTCAATTCCAAGAATTGACAGTATTTCAAGTGAAATCACAACTACAATGGCAATGACCAGGAATATAAATTTTCTGTCTTTAAAGGGCAATTTCATTAAGTCGATGATTTAATAATTTTCATTAAGTCTTCAGGGATTTCCATTGGTTTCAATGGAGGCACGTTTACACCGCCAGTATTTCCCATTGGAATTTGTCCTGCAAAGGATTTAACACCGCCAATCAAAAGTCGTGGAATTTGTCCAATGACTTCATGGATGTTTTTTGTTCTTAAACCAAAAACCAACATTTTCCAATGTACCAGGGAATGCGCAATTGGATATGGTTGTCCTAAAATATGTGCTCTTTCAAGATGCCTCCAACTCTGTTGATAGAATTTCAATTTAAATGCTACATCAGCATCCATAATTTCACTGTCAAAGTAGGTTGCCAGCTTATCTGACATAAAAAGATAGAATTTCATACTTTTAATGTGTTATACCTATTCCATAGGGGTCAACAGAAACTTCTGTTTTGAAACCAGGTACAAGTTCCAAGGTATTCAAATCAATTGCAGTTATATTTCCATTGCGGCCACCGCATACACTTGAGTGGTGAGGGGCAGGACCATTGGAGTTTACATTTCGATTTGTTACATAAACTCTATTATTAATTTCATCTACAGCAATTCCATGAGATTGATAACCGGCGTATATGTTTTTAATAAATGTGTTGGTTTGATAATTTATTACCGAGATATAACTTTTCTTTAGTGGGTCCGAATTACCTGCTTCCATACAGCTAACGAAAAGATATGGAAAATTTTCGGCAAATGCCATTTCCTGAGGAAATTCCGGAACACTTATCGCTGCAACAACACTGTCATTTGATGTCAATACAGCACGAACTTCATTTGTGTTCTGACATGTAATGAAATACTTCGTTCCATCGGGCGAGAATGCAATTTCATGGATTTGAAGTGAACCGGAAGCAGGTATATTTTGCACCATACTTATCGTTTCGTTATTTAATAAATCATTTACAGGAAATTTGGTTAAAGAACTACCAAGTTGCTCAGATACATAAAGCGTATCTCCCGGATTATTCAGCGTTACTCCATGAGGAAAATTAAGTCCCGGCAAATTTGATACACTCATAGATGTTAAATTTACAATGGCGATTTTTCCACCTGAGAAGTCAATTAAGTATGCAAAAAGACCATCAGGTGTCAATGCAAAGGTATTCCACGACCCAGGCCCAATCAATGCCTCCCCGACAAGGCTATTATCTACTGCTGAAAATTTTTGAAAGGATGTTCCACCAAGAAAGCACGTATACCAATATTGATTGTCATTGGAAACCTTTATCATATGGGGCGACTCAACCAGGGAGGTGCTTCCAACGCTTTTCACGCGCATGGCAAGCATGGAATTGGCATCAAAAATTGTAACTACATCACAACCCTGATTGGCCACATAGAACTTCTTTCTGTTTGGATTATCTGAAAATTTCACAAATCCATCTTTATTCGGAGCGCCTTGGTCAATCCAGTTTTTAATTGTTAATACTTCAAACTGAGACATAGGTGGAGCATTCGCCGGCATAGTAGGCAGCAATGTTAATCCCAAAGTGGAATCTGTATTAATATAATAAAATAGAGTACTAAAATCCGACCTGAAAGGAATTACAGCAGCCCCACCTCTTCCTCCTTCAAACATTTTTTCCCATGTTTCCAAAGATAACCCCGCTGCTGCATCTTTACTTATATTATTATGACATCCGGATATTGCGCATTTTGTGCTTATTATAGCTTTGATGTCGTCCGGATATCCGGTCTCAGTCGCGACAGGCGGGTCAGGTTTATCCTTTTTACAAGATATAAAAGTAATACTGGCAAAAACATAGAATATTAAAATTAAACTTTTGATTTTCATGCTAAATTTTGTGTTATAAAAGTAAATTAGGCTATAACATTAACACTATTCAGTAACCGGTACATTTAACTCAACTTCCCCTGCAATAGCCGTAACTATTACCGGAATCCCACCGGATACACCTGCGGCTATAGATGTGTCAAATGCTGTCATATACACAAAATACTTACCTCTTTTAAGGTTTTCAATTTCAATATGATTTTCGGTTGTGTCTGCCACCACATGTAAATCATAAAGAGAAGGGTTTGTGCCGGGAAAATCCTGAGTATTATATTTAACATATACATGATAAGGTCTTGTATCATCACCGTGATGTTTTGGATACGCTACAACGGTAACATTTCCACCTATTCCTGCATACTCACATGAACCATCGCTTTGTTCTGCATCTGGATTATAATTAATGGAAATGGGGTCGTTACACCCTTTTGTTTTATCCTTTTTACAGGAACTCACAATAAAACAAACGAACATGATTAAAATTACTGATGAAATTGAGATTTTATTTTTCATATTTCTGATTTTTAATAAATAAATTTAGGACTGTTTTGATTAATTGTTAAAATAGAAAATACTTAATCTTAATGCTCATGACCTTCCCCGGAATTTGTCATTTTGCCAAGAACAAAGAATGCTCCTTTTGTAACAATTTGGGCATTTGCTGGAATATCTTTTAGCAAGGTAATTTCTGAATACCCAATATCGGTGGTACCTTTTGCAACAGGAATTCTTTCAAAAGTGAGCGTATCTTCAGAATATCCCTTTGTCTCAAGCTGACTTTCTGTTTCACGATGCTCTGATATTGCTTCCCCTTCCTTATGTTTATGTGCTGATTCATTGACAGCAATTTCAGTTTCCTTGTGTTCATGTCCATGTTCATCATGACTATGCCCATCTCCTTCTTCATGATGCTCTGTTTCATCATGGCCATCTGTTACAATAAAAATAAAATCCTGGCCTTCGAAATTAACTATTGCATCAGTGGGAACAGCTGCAACTGTGGCCTCATCAAGGCTCACCAATGCAGTAATAGTCATTCCATCTATCAGACCAGATTTGTTGCCCAAAACTTCAGCATGAATCGCCACGGCTTTTGTATTTGATTCAAAAGTATTGCTGATGCCATAAATTTTAGCATCATACTCCTTACCCGGATTATTTGTTAATGTAAAATGTATGGTTTGCCCCTCTTTAAGCTTGGCTAAATCCTTTTCATATACATACAAATCAAGATGAAGTTGTGAATTGTCCACAATTGTGGCAATGGGATTATTAGCTTCAACAAAACTGCCTATGTTCACCAAAACATCGCTAACTGCTCCATTTATTGGACTGGCAATTTCAATTGTGGATTGAAAATTATCAGTGTTCAATTCCTTTACATTGATTCCGACCAATTCCAATTGTTTTTGCAGACCAGATTTTCGAGCTTTTAGCGAATTCAGCTCAGCTTCTGACTGTTGATAAACTTTAGTAGATGTTGCATTTCCTTTTTGTAGTTCCTGTTGGCGGGTAAAATCAGACCCAGCCAGCTGCACCCTGGCGCTAACTGATAAGTATTCCTCCTGCAATGCAATGATGGAAGTACTTGATAAAATTGCTATAGTCTGACCTATGCGAACAGAATTTCCAGGTTGGACCAGAATAGACTTAATAACACCATCGGACATAGTAGTTATGGTCGCACGATTTTGATTCGGCACCTTTAAAAGTCCATTTGCTCTGAGCGAAGAGGTCAATTGCTTTTTCTCAATGCTGCCTAAAACAATTCCAATGCTCTTTATCTGCGCCGCGGTAAGTGAAGCTGTCAATGCATTTTCATGCACACCTTCTTCCACGTGTCCATGTTCCGCATCTCCTGCTTCTTTGTTACTCTCTGAATTGCCGGAACAGCCAGACAGGACTAAGTAAAATAAAATCATCCCAAAATACATAGGATAATTAAATATATGATGCTTGAATGATATATTATTATGTGATTTCATAGGTTGCATTATTATTTACTAATTAATAAGTTAATTTGAACAATAGATTGATTGATTTGGTTAATAGATTGCAAGTACTTAATCTTTACATCGGCAGCTGTTTCAAGTGCATTGATATACTCCATATAGCCAATTTCGCCGCTTTTAAAGCCAAGAGTTGCTGTACTGATTAAGGATTCGATGTATTTTGAGGAAGTGCCCTTGTACATTTCATATTGCAAAACACTGGAGTTATAATGTTGCAGTGCACTCTCAAGCTGATTTTGCAACATTCTTTTATTATTTTCTCCGGACAATTCATGTGCTTCCTTTTGTAATTTGTAAGAATTTGACTTTGATGAATTGCTGAAAAAGGTCAATGGAATATTCAGTCCCAGGCTAAATCCCGTAAATCTGTCTCCTGAGTCAAAGTATGTGTCACTGCCATTTATACTTTGTGTCCCAATAATTGATTGGTTAAAATATCCAAATTTAATATCAGGTAGGGTTTGTGCAATTTCCAACTTGGCATGTCGTTCCGCCACCTCCGCTTCCTGATAGAATTTTAACAAGTTGGGATTTTGAAGTACTGCCGCAGAATCAATATTGGCAATCAATTGCATTGGTTCAAACAATTCGTTCACTTCAAATTCGAATGATATGTTTAGTGAAGTTTTCAAAGATTGATATGAAGCAGTAAAATCATTTTCCACTTGTGAAAGCTGAACAAATATTTCACTTCGTTTTGTCTCAGCCGAAATTTTCTCAAGCAAATTAGTCTCACCTGAATTATATCTCAATGTTGCTACACGAACAAATTCATCATACAAACTATCCAATTGTCTTAAATTTCTTTTGACCAATAAAAGATATTGCAATTGAAAGTAATTTGCCTGGACCATTGCTTTTAATTCATTTTGGGTAGAATTATAATCTAACCTGCTGCCCCAAGTCTGTGCATTGAACAGTCCTGATTGTGCACTATAGAAAGTCGGAAACGGAATTGCCTGGGAAATCTCAATACTGTTATCTTTATTAGTACTGTTAAACTGCCCATACTGGTAACTAATTTCTGTTTTGGGTAATTCAAAGAAGGACCTTTCAAGTTTTTGACTGGCCTCCAGATTGAGTTTTACTGCTTTCATTTGCAAATTACTATCAAGTGCAATTTTTGTCGCTTCGTCAACACTTAATCTCCTTGGCGAAGTTTGCGCAATTGAATCAGAACTGGCAAATCCAGAAATTGTCACAATGAATAATCCTACAATTGTCTTGTTTAAAGTAGAGACCCTCTTTGGTGAAAATACCAGGTAAAGCAATGGCAAAACAAAAAGTGTAAGGAAAGTTGCCGATATCAAGCCTCCAATGACAACAGTTGCCAATGGTCTCTGGACTTCTGCTCCGGCTCCATGTGAAAGAGCCATAGGTAAAAACCCCAGTGAAGCAACTGCGGCGGTCATCAATACCGGTCGGAGTCGAATTTTTGTCCCATCCATAATTCTTGTCATTATATCAGAAATGCCATCTTTTTGTAGTTGATTGAATGTACTTATCAATACAATTCCGTTTAGCACAGCCACCCCAAACAATGCTATAAACCCAACTCCTGCTGAAATACTAAATGGCATATCTCTTGAAAGGAGTGCAAAAACTCCACCAATTGCTGCCATAGGAATTGCAGTAAATATCATTACTGCCTGGCTAACAGAAGTAAATGTAAAGTAAAGAAGTATGAAGATGAGTGCCAATGCTACCGGTACGGCAATCATTAAACGAGCCGATGCCGCTTGCAGGTTTTCAAAAGTACCACCATAAGTAAAATAATAACCTTCAGGAAGTTTCACCTTATTGACCAGCATTGCTTGCATTTCCTTTACGACACTTTCAACGTCACGGCCTTTCACATTAAATCCGACTACGATTCTGCGTTTACCGTCTTCACGGCTTATCTGTGCCGGACCTAACTCCAATTTGATATCAGCAACTTGCGAAAGTGGAATTTGATTTCCCTCGGATGTTGGAATAAATAAATGACTCACATCATCAATATTGTTTCTGTGTGTACTATCCAAACGAACCACTAAATCAAATTTCCTTTCATTTTCAAAAACAACACCTGCCTCACCTCCTGCAAAAGCCGTACTCACAATATGATTGATATCTTCAATTGTAAGTCCATAATTTGCAATTTGTGACCTGTTGTATTTAATAACAATCTGTGGCAATCCGGATACCCGCTCAACGCTTGGCTGAGTTATTCCCTCAACTTTACTGATGGACTCATTAACTCTGTTTGCGTAATACAGTAAGGTGTCCATGTTTTCACCGAATATCTTAATTGCAACATCCTGACGGATTCCGGTCATAAGTTCATTGAAACGCATTTGAATGGGTTGGCTTTTTTCAAAAAATACACCTGGAATCACTTCAAGTTCTTCTATAATTTCTTGTGAAAGTTCCTCATATGTTATATCACGTTTCCACTCATTGGGTTGTTTTAAAATTATCATCAAATCCGTTGCTTCAGGTGGCATAGGGTCAGTGGGCACTTCAGCACTTCCTGTTCTTCCAACAACCATCTTTACTTCATCAAATTGTTTTACAATTCTTGATGCTTGCATAGAAGTTTCTATACTTTGAGATAATGATGTTCCTTGAGGAAGAATACAATGGAATGCGAAATCACCTTCTGTTAAAGTAGGGATGAATTCACCTCCCATTCTCGCAAATAGCACAACTGTTATAATAAAAACTACCGCTGTTGTTCCAATGACCAGCTTTCTGGCATTGATAGCTTTCTGCAATAATGGCAAATAGACAGCCTGGATTTTCAGCATCATTTTATCTGAAATATTGATTTTGTGTGTCACTTTCCGGCTTAGGAAAAGAGCTGACACCATTGGGATATAGGTAAGTGATAGAATAAATGCACCAAGAATAGCAAACGATACTGTTTGTGCCATAGGACCAAACATCTTGCCTTCAATTCCCACAAGTGATAATATTGGTAAATAAACAATCAGAATTATCATTTGTCCAAAGGCAGCGGATTTCATCATTCTTTTAGCACTTTCCAAAACTGTTCCATTCATTTCTTCAGTTGTAAGTTCCGTTCTGCCATCCTTCAAGCGACTTGTTGTTATTCGGTGAAATATGCTCTCCACAATAATTACGGCTCCGTCCACAATCAATCCAAAATCAATTGCACCTAAACTCATGAGATTCGCACTCACACCAAACAGATTCATCATTCCCAATGCAAAAAGCATAGAAAGAGGAATCGCTGATGCAACTATCAATCCGGCACGAAGATTACCCAGAAACAAAACCAGTACAAAAATTACAATTAAAGCACCTTCCAAAAGATTCTTTTCAACTGTGGATATAGCGCGATTAACAAGGTCTGTTCTATCAAGATATGGTTCGATTACAACATCATTGGGTAACGAGGCTTTAATCGTATTCATCTTTTCCTTGACACGATTTACCACATCAGCACTGTTTGACCCTTTGAGCATCATTACTACACCACCAACGGCATCAACCTGTCCATTATAAGTCAGGGCTCCATATCTGACTGCACTTCCAAACCGAACTTCAGCCACATCACCAATAAGAATAGGAATGCCATTTGGATTATTTTTAACAGAAATTCTTTTGATATCTTCAAATGACCCAATCAAACCAACTCCTCTGATAAAATACGCATTGGGCTTTTTATCAATATAAGCACCTCCTGTATTTTCATTATTCCTTTCAAGTGCTGTGAATATTTCCGGAATAGAAATTCCCATTGCCACAAGCCTATCGGGGTTAACTGCAACTTCATACTGTTTTAGCTGGCCGCCAAAACTGTTCACCTCCGCAATTCCCGGAGTTCCATAAAGCTGCCGGGCAACAATCCAGTCCTGCATGGTTCGAAGGTCCATAGAAGTATACTTGCTTTCACTGCCCTTCTTCGGATGTATAATGTACTGGTAAACTTCTCCTAAACCAGTACTTACGGGAGCCAATTCAGGTGTACCAATTCCCCTGGGAATCTTTTCTTCTGCTTCTTTCAGTTTTTCATTTACAAGCTGCCGGGCAAAATAGATGTCGACCTTGTCTTCAAATACAACTGTTACAACTGATAGCCCGAAACGTGAAATGCTTCGTAACTCTACCAGGTCGGGAAGGTTAGCTATACTTTGTTCAATGGGGTAGGTAACCAATTGCTCCACCTCCTGACCAGCCAGGGTAGGACAAAGAGTAATTATCTGCACCTGATTGTTTGTAATATCAGGCAGTGCATCAATGGGTAGTTTGGAAGCACTCCATGCTCCCCAAACGATGAGTGCAACAGTCATCAAGCCAATGATGAATTTATTTTTTATACTGAACGCAATTATTTTGTCTAACATTAAATTAGTTCTTAAATAGATTTAATTAGAAAACAGGCCAATGCATAGCATAGCCATAGAAATTAATCAGTCCTTAAAAAAGGATGCGATGAAATCTATTAAGCAAGTTTTGGCGGCTGCCAAATAGAAAAATAAATCGATGGATGAAAAACCTGATTTAATGTAACAAAAGTTCTTACGAAATCATTCTTAATAATATCCAGAGTCTGGAATTGAGAAAATGTAATCTGTGATGAACAACAAGAACAAGAGCAAAATGGAGAACATAAATCCGAATGTTCCTCATGATGTTCTTGAGCGGAATTTATGGAAGTTGTGACTTCATGCCCATCATCACAGACATCAGCACACGGAATTAAGGCCATGGCGAGCATGTAACATGCAAAAACATTTGTAAGGATAGATTTGATTTTACTCATCTCAGGTAGACTACTATAACGTAATTTTGAAATAGTTGTTCTAACACGGTGAAATTATAAATTCTTTGTTCAAGGTGAAACAAAGGTGAAACATTTTTAGAAATTTTCAAAACCCTCAGAATATAGTTATTGAAAATCAACTAATTATAAAAATCTATGTGGAAGTTCAAAGTCCTGTTGAGGTTGTCCAAATTGTTAAAAAGTCATTTGTAATTTGCTTATATTCAAACAAATAAAAAAGAGCCGGCAAAATTGCCGGCTCTTTCGAGGTCGCGAGCAGATTCGAACTGCTGTACAAGGTTTTGCAGACCTCTGCCTAGCCACTCGGCCACGCGACCAATTATGTTGCAAAGGTAACAATATCGGCGACACCGAACCCTTGAGGAACTGCTT
>Ga0315906_10007845_pt1 | contig 12903 bp, 17 predicted proteins | sample LakEriMetagenome_4_FD_203526 | JGI IMG/M metagenome (GOLD analysis project Ga0315906, IMG submission 203526) | Freshwater fungal communities from buoy surface, Lake Erie, Ohio, United States - Buoy 2 MA122 | ecosystem: Environmental > Aquatic > Freshwater > Lake > Lake biofilm | place: USA...
GCTTCGCAGCCAGACCGGCGGCGATTGCTTCCATCCAACGGTTCGGGGCGTCCATGCTGTCAGTGAATGCGCCCGCATCCTCTTGGATCTTCATACGGTGATAGAAAAGCGTCACACCAGCGCTCTGCGGGGCCTGCCAAATATACAGGCGCGGCGTGATCGTGCGCTGGAAATAATACTGGAACGGGCGCTGGCCGAGCTGCGCCTTGTTCGGAATGGCGTCATATTCAGCGCGGCTGATCGGCGACATCATGAGATCGGTGTTGATCCCGCCCGATGTGGTGCGCGTATAGACCTGTAGAATCGAAACCGTGCGTGGCTCCAGATCGTAATACAGTGTGCCCGGCGTCAGAACGATAGACTGAAGGTCAACGGCCCACAGGTTAGGTCCGTTATTGGCCCAGTCCGAGAACATGTAATTGATCGAACGGCGCGCACTATCGATGTCATTGGAAGACAGCGTGCCGGGGTTGCGACCCACACGCTCATAGGCTTCCGTAATGATGTCGATCTGCTCGGTATCACCGAACGTATACGTGCCAGAAGTGGTCATCTAAACCTCGCCGTCTTCTTCGCGATGGCTTTTGGCTGGGCTACAAACTGCTTTCCAGCCTTCTTGCCTTCGCGCTTGGCTTTGCTTGTAGCAGCATATTCAGCCGGAGTCAGCGATTTAATAGCAGCCTGCGGCAGATAGCGCTCACCAGTCTTGCTGGAGGGCTTGCCGGACTTTGTCGTCCACTTCTGCTTCGTCCAGTCCTTGAGAGACTGCTGAGGCTTTCTAATCGGCATAGCCACCGCCTTTGGCTTTGTATTCCTTAGCCAGCAGCTGCGCCTTGCGCGCGGACCACTGGCCAGCTTTGGTGCCGTGTGTCTCGCGCGCCTTGATGCTGTTGAACAAACGCTCGCGCAGGCCGGGCTTCGTATAGTTCCCGGCCTCGTTTACACGCGATTGTTTGCGTCCACGCATTACTCAGCCTTGGCTTCCGGCTCAGCGGCAGCGGGAGCTTCTTCAACCTTAGCGGCCTTAGCAGGCTTTTCGGCCTTGGCAGGAGCAGCGGCTTTGAAGCCCAGCATTTCCTGAAGCTGATCTTCCGTCAGAGCTTCCCACTCTTCAGAGGTCAGCGAGACTTCCTGACGCTCGCCCTTAGAATTCTGATATGCACGAGTGATCATCGTAAAGCTCCTATTGTGCGTAGATCTTAATCATCTCGAGGGTGATGCTGTAGGTGTCCCCAGCGCTCGCCCCGATAGTCGTGAAGAGAATGTCCCCATTCTTCCCGGTGCCGGCGTTGTTACGCAGGATCGTCGTACTATCGAAATCGAAAGTATACATACCCGGGGAAAGGATGAAAGCGCTCACATCGGTGGTAGCGTCCCAGAGGACGTTAACCGACATACCATTGACGGAAGCGACGATGCGGCGGATGTCGACGCCGGTGCATTCCTTGCCAAGGAAATTGGGCTTCAGGGTCGAAACGTCCACCTTCAGCACAGCGGTTTCGCCCGTGCCGTCCGAGACGTTGTTGAATTTCATTACGACTTGGCTGTCCCCATCGAACAGGGTCTGCGTGTTTACTGCGTCAGGCATTATTTCATCCCCTTAAGAGTCATGGCCAGACGAGCGCGCTGACCCAGTTTGCCGGGTTTTTTAGCGGCAGCTTCGAGCTTGCCAGCAGGAATGGGCTTACCCGGTTTTGCCCCGAGTTGCTTGCGGAGAGCGCCGGGCTTCTTGACGGCTTCTGCAATCCAGTTCTTTTTTCCACGCATGTCAGCAGTTCCACGCTCTTAAAGATTTGTTGATCCGGCTATTCGGATCTTTGGCGGTTTCAGCGGATGTGAGCTTCTTCTTCATACCCTTCATTCGGGCGCAGAAGCTGTCACGACGCGCGCCACCTTCCGGCTGGGGCCGCTTTAGATTGCTACCAGTCGCAGCGTTATAAGCCTTACGGCCAGCCTCATTGAGACCGCCCTTGGGGTTCTTATGCTTTGCCTTGAACTGGAAGTCCTTCTTAGCACGCATCCCAGTCTCCATGTAACTGAGGCGGCCCGAAGGCCGCCCCAATCAATTAGGCTTGCGCCACGCCATAAAGGCCGACCTGAGTATCATCATCGAAGATGTTGATCCAAAGGGTCAGGCGCTTCGTGCCGTTGGCAGCGTCCGGAACAGCATAGGTGCCGCGAACGTCGTCCGTGGTCGCCGTAGCGGGGCTGGTTGCGTCGGCGGCAGCAAACGTGCCGGTCGTCACAAAAGCACCGTTCCAAGCGGTCAGAACGTAGTTGCGGGTGTTGGCCCGGAACGGAAGACCGAAGATGTCCGTTGAACCGACGCTGGCGTTACCGGCGAGAGCAGCCGAGATCGCGACGCGAGTCACGGTCCGGAAAGCCTTCTGGCCGTTAACGGTCGTCGTGCCGTTGAACGTAATCGTTTCCGTCATCGGGATGCCGTAAGCATCGGTCCCAGTTACGGTTGCAGTCTGAGTCGTGTCGCCAGCGCTGCTCGAAACAATCGAAACGCAACGCGGCACGTCCAGAGTAGCAACGCCACCCGACGCAGAAGCGCCGTTAATGGTGAGGTTGCCTGCCGCCGCAACAGCCTGAGCAGCAGCTACCGCAGTCGCAGACAGGGCCACAGGGACCACGTCATAGACGTTGATCGGCGACATGTAGACGCCGGGCTGATTAGCGGTACCGTTGTTGGCGAAGTTCCTGCCTGCCCGAACGCCGTCAGAGAAATGAGTCATGAGTTTTTCTCCATAGCTAAGGGTGAGGCCGAAGCCTCACCCCCGGATCAATTAGGAAGCGCCCTGAGAACCCCAGCCAGCGCGGAAGTTCGAGCAGCCGAACGAATAACGCTCAATGGCTTTCGCCTTGAGGTTGTCGGTGTCGAAGTCCGTGTAGACATCGGTTTCGAGAGCTTCGCGCTCGTAGTACTTGAAGCCGTTCGGAGCGTCGGTGAGCAGGAACCACGAGTTCGTGTCCGTGAGGAACATGTTAACGCGATGACCCTGCGGAACCGCCGAGTTGTTGTAAATCGCGTTAATATCGTTGTTCGCCGTGTCGACGCGGAACTGCGACTGCAGCAAGCGGGTCGCGGTCCACTGAAGTTCAGCGGGGACGATCAGCTTGGTCGGCTTCGTCATGATGCGGAGACCCGCAGCATCACGGAAGCGTTGAACGCCGACGATGGCGTCCTGCAGCGACGTTTCGTTCAAGTCAGCCTGCACCGAGAAGGTGTTGGCAACCACGCCGTTTTCAATCGGGTGCTGCGTCGAGAAGAGCGGCTGGCCGTCCCCAATGGGGAAGTTGGCCGAGAAGCCGTTGTTCAGGACCGAAGCGCCGAGGACTTCCTTGGTCTGTTCCATCGACTGACGAAGAGCCTTCGCCTGCAGCGGGAACGAGGACTGATACAGGTTGTCCTTGATTGCCTGACGGGTGATGATGAAGCCAATGCTGGTGTAACGGTTCACGTAGTTCGTTACATAGCGCTGACCCATTTCGCCGTAAGCGGTCGAAGCACCTTCCGCCTTGATCTGGGCGAGGCCAAGCAGCTTGACTTCGACTTCGATTTCGACGGCCTTATCGGACGTGTGCTTTTCAAAGATTTCCGACCACTGACCCGGATACATCGGGTAGTCGCCGAAAACTGCGGCCAGACCGGGACGGAGCAGGTCGCGAATTGCGGTTGTATTAATAGCCATTTCTTAAATCTCCCTGCTAGGCCGATCAGATGCCGGTCACGCCACCACGATAGAGGTGGTTGTTGATCGTCACGAGCCAGTTCGCGAAGGCCCCGACAGCGTTACCCGGAGTCGGGTCGAGCTGCAGGATCTTGCAGTTGAGCGTGCTGGTGTCAGCTTCCGTCGCGTTGTTGATCGACACAGCCGACTGGCCAGTCGAAGTCGAACCAGCGGTGTACAGGAAGTTGATGTTCAGACCGCGATCAGTGAGAGCGAGCGGAGTGCCGGCAGTGCCGGTGCCGCTGGTTTCCTGAACGGTGAACACCGTGTTCGGATCGTCAATCACGAGAGCTTCAACGACCGAGCCGGTGAGAACACCGGGGTTGCCCGGCCAGTAGTTCTCAAAACGGACGCGGCCCGTGCTGTCGGTGAACTTGACGCCCCAGAAAACGCCAACGCAAGCCGAGCCAGCGACGCCCACGCCGAGCGTGCCGTCAGCGAGGATCGTTACAGGGTCGCCGCGAAAGAGCGCAGTCGCGTAGGTGCTTGTGATCTGATAAGGATTCGTTGCGCCGGTCCAAGCAGAGCCATCCAGCTTCTTGACGGGGACAAACCCCTGAGGCGCATTGGTGCCGTAAGCCATACGGTTTCTCCATGCTGAAGTTAAAGGTTGCGGCTTTTACCTGCCAAGGTACCGCGATACGTAACGCGGCATCGGACGAGCTGCCAGCTCAGGGGTGGATAACGTGACCACCATCGGGGTGCAGGATACGTGACCTGCGTCGAATTAGTTATAAATTACATTCAACCCGGAACACTGTCAACGGGTTGCTATACGTTACCCATTATAGTACAGAAAAGCCGTCGAGGCGGTGAGAACCTCGACGGCCACTACAACGGAAGGAAGACTCCGGTGAAGCATGTCCGCTATGATATAGCCATTGATGATCTACGCCAACTAATTTCATACAACTCGGAAACTGGACAGCTTGTTTGGCTTCCAAGGCCATTGAGGTTTTGCAAATCTGAACGTGAGCAATCCCGCTGGAACAGCCGTTGCGCCGGCAAGTTTGTGGCTACAAAAGACAATAGGGGATACCTGAGGTTCAAACTATTTGATGTCCTGTACAAAGTGCATCGTGTTGCGTGGGCGCTCCATTATGGCGAGTGGCCGCCACAGCACTTGCATGTCGATCACATAAACTCAGTCAAAGACGACAACAGAATTTCAAATCTTCAGCTTGTGACACCTGAAGAAAACACATCTCTACGGTTTTCTAGATAGGGATAAAAAAGCCCCCGCCCAGTTACCCGGGCGGAGGCAGTTCGCCACAGTGTCCAGAGGAGAGACACACTGTGGACCGGAGCTTAGTCCTTGAACGACGTAACGCGCTCAAACGCCACGCCGCTATCCTTGTCTTCAAAGCGCGGCAGGTTGGGGTCATTCTGCCCTGTCCATGCCACATCTTGCAAGGTTTCAATGTTTTCCAGATCGCGCTCCTGATTGCGCTCCTCGACATCCCGCGTCGGGCATTCGCACAAAATCAGTCCGCCACGACGAATAACCGTGACCTCCATGCCTTCGTAGCCCGGGAGCGGGGGAGGAACCATTTCAGGGTGGCGATTCGCCGGAACCGGTTGCCAGCCACGAATCATGCGATCCGTCATGTTATCGGGATCAGGCTCGTTCAGTGTCGACTCACGAACCCAAGCGTATGTCATGCCAGCCGGGATCTTATCCTTCGGCACATACAGCTTCGATTGGAAGTGAGTTTCGGGACGCTTGCGCATCCCAGCTTCACGAGATTCAGCGGCGCGTGTCGCGCCCATGCGTGATGTACGCGCCATTGTTATGCTCCTTTACCTTGTTTCATCATGTGAACAGCGTAGTATTTTTCAGCCTCAAGCTCAGTCATTCGACCGCCATTCGGCTTACGGATTGCACCAGACTGGGCCAGCTGATGCGCCATGCGACGCTGATCAGCAGTTAGGCGAACAGTCTTCGAGTTCTTGTTGGGCTGTCCGGGCGCGCTGCGCTGGACTGGTGCGACATTGGAATCACGGCCCATTGGCGGTGCTTTCTTTGATGGAGTTGCTTGTGCTGAGAATGCGTCAGGAAACTCCCGGCGCATGTGACGGTCGATTTCCGTGAAGTAATCGACACTGCCGATCTCATCTTCACGCCCCTCAGAACGATAGCGACGTTCTACGCGACGTGCGTATAGTGTTGCTTCCTCGTGCATTTCAGGATCGAAGTCTTCCGACTGCGGCTGGAACCACGTGTTCTTCTGAATCCAGCCGGCAGTGCGGGGCTCAAGCGAAACCTGCTGCTGCTCGGACGGCTTCGGAGCCTGCTGAGGAGCGGGCTTCGGCTGGGCAGCCTTATTCTGCTGATCCGCTTCCCAAGCCGTGACGGCTTCCAGATCATTCATCACTTTCGTGAACTGATACTGGAGATCGTCGATCTTCTCATTATCCATCATCGTGCGGGCTTCGGCCAGTTTCTGGCGGAGATCCATCGCAGTGACGGTGAGATTGTTCTTGTAGTGCGTCATCATCGCGACTTCGGACTGCTCGCGCAGCTGCGCTTCCTGTTGCAGCCTCGCCTCCAGCTCCTGCGCACGGCGTTCAGCCTCAGCAGCCTTGCGTGCAAGTTCAGAGATGCGCTTCTCAGGAGAACGACGACGCTTTGGAGCTTCCTCCTCTTCCTCGTCTTCCTCTTCAGAGGCTTCCTCAGGTTGCTCTTCAGGCTCTTCAGCCTGCTCTTCTTCTTGCTGCTCTTCTTCCTGCTCGCCATCATCTTCCTGATAGTCAGCTAGGCTTTCACCAAGATCGTCTTCCGTTATCTCAATGTCGATGTCCTCTGTCGGACCATCTTCAGTGAGCGGAAGTTCTGGGGATTCTGTTTCATCAGACATGCTCTACTCCTTAGAAATCGCCGGCAAATTTGCCCGACATCACGTCTTCTGGACCCGCAATAACGGCCATGACGCGATCATCCGGCAGCAGCGCCATTGCGACGCCGCGATACGACACCATCGTCGATTCGTAGCGCGGGATCAGAACCCAGTCGCCAACCTTGCACCAAGGCCCGCTGCGCTCAAATTTATCACCCTGATAGGCTTCAGGGCCGACAGCGCAGACCAGCGCGGAAACCGAGGAATATTTATCCTCAGCGCGCACAGTGTCCGGCAGGTAAAGCGTCACTTCCGTGCCGTCTTCCTGCGTGATCGTCTTCAGCTCTTCCGGGCGTACATAGATCTTTACCGCGACCAGATAGCCCGCAGGCTTCATGTCGAACGGCTGGCCGGTCATCGAAATAAACTGATCATCAATCAGCTTCTTCGCCAGCTCTTCCTCGTGCGGCTCAATGTTACTCATGCTCATCAGTAATGACTCCCTCGTCTTTGCTCCGGTAATTTATCGTCGTCTGGCTGCATCATACGCTTATACTCTTCGTTGATGGTCTCGATTGCAGCCGTATAGGCGCGCACCAACGCATTCCCCTCCAGAACCTGCAGGGCAATCTCTTCCGCTGTCACAGCCGGGATGTGTCGCTCCCCAAAGCTGGACGGCCTAAATCTCGCGTTTAAGGAATACTCCGTCGCCCGGTCACGTAATTCCGCGACCCGCTGGACGGACCTGTTTCGCAGTTCTTCTGCGCTCATATTATGTCTCCGGTCTTTTTTTTATGTGGCGGCTATTAACCGGGCCGCCGTCCGGTCACCCCCGTTATTTACCGCGCATTTTGTTCATTACGTTGATGATGTTGCCCTCCGGCGTCATCATGCCCTTGCGAACCTTGGCTGCGCCGCCCTGAGCTTTCTTGATGGGGGCCATACCCTTGCGGGTTTTGCCTGCGCCACCAACAGCCTTCTTCTCAGGCTTCATCGGCTTGCCAATCGCGATCATCACAGCGAGGCCGTCTTTCGGAGCCTTCTTCGCGCCGCCCTTTTTCATGCCGCCCATTTCGGTGGCAAGCTTACGGGCAGTATCAGCGGAGGTCTGGACCTTGCCACCCTTCTTATAGTTACCAGCAGCCATGCGCGCCGCGATGCGGGCGTCTTCGACTTTGCCGCCATCAGCGTATTTGCTCATCTTGCCACCGCAAGCTTTACCGCCATCTTTGTGGGCTTCCAGCTTAACGGTCTTGGTTTTCACGTTCGGGCGAACGTAGATCGGCTGCTCTTTTTTCGGGCGAACGGTGATTTCCTCATCCTTCTTTGGACGAACAACCACAGGAGCTTGACTGGCAGCGCCCGTCGAACCCGATTGCGTATTAGCGGAGGCCGCAGCACGCCCAGCAGAAGCGGGGCGATTCATGGCGATCCCGTACTTCTTCTTAACACCTTCATTCGCGATGTCTGACATAGCACGACCAACGCGATCCAACGCACCGCCATCTTTCTTCATCGTGACGCCCAAGAGACGGTCAGCCATAGCCCGCTTTTTCGCCAGCTTGTCTTCTTTCTCAGCGTCCATGCGCTTCTGAGCTTCGACGACCTGACGGCCCTTGCGGGTCAGCATGAGCGCATCGCCCATCTTAACGTCAGCCTTCGTCAGCTTCGGCTTCATACCGCCGCCATCAGCCTTCTTCACAACGCCACCGTCCTTGTAGGTCGGGATCGGACGCGCATTCGCACGCTGCTGCAGCGCCTTCGCGCCGTTCGGCATGTTCGGCATGGGCTCGGCAACCGCCGAACCGAAAATCGCGCGAGCCTTGGCCCGCAAATCAGTCATCTTCATTGTTGACCTCCAAAGGTTCGCATGGCTTCGGACTGCATCTTCATTGCTGCGATCCGTTCTTTCGATGCACGGTCTTCCGCGTCACTCCGAGCTTTAATCTGCGCTTCGGCGAGTTTCGTCTCGGCATCGCGCGTGCTGTCAGCTTCCTTCTGCTGGACCTTCATCTGCTCAATCTGCAGCATCGGATCCTGCTCAGGCTGCGGCTTATACATCGGCGCAAGCTGCTGCATGGCCTGTGCAACCATGACCGCAATCTGGTTCTCGACCTCAGGCGGCATAGGCTGACCCGGAGGCGGCAGCGGCTGACCAATCATCTGCTCAACCTGAATGCGCATCTTCATCGCCAAGTGTTCGTTGATGTGCGCCTGCAGTGACGGGTTATCCTGCGCAATCGGCGCGTGTGCCGCGATGTGCGCGTCGTGATCCTGATACGGGCCAGCCACCAGCGGCGCACCCATAATCGCGTTCTGGTTCTCCGTCAGCGGATCCAGCGGACGCGGCTTCTGGCGCTCAGGCGCAAGGATCAGCTCGATCTTTTCGTCAGGAATGCCCATCTCGACATACATCTGACGATAGGCTTCGCGGATATTGTGCTGATCCGGCTGCTGTGTAGCGAACCGCAACAGAGCTTCGGCCCGCATCATGCGCTGCGCCGACGACGAAATGTTCGGGTCAGATACCGGAATAACGTCGATGTTATTCGAGAAATCTTCCCGCATAATGGCAGCCATGCCGCCACGTACCGGGAACGGATACGGCTCATCCGGCAGATATTTACCGAATAGGTCCGCAATCAGCTTCAGTTCGCGACTAAACGCTTTGTGACATCTCTTGAGGGTCGCCGACTGCAGGCGGGTTGCCGCCTCCATAAGAGCCACAGTCGTTCCAACTGGGGCATCTTGTCGACCTTCACCCACCGCAATCTCTGCGGTGTTGGCGAGATTCCGCGCACCTTCATAGGTTTCCCTCAACAGTTCGAGCGATACCTGCGACGGCTCCTTATAGGGCATCGTCATGATCGCGTTCTGGATCGGCAAGCCACCCGTATCAATCTCGCGGAATTCCGTCGGACCAATACCGATGTTATTGTCCTCAATGCGCATGCCCTTCACGCGCAGACCGCCCGGGAAGTTATTCAGCGTGCCGGCGTCGATCAGCTGACGACGAATCGATGTCGCCGTTTTCGCCGAATTGCCCAGCAAGTGCGCATAGCCAAGCCCATAGAACCCGACGCCGGGCATGAACTTATAGTGCGTGAAGCAATCCTTGCGCTGGAACGTCGGATCGGTCTCGTCATAGTTCCGATAGATCGACAGAACCTTGCGCGTGCCCTCTTCAATCGACACGATATACGGCAACGGAATGCCGTCCTCGTTCTCAAACCCGACCAGATTCAGATCGGCATAAACCTCGTAAATCCGGTACTCTTCGGTGCCTTCAGCGCCCGGTTCAACGCCCTGAACACCGTCAACCTGCGCCTGAATCGGGGTCTGCGAGCTGTCATCCGGCTGTGGATCACCGATGTCGATGTCCCGATACACGCCCGCCAGCTGCGCCAAGCGGAAATTCCGGGGCGTCATCGGCGTAATGTGGCAGAATCGCGGCGATGTGGACAAATCCGTCGTGCCATAGGACGCGATAAAGTTATCCGGCAGCACGAAACGGCTCACCGGGCGGCCCAGCAGCCGATCCTGATAGGTTTTCTTAAACGTCGAACCCACCAACGGCAGCCAGAACAGCATCTGATCGAATTCTTCGTAGAATTCGGGGGCCAGTTCCGTCAGATACAGGTTCATGAAGTCCTTGACGCGCGACGCCTGAGCTTCCAACTGCTCATTCGCAACGCCAATAATCTGCGTTTTAACCGGGCCGCTGGCGGGAAGAAGCTCACCACAAGCCACAGCCTGCCAGCGTACCACAGCCTCTGCCAAGAGAGGGTCATAAACACCGCATGCGCCCTTAAACGGCGTCGTGCGGTCCTCAATCTTCAATCCCATCAGCTTGATGCCCTCAGACATCGTCGCTTCCCAGTCACCGCGCGACTGCTTATCTTCCTCCACACCGCTGAGCAACGTCTCACCCAGCGTGTTCAGGTCCATATCGTCCATATACAACGCTAAGTTCGCGTCGTGCGCGGCCTCTTCCGGCAGGTCTTCGGCAGGCTCGAAATCAATCTCGACGCCACCGTCATCTAATTCGCTGATTTCCGCGCCGTCCACCATCTCGGGACCGCCATATTCGATCTCGATGTCAGCGCCATCTTCAGGCATGTCAACATCGACGCCGCCAATGCCCTCAAAGGCGGGGCGTAGCGTGTCTTCGAGCGTCGTCGGTTTTCGGGCCATGATCTCTCCTACCAGTAAAACTCAACACGCTCAAGTGGCGTATCGTAATGCTCTTCATACGGATCTTCCGTATTACTTACCCACCCCGACTGCTTAATACGCAAAAACGCCATTGTCATCGTATCAACCCAGTCTCGCGAATCTGCAGCCGGGAACTGCACGCACTGTTCCATAAAATCGCGTGCCCACGGCCTCAACTGATCATAGGCAGGCTTCATCGCCGGAAGCCACACTCTACCATTTTCAATCAGGTCAGTCACTAATCGAACGCGCGCAATCTTATCGCCGTGCTTATCCGGGTTAAACGGCGTCGCAACAATCCCCGCGCGCCCCAAATCCTGTATCAGCATCTGACCGTTCGCCTTCGCCTCGACCAGCACCGTATCCGGCTGCCTACCCCGCGACGGCTTTATGGGCATCTTATAGTTATCGTCCCTGTAATCACTCGCCATGCGCTGCACCATGCGCCGCAAAACCGGCCATTCAGCCCGATCCCGCCACGCACTGAGCAATATCAGGTTCGGCACACCGTTATCGTCGTCAAATACGCCCCACGTCGTGCTGGCACTATACGCCGATGTCTTATTCGCGGTCAGCGCCGTGTCCCACGCCTGTATCACATACTTCACTTTCGGCGGTTCGCTGCTGCGCCACCACTTAAACCACGTCTGATCGATGATCCCGCCATCATCAACCACCGGGTTCTGCTGATACAGCGACGACCAGATACGCGAAGTCGTGGAAGGCTGGCGGCGGATCTTCTCGAGTTCCTCTGACGGGAACTGCTCCGGCCACAGTGCATCCCCGGGCTTGCGCCCCAGAATGTCCTTATCCACCGCCAGCGCGGGCAAAATCACCCGCTCCCACTTCTCCCCTTCCCCATCACGCTCCGCCTGATCCAAGCGGCCCATGTGGTCCCCCAAATGCCAGCGCGTCCCAATCAGAACTATCGGCGTGTCCTTGTTCTTACGCCGCGTGAAAAAATCCGCGCCGTACCACGCCCACAGCTTATTGCGCTCGCTATCCGATTCCGCCGCCTGAATACCCGACAGCAAATCGTCCCCAATCAATATATCCCCGCGCCGGCCCGTCACGTTCGCGCCAACCGCCGTCGCGTGATAACCCCCGCCCTGCGTCGTCATCCACTCGCCCGCCGCCGTTTTGTCAGCACTAATACCAACATCCGGAAACAGCCGCCGATGCTCGTCCCCCTTGATGACGTTCCGCACCTTCAAACCAAACGAATCCGACAGCTCCTGCTTGTGCGTCGCAAAAATCACGTTCTTCGTCGGATACTTCGACAGGTAATACGCCGGAAAGTAATGCGACGCCGCAAACGACTTCCCATGCCCCGGAGGCATCGAAATCATCAGCCGCTTAATTTCCCCACGACACACCGCGTCCAGCTTGTCACACACCAACTGCAAATGCGGCGGCGGCTTCATCCCACTCACATACTCAACATACTTCGCAAACGACTCCATCGCCTCCTCACGGGCCACCAGCTCCGCAAGCAAATCATCCAGCGACAGATCGACGTTCATTCCGCGTCGCCCCCAATCCCCTTCACTTCCTTAAACTCACCCTCAATAACCACATTCCGCGCAGCACGATCCGCCACCATCGCTCGCAGCGTCTGCAGATCCAAATCCTTCGCCGTCACCGTGTGATTGATATTCACCGTCTGATCCAACATCCCCAGCAACTGAGCCTGCGTCTTCACCGCACTAATCACACTCGGAAACGCCTTCGCCTCCAATGCCGCCTGCGCCACAGCCTGCAACTCATCCAAAAACAAATCCCGAGTATAATCCCGGCGCTCAATCTCAACGCCCTCGTTCTCATAATGGCGAATCAAATCCTGAACCTCAGGTTTCGCCAACTGACGCGCCGCAACAATCGCCATGTTCAACTCAGGATTGCTTATCCCAGCACGAACACACGCAATCTCCGCAGCATTCTGCTTCTTCAGCGCACGAGCCTCAACATAAGCCTTCGCAAAAAGCTCGTCCCGCTCCTCAGGTGTCACCGTAATCAGATCGTCCATGTCAGCAAACATAATCATCCAATTCGTTAACGCAACAAAATAAACCAGATGGAACCGCCAATAAAAACAAAGGGGCCTCTTTTCGGGG
>Ga0315906_10007848_pt1 | contig 12899 bp, 7 predicted proteins | sample LakEriMetagenome_4_FD_203526 | JGI IMG/M metagenome (GOLD analysis project Ga0315906, IMG submission 203526) | Freshwater fungal communities from buoy surface, Lake Erie, Ohio, United States - Buoy 2 MA122 | ecosystem: Environmental > Aquatic > Freshwater > Lake > Lake biofilm | place: USA: Lake...
GGCTGGGTCGACGCAGCGAGTGAGGGACGCCTCTTATTGGAAGAGGTATCTCAAGCCGTAGGTAAAGAACGCGGCGATTGAAAAGTTGGCCAGTTCTTCCTGCGGCTTGTAGCGGAGAATCAGGGTATCCATCGGTTTGACCAGCAAGCGGGCTTGCGGGTTGTTGATTGCATTCGTGACGTCGACGCGAATGGCGATCTGTCGATTGCCTGGAAGGCGGCGAAGGACGATCAGCTCGGTTGCCGGAACTGTCGCACCGCCGCTGAGGAAGTTGCCTTGGGCCACACCCTGTCCCGCCCCGATACCGTTTCCAGCAATCGAGATGGCACCGAGAACGTCGAGGTCATAGTCGCGAGGGAGCGGGAATTCACCGCCTCGCAGCAAGCCACCCGTGTAGTAGACCTCAGTATCGCGGGTGTCGACGTAGACGATATCACCATCTCTGAGGATGATGTCCTCCGTGGTGAAATTCAGCTTGTCACCCGGTTTTACGCGAGTCGGAATTTTCACTACGTTGCTCTCGTCGGGTAGCTGAGGGACGACACCATACGGAAACTGGTCTGGTCCATTCGTGCGGTAAAATTCATCGACCTCGCGGTCGCGTTGTTCGATCGAGACGCGGTCGCCGCGGAGGATCCGGACTTCGCTCTTGGCATTCAAGCCGGGCATGCCACCCGTTTCGGCGAGGGCGTTCAGCAAGTCATTCTTGTACGCAGGCATCTGGAGAACGAAGCCGCGACCGCTGCGGTCGGAACGGTCGGTCACCACTTGTCCGGCAAATTGTCGGCCAAACTGGTTGTTGGCCTGGGCGAACGCGTTATCCTGCCGCACTACAAACACGCGGTAGGTTCGCTCCTTCATCAATGTCACGAGAATTCGGCCGTCGTCCTTGAGGATCGGGTTGTCGCCCTCGCGATAGGCTCGCGTGATCAACTGTTCCGCCTGCTGGATATTCAGGCCGCGCACAGGAAGTGGTTTGATTAGCGGGAGAGAGACCGTCCCGTCTTCGCGAACCGGAACGGGAAAGCCAATGGCCGGGGGCAGGTCGCTGCCTTGCTCGGCGACCTGAACTGGCGGAGCCTCGTCGAACTTGCCGAGGACGCCTTCGATGAAGACGCCCAGCACATCCTCGCTATCCAGGAGATAGAACTCAGGCTTGGACTGACGCAAACGCGAGACGTCGATATTGACTTTGTCCGCCTGCGGCTCGGCCAGGAACTGGCGTGGAAGACGCTCAGCCGGAATCGAGTCGATCGGCGACAGGATGGCGGTGCAGCCAGTGAGTGCCAAGCCACAGAGTAGGGCAGTGCAGCAAAGCACCCGGCGGGCAGTCGCCGCGGTTCCAACTTGGGTCTGATGTTGCAACATGGCCAGGGAAATCTCCAGAAAGCGTGTGTTCGTGTACTTCTCTTTCAACTGCAACACTCAGATTCAAAAATCGCCCTGGCCGATGACCATGGAAGGCTCGGCTGGCTTCAGAGGAGCCAGTGGCGTCAGCAACGCGGCTGGGGAGTTAGGCTCCGTTTTGATCGCTCCGGACTTCGGTTCGCTACCGGTCGGCGGAGGAGGGGCATTCGACCCGCGATTGACCGATTCAGGGTCCGGCAGTTCGGCCTGGTTCGCCGATTTGCCGCCCGTAACCTTGACGTCGGAAGCAAGACGCACGCCGTTCTTTTCCTGCTGCACGGCCCGTTCGATCATGTTCGAGATATAGATGTCAGCATTTTTTCCGGCGTTTGCCTGACGGGCGGCGGCAACACCCTCGGGAAAGCCGTCAAACCAGGCCGAAACGCACTGGGCTCCGTCGGACGACTGGAATTCATAACTCCAATACTCTTTGGGAGGCATCGCCGGAATGTAGCCATCCCCCCCATTGCAGACATTGCAGTAGCCTTCGACGAAGCCTTTGCGGAAATGCTCGCGAAACTTGCGCGGCATGTGACCGTACTGCTGGTTGAAGGCGCGATGGGCCCAGACCCGCTCGCGGAAATTTGAGTACATCCCGTCGACCACGTTGCCGAGGGCATGGGGGCGATTCGGATTGAGGCAACCGGTCAAGGGCAGACAAAAGGTTGCCCCGAGCGCGACCAGTAGTATGCGCCGCCAAGCGAAATTTGGGCTCTTGTTAGCTGACGATGTGATCGCCGGACGAGTGGCAACCGCGCATCGCCACGCACTCTGATTGAGCGTCATGGAAGTCCCCCGAAATATTCCACGCCAAAGGCGATAAGCCTTTTCAGGCAGGTAAATGAACACCAACCCCAAATGGGGAGTGTGGCGTCGTTATGTAAATCGATTGGGAGACCTTGCCGGATTTAATGAACATTTCGATTTTTCGGATTTTGCCAGAAATGCGCTCGGCAACGGACCTCATTGAATGCTTGGCTCTCGACAGGAATGTGGGCCCGTCTCGTCGCCCGGTAAGTCTCGTCGCCCGGTAAGTGGTCCTGTCCGTCGCCATGAGGATGGCCACCCAAGTCAGGCCCCGACTCGCCCGCCCCTACACACCGGCTCGCTCAGAAACCAATTGCAAGCTTCCAAGCCAATGGCAACTCAAGGAGTTGTGGGGGCAGGTAAGTCAGGCAAACTCCAGTCTTCGGCATCCGAAAACCGGTTGTCTCCCTAGGAGGCCCTCTCGCTCCCCCTCGCAACTCAGTTTCGCGCGACCTGAATTGTCTCCAGACCGCGGTCGCAGTTTCGACGCAAGCCTTGGCAGCTAGCGGCAGGCTGCTGTCGGTGGAAAAGGTCTCGCCTCGTTAACTCTGCAGGCAAGGCTAGCTCTGCATGCACGGTCAGATGTGCATGCGCCTTGATGCTGTCTGTTTGCGGGGTGGTAGCAGCGATGAGGGGCAGGGGGCAAAGGGGAGAGTTGTGGTTTAACTTTTGGCTTCCAGGGTAGGTTGGAGGCATCCCTGGCTGGGGGTGGGGTACCGGTTGGTCTTGTTGCGCTTGGCGGGCTTAGCTATCGTGCGGGCTCTTGGATGCAGATGATTTTTGGGGCTTTCCTTCCATTGGCGACAGTTCAGGGAAAGCCAATTTGCCTCTGCTTGCTGCGAATTATCCATCGACAAGGACGTTCGGATGGTCTCTCGAATAGCGCTTCTTGCTGGCTTCAGCTGTCTTTTGATCGCTTCGGTTGGTTGCCAATCGATTTTGCAGCGTGAAGACGCCAAGCAGGGTTTAAAGGCCCTCAGCGATTCGTCCTCTGCGCCCACGCAATATATAGGAAGTGTGGCTGCCTTTCGGGGACTCAATTTTTCAAAGCTGGAAGGGGTCGGCTTGGTTACCGAACTGCGGGGGACGGGGAGTAATCCACCGCCATCGGGTCAGCGAGACTACCTGATAGATGAGTTGAAGACACATCCCGAGGTTGAAAATGCGATGTCGCTTGTGGCGTCGCCGGATACCTCGATGGTGCTGGTCAAGGGGCTGGTACCGCCGGGAGCCAGGAAAGGTGACCGGTTTGACCTCGAGGTTATTCTTCCGCCCAAACCGCGATTGGAAACAACCAGTCTCAAGCATGGCTTTCTCTTCAAGACCCGAATGCGGCCGATGGTCGTGCTGGGCAGTTCGGTGAAGAAAGGGTCGGTTTCCGCTCAGGGCCGCGGCAGCGTGCTCGTCAATTCGCTGTTTGAGCCGCGGAAAGACGCGGATAACGATTTGCGGGGAGTGATTCTCGGAGGGGGCGTTGTTCTGGAAGACCGTACCCTGGGGCTGAAGCTGCTCACGGAGGACAATCCGATTCGCAAAGCGACCAGCATGTCGCGGGCAATCAATGACCGCTTTACGACGATCACGAGAGATGGGCGCACGGGGGTGGCGAGCCCCAAGTCAGACAAGTTGATCGAGCTCTCTATTCCGGAAAATTACCGGTTAAATGTGGGCCGATACTCCCAAGTCGTTTCGCAGATCGCTTTTGATGAGACGCCGCAGGCCCGCGTGAACCGGTTGGAGCAGCTTGCTCGGGAACTGAATCAGCCAGTGACTTGCCGCGATGCCGCCTTGAGGCTGGAAGCTATCGGATTGGAGGGCGTTCCGGCGTTGCGGCGGGGGCTGCTCAATTCCGACCCGGAGATCCGTTTTCAGGCGGCCGAGGCTTTGGCCTATTTGGGTGAAGCGGATGGAATCGACGTCTTGTTGGAAACGGCGACCAGTTCACCCAAGTCGCGTTGGCATGCGTTGACAGCGCTGTCGGCTTCACAGTCCCCTCAGGCCTCGGAAGCGTTGCTCTCGCTGATGAGTGTTGAATCGGCGGAGACTCGCTACGGTGCCTTTCGCGCATTTCAAACGCGCTCGCCGAGCGACCCGCTCGCCAAGGGAGAGTGGCTGGCTGACGACTTTTATTTTCACGAAGTCCCTTCCAGCGGGCCGCCAATGGTGCATTTGACCCGCTCCAAACGCCCGGAGATTTGCCTGTTCGGTAAGGAACATCAATTTGCCGACGACTTTATCTTTGTTCAGAATGGCTTGACGGTGCGAGCCGATGGCAAGGGAAGCCTGCTGTTGATTCGATACCTTTCCGGCCAGCAAGAGGAGCGACGTGTCTGCTCGACCAATCTGTCCGAAGCGATTCGCCAGTTGGCTTCCTTGAACTGTTCTTACACCGAAATGGTGGAATTGCTTCAGGAGGCGCGGAGCGGCAATCAGCTGACCAGCCGGCTGGCAATCAATTCAGTCCCCCGTTTCAGCCAAGAGCGATTCGTGCCGGATGAGTTTGAAGTTGTCGAGGCAGACGGTGAACTGAAAAAATTCCTGCCGAATATCTTCGGTCGCAAGAGTGACGCAACGCCGGCCGCTGAGGAGTTGAGCGTCGAGCCGGATGCAGAGTCTCCGGCCAATGAGACGCCCGGCGGTGATTCGCTGCCAGCTCCTTTGCAGCCGCAATCGTCCGGTTCAGTCAAGTAAGCCCGGCCCTGGGTCCGCCTCGATGGCGGGAAAAAGCAGTGTCCAGAAGTTACGCTTGCCCGGCAGTTGTGATCCCATCCGAAAGTACCATCCCGGACCACTCGAATGCTTAAAGCGCTCGAACTTAGCGGATTCAAAAGCTTTGCGGATAAAACCCGCTTTGAATTCCCGCCGGGGATCACTGTCGTGGTCGGCCCGAACGGTTCCGGCAAATCGAACATTGTCGACGCCATCAAATGGGTTTTGGGCGAGCAATCGGCCAAGAGTCTTCGCGGCAAGGACATGTCCGATGTGATTTTCAAGGGTTCCAGCGGGGCCAATGCCCGAAAGCCAGCGGGCGCCGCCTCGGCGACCCTGATTCTGGAGAACGCCGACGGACGGTTGATGTCCGATAGCCCTGAAGTGCATGTCACGCGGCGCGTCTACCGCTCGGGCGAGAGCGAATACCTGATCAACGGCCAGCCTTGTCGGTTGAAGGACATTCGCAATCTGTTTCGGGGTACCGGGGTTGGTACCGACGCTTACAGCTTGATTGAACAAGGCAAGGTTGATCGCCTGTTGCAGGCGGGGGCCAAAGATCGGCGAGCCATTTTTGAAGAGGCCGCCGGCATTAGTCGCTTTAAAGCCAAGAAGATTGAGGCCGAGCGACGACTCGAGCGGGTGGAAGCGAATCTCACGAGGCTCGCAGATATCGTCGAAGAGGTGGGCAGTCGTTACCGGGCAATTAAAACCCAGGCAGCCAAAGCCGCCCGCTATCGGGAATATACCCAACGCCTGCAGCAATTGCGGACCTACGTCGGAGTCAAGGATTACCGCTCCTTCAGCGACAAGCTCTCCGCCAATGAAGCCCAACTCGACCAGATTCGCCGCACTGCGGAGAGCTTGCAGGCAAGTATCGCTGAGTTGCAAGCCCAAGCCGCCGGGCATGAGTCCCGACTCGATGCGTCTGCCGCCGATGTTTCCGGTCTCCAGGAGCAAGTAAGCAACCTCCGCGAGGCGATTGCCCAGGCTGAATCGAGTGCCGAGCTTAATCGACAGCGAAGAGCCGACATTCAGCAGCGCCAGCAGCAGTTGGCCAGCCAGCTGAAGCGACTGTCTGAGCGGCGCGATGAATTGCAGCAGGTCGTTTCTTCCGCCCAGAGCGAGCTGGATGTGGCTGCCGAGACGACCACCCGCGCCAATCGCGAGTTGGAGTCGACGAATGCCCGACTCGTCGAGTTGGCGGAAGAGGCTCGGAAGTGCGCCGAGCAAGCCGAGGCCGCGCGGCAAAAGCAGCAACAATTGCGAACCCAATTGGCCGAGTTAGCCCTGCGACTCAGCACGACAGCAGCTCAGCAGGAGAGCTCGCAGCAGATTCATGAACGCTGGGCCCGCGAGGCTGCGCAGTTGACGCGCGAACTCGGCCAGCAGGCAGAACAGCGTGAACAGCTCATCCAGCGGCGCGGGGCCGCCGAACAGCAGGCGGCAGAGACCGATTCCGCCCTGCAACAGGCAAATCAGGCCGTTGAGTCGCTGGAGGCCGAGCTGGTTGAATCGCAGCAGAATCTCGCCGAGCAGCGAACCCGGTTTGCGGGCGTCTCGCAACGCGCCAAGTTGATTGAGGAAATGGAGAAGCGGCTGGAGGGCGTTCAGGCTGGAACCCGCGAATTGATCCAGCAGGCGCGGGGATCGGTTCAGGGCCCGCTCTCAGGGGTCTTGGGTTTGGTTGCCGACTTCGTGCAGGTCAACATCCAGCACGCTGCGCTCGTCGATGCCGCCTTGGGACAGATGGCCCAGTATGTCGTGCTCGCTGATAATCAACTGCAGGATGAGCTCTCCGCCGGGCGGTTTGCAGTTTCTGGGCGGGTGACTCTGGTTTCGGCAGACCAAAAGCTGAATTTGCAAGTTGACCCGCAGCTCGACCTGGCCGACCAACCTGAGGTCATCGGGCCCGTGCTCGAATTGGTCGAACTACCGGAACGGCACGCCGATTTTGTGAGGCATTTGCTGACGGGAACCTGGATTGTCAGCAACCTCGCCGCCGGTCGCGCCCTGCAAGTCAGGTTTCCGGGGCGGGCCCGGTTTGTAACCCTCGATGGCGAAGTCATTGAATCGGATGGGACGTTAGTCGTGGGCCCCAAATCGGCTGCGGCCGGCATCGTTTCGCGCCGCAGCGAATTGCGGGCCTTGCATGCCGAACAGGCCGAACTGAAGTCGCAAATCGGTCATTCGGAAAGTTTGGTTGCGCGGCTCAAGCAGGAACTCAACCGCCGCCAGGCGGAAGCTCGCAAACTGCTCGGTCAGAATCAGGCGATTACGGCCGAGATCAATGAAATCACAGCGGCTCAGGAGAAGGTCAGCTTTCAGACCCGCACGCTTCAGGCCCAGCAGTCCAAAGCGGATGGCGAGCTCCAGGCTTTGGCCAAACAGTTGGCGGAACTCGGAGCCCAGCTGACGCGCGACCGGAGTGAGCAGGCATCAGTCGAACGGAAAGCGGAAAGCTGTCAAGATGAACTGCACGCGGAGCAGAAACGTTCAGCCGAACTTGCCAGCTTGCGGCAAGGCCTCGAACAGCAGGTAACCTCAGCCAAAGTGGCGTTAGCCAAAGCCGAACAGCAACTGCTCGCCTTTGAGACGACCCATCGTGCACAGCGGTCCAGTCTAGACGAATGTTTGAGTGAACTGGCTCGATTGAGTACGCAGTCCGTCGCCGACGAGGCGGCGATTGCCGAGGCGGAACGCGCGCTCGAAGTCGCTTCCGCTCAACTGCAGGATCTTGGAAGCGAGCGGGAGCGGTTGGCGGAGCAGCTCAATCTTCTTTTGGCCGAGCGGAGCGAAGTCGATCGCCAACGCAAAGCCCTTGCCGAGCAATTGCGCCAGCAGCGTCAGGCTCAGCGGGCCGCCGAGGAAACTCTTAATGAATGCACGGTGCGCGGTCGGCAGTTAAGTCTGGAGCGGGAGCAGCTGGCGCAGCGACTTCAGGATGATTACGGACTGGTCGTAGACCAATTGCTCCATGAGGAGACTCCCGAACAGGCCGAGTCCCGGGACGAGATTGATCGGGAAATCAGCGAACTGCGCCAGAAAATCGGAGCCATTGGCGCCGTCAATATGCAGGCTCTGGCTGAATTGGAGGACTTGGAACAGCGTTACCAATTACTCGACCAGCAGTATCAGGATTTGTCGACCGCCAAAGAGTCGCTGCTCAAGATTATCCACAAAATCAACAACGATAGCCGGCGGTTGTTTACGGAAACGCTCGAGGCGATTCGAATCAACTTCCAAAAGCTGTTCCGACAGACCTTCGGTGGTGGCCAGGCCGATATTGTGCTCGAAGAGGGCGTCGATGTGCTGGAAGCGGGAGTTGAAATTATCGCCACACCCCCGGGCAAACCAAAATTCAGTAATTCGCTGCTCTCCGGTGGTGAAAAGGCGCTGACCGCCGTCTCGCTGCTGATGGCCATTTTTCAATTCCGTCCCAGCCCTTTCTGCGTCCTGGACGAAGTGGACGCTCCGTTTGATGAGGCCAACATCGGCCGCTTTATCGATGTGCTGAAGAGCTTTCTGGGCTGGACCAAGTTTGTGATTGTCACCCACTCCAAGAAGACGATGACCGCAGCGACGACCCTCTATGGCATCACGATGCAGGAGTCGGGCGTTTCGAAGCGGGTCAGCGTTCGGTTTGAAGACGTTTCCGAGGATGGCAGGATCTCGGAGGAAGCGGTACGGCGGACCGAACGCGAGGCTGCCGCAGGGCGACCGGCCGGCGAGGGCGAGCAGTCGGCTGTCGCGTGAAGCGGCGAAATGCGGAATTCGGAAAGCGATATTGAAGACCGCGCGCGATGTTGGTTTTTGTTGTTGAGTCGAAGCACGGCTGCGATTGGGGCGTTCGTTTTAGCCCGGCTCTATGCCGTCTGGCCTTGTGCCTGTCTTTGAGCCGGCAGCTGCCGCAATCCTGGAATAGCGAGCGCGAATTCGCGAATAGAGCTGGGCGCGGCTGGAGAAAGCCTCCCTCATTTGCCCCCGCCGGGGCTAGCATGAGCCCGAGGGGACGCGTCTGACGGCAGGAACGGGAGGTCCGGAGGCGGAACGCCGTTCCGCCCCTGGTGCCCCCATCCAACCTCCCACTTTCCGGCCCTCTTAGCGGCATTCTTTTCCGACTTGAGGAAACCTTTTCCGCCCTCACCAGCTGCTTTTCAGGCAGCCTGCTATTTAGCGATACGAACGTTGAAACAGCTTAAAGTCTCACCACCGTTTTAACGAAATTTAGTAGCAGACACTTTTCAATCAACTTCATCCGGAACTTGCCGCCCGGTCAAGGTTGCCAAAGAAAAGTGGCTAAAGGGGGGTTTTGCTGGTCCAGTGCGAACATGGCGCGGGACCAATTTCATGCAGTCACGGTCTGACCCAATCTACCGTCCGGCTTCTGATCCCGCATTTCTCTCCAGCCCCAACCTCAGATCGCTTTGGCAAGCGGTAGCGGTTGTAGCGGTTCTGCCTGCACGATTGTTCGCTTCCGGGCGATTCTTGTGATTTCCGGCGATAACCGCTTTATGCCGCAACCGATGGTAATGCCAGCGAAGAGAGGTAGGTCTGCCTCTTTAGCCGTGTAGTAGTAGCGAATTAGTTTGCCTGACCCAGAACGTCCAACCGGTTTCGCCGAACGCGGCTGGACGATCACTAGGCAGACGGTTACGCAACCGAACTCCCGATTGGGTTCGGCATGTGTAGCGAAAGACGAGTCAATGACAAATGGAGAGCCTGCGATGAAGGTGTTCACTACTGGACAGGTCGCAAAGATCTGTAAAGTGGCTCCGCGCACGGTCAGCAAGTGGTTCGATTCTGGTCGCCTCAAAGGCTACCGGATCCCCGGATCTCAAGACCGACGGATTCCACGCGAATACCTGATCAAGTTCCTCAAGGAACATGGAATGCCCTTGGGTGACCTGGAAGATGAAGCGATGGCCAAAGTGCTGATCGTTGCCCAGGATCAGGTGTTGATTGAAAATTTGAAACGGGAATTGCCCCCGGAAAAGAGCTTTAAGGTGGCGGTGGCTGCCAGCGGATTCGAAGCAGGCATTCAAGCCGAAAGCTTCCACCCCGACTGCATCATCACCGACTTCTCGATTGGCAAGATCGAGGCGTTGCAAATCTGCCAGAACCTCCGGAAGAACCCGGACTTTGGCGAGACCATCCTGATTGCTCTGCTGCCTGATGACGGAAATCCGATCAGCTTTGATCGCTCCGCCATCAACGAGACATTCAAGAAGCCTTTCGACGCCAGCCTGCTGGCCGAACGACTTCGCACCCTGATCGGTTCCCGCAAGGAACTGGTCTAGAATCGAACCTGCCTGTTTCGGGGTGTTGGCCGCAACCCGAAACGAAACCAGACCACGATTCTCGCCGTCTTTCGCTTACGCCGCCCTTGCTGACCACAAGGGCGGTTTTTTTGTTGGCCCAGCGAAAATCTCTGCCATCCGCCGGGTCGCCTTGACGAACGGCTGGCAGATTCTAAACTTAGGCGGCCAATTTAATGATTTGCGGTCGTGGCGGAATTGGCAGACGCGCCAGGTTGAGGGCCTGGTGCCAGCAATGGCGTGCTGGTTCAAATCCAGTCGACCGCACTTTTCTCACAAGTCTTTCCGAAGCCGGCCTTTCCGAAGCCGGCGTTAGCTGTGCGGGTGATTGCGCGGTGGCGGAACCCTGAACGGGTGAGCTCCTTCGCTCTGCCTCCACCTCCCTCCAGGCCCAACACTTTTGGGGCAACCGAGTCAGGGTAGTCCCCAACTCCAAGTCCCCATCTTCTTGCGCAACCGGTCACCAGCCTCTGAGAACAGCGACAGCACCAGTTTTCGGTACCAGCTTTCGTGACCCAGCTTTTGGGGCTAGGTTTTTGGGGCGAGGTTTTCGGGGCTCCGCGCTCGGGGCATTCTAATGGTCGATACTCGGCCGACGAATGATCGTCTGAGCCGTACTTCCGAGGTGAACTACTTTCTGCGGTTCGAACTCTCAAGTAGCCCTTCGGAGCGTCCGCAACTCTTTGCCCTCTAGTATATTTGGGACCTCTCGTAGGTTTGGCTGAGCAGCGAGCTTCCTCGTTCGCGGCAGGATTGGCCACAGTAGTTCTGAGCCTCTCGCTCAGGGCCGGTCAAAGCAGGCTGCCGTCTTTGGGGTGACAAAGCGGACCGTAGCATTCGGGACGACGATCGCGGACGCGGTGGACTTCGTGCTGGCCTGGAATGTTGACCAAGTGCTTGCGCCGAGCCCACGCGGGATCAATCTCGCCATAGATGATCTCTTCCTCGGCGTGATTGGCGAAGGCGAGCGTTCCGCCCCCGGGATTGCAGAGCTTGCTTTTTCCAATGAACGAAAAGCCGCGCTCCGAGCCAACACGATTGACGGTGAGTACGTAAAGGTTGTTTTCCAGAGCCCGAGCGTTGGGAATCACATCAGCCGTCAAGCCCGAAGTGGGCGGCCAGTTGGTCGGTAGAACGAGCAGATCGGCTCCTTGAAGCATCAACACTCGCGCCGCCTCGGGGAACGAGCAGTCGTAACAGATGTTCATCGCCAGCCTTAAGTCATGCCCAGGGAGCGCGAAAACGCTCAATTCATTTCCGGCCGTCGTAAAGCGATCCACGCCGAGAAAGGGCAAGTGAATCTTGCGATACCGAGCCACCACGCCGCTGGGGCCGAGGCAAATCGCCGAGTTGTAAAGTTGATCGCCCGCCGTCTCGAGAAAGCCAAACACGACGTGGCTTCCCAACTCTTGGGAGACCGCGATCAAGCGCTGTAAAGGAGGTGAGTCGATGGTCAATCCATATTCGAGGGCTTCCGCCAGCGACTCGAAGCAGTAACCGCTCAGGACGCACTCGGGAAACACGGTCAGTCGGGCTCCGGCTGCAGTCGCCGTCCGCCAGTGGATGATGAGTTGCTCGAGATTGGCGGCGACATCGCCCAGCCGAACATCCATCTGCACGCCCGCGATCCGAAGTTTCTCCGCGGTCATCGAGTTGTTCCTATTTCCAACGTGAAAGTGTTGATGTTCCGCCAGCTAGCATGATGTGTTTTTTCATGGCGGCTGGCTGGTCGGCGCCGCTCCGCACTCCGCTTATAGTAAGGCGATTCAGGTCTGCAGGGAATCAGCCGGACGCTTTCGAGGGATGGTGGAGTCCCCAGCCTTGGCAAACGGATGAAGTCCCGCACGACCAATCTCCTTTCTGCAGAAGGCCGCGGTGTTGATGGCCGCGGTGTCGATGGCCGCTCGGACAGCAGCCGCGACAGCAGCCGCGACAGCAGCCGCTGCGATATCAGCCGCGCCCCGTGGTTTGCCGAGTTGCAAGCTTGGCTGAAGCTGCTTCCCGACGGTGGGCTGAATCAATATGGCTCGCTGCCCGGGCGCTTTTCCCGAGGTGCGCCGCTTGCTCTGCCCCAAGGCAAATTACCTCCCGAGCCGCGGTTCGGGTTCTGGATGCCACACTCGTCGCCCAACTTGCCTTGGCATTGCTTTGCTTCTTCTCGGCTCGGCCAGCGATTAGCGGGCAACCCCTTCCTGCTGGCTGCGTTGGAATCGGTTTGCGCGTCTTTCCGCCCTGGGGCTGCAGCAATCCTCAATGCTCGCGGATTCGCATTGGCCGCTCAAGTCAGAGCGCTCAGCCAGCGGTACAGCGTCCGGTTGATAGAGCTTTGTCCGCTGCCGAGCAAGCCAACGCGGAAGTGGTTTATCGAGCAAGCGGGCTGGGCTGCGCGGAATCAGCACTTCAAACTGTTCTACTTCCACTTGCCAATGGTGGAAGTGACCCGACGGCCCGGCCGAGACTGCGAACCCGGCCGAGACTGCGAACCCGGCCGAGACTGCGAACCCGGCCGAGACCGTGATTCTCGACAGCCACTTTGCTTGGACCTACTGTCGCAAAACGAAACGCAGCCCGTGGTCGCTGTGGCGGACTGGTTGGCGATTCACCTGGCATCGATGGTACATGTCCTTTCGGTTCGACGCGGCGGGAACATCAAGGCGG
>Ga0315906_10007850_pt1 | contig 12896 bp, 9 predicted proteins | sample LakEriMetagenome_4_FD_203526 | JGI IMG/M metagenome (GOLD analysis project Ga0315906, IMG submission 203526) | Freshwater fungal communities from buoy surface, Lake Erie, Ohio, United States - Buoy 2 MA122 | ecosystem: Environmental > Aquatic > Freshwater > Lake > Lake biofilm | place: USA: Lake...
GCCGCCGACGACGACGCGGCTCCGCTCGACGGCCACGAAGCTCGTGAACGGCGTCGCGATGCGGTAGGTCTCGCCGAGCCGGATCACCTCGCGCTTCGTCGGCGCGTCGAGCGTTCCCTGCTCGACGTACGCGAGCTTCGGCGCGAGCAGCGCATCGACCTGTCCGCGCGCCCAGAGCGTGGGAACGACGTCGTGCCGCGTCTCGGCTTCGGGCAGCGCGACGGTCACCTGCTTCTCCCACGCGCCCGCGCCGGTGCGGCCGCGAATCGTGATGACGCCGGTCGCGGCGCGATCGAAGCGGCCGAGCAGCACGATCGGCTCCTGGTCGTAGAGATCGGGCAGGTGCTCGCCTCCGGGCAGGAGCCCGCGGATGCCGAGCGACGCCGGCACGTCGAGCGCGATGTCGGTGAGAACCGGCGACTCGATGCGGCGCACGAGACGCGCGACCACGGCGTCGGCCTCGGTCGCAAGCGTCACGATCTCGCAGGTTCCGCGGCCCGCGCGCGCCATCTCCTCGAGAAGGAAGCGGTTGACGCTGTTGCCGATGCCGAAGGTGAACACGCGCGAGGCGCGCGCGTTCTCGCCGACCGCGGCGACGACGGCCTGGTCGTTGCCGATGTAGCCGTCGGTGAGGAAGCACACCATGCGCGTGCGGGCGTCGGCATCCTCGAACTTCGCCGATCGCATCGCGAGGACGCGCTCGCCGTCGAGCGTGGTCCACGAGCCGTCGACGATGAGCGCGAGCTTCTTCGGGTTCGACGGAATCGCGATCGAGAGATCGACGCGGATGAAGCGGCCTTCGCCGGCATCGAGCCGGGTCGTGCCGTCGAGCGTCGCGATCGCGCCATCGGGAACGGCGACGCGCACCGCGCGGCCGTCGGCCGGCAGGTCGAGGAGGCGCGCCGGCGCGATGCCGCTGCGGCCTTCCTGGACGAGCGCGGTGTTGATCGCGGTCATCATCTCGGTGCCGCCCGAGCCGAACAGCCCGTCGATGAAGGCGTCGGCCGCGCGGCGGTTCTCCTCGCTCGCCGGCCGGGGCTCGGGCCAGAGCACGCTGGTCGCGCCGGCGAAGGTGATGAAGTTGAAGGTGTCGTTCGGCCGCATCGCGGCGATCGCCTTGCGCGCGAGCTCCTTCGACTTCTCGATGGGGAAGCCGTTCATCGAGCCCGAGGTGTCGAGCACGAAGACGAGTTCGCGCGGACGGACCTCGGCCGGCGCGACGCGCGCGGGCGGCTCGAGCATCAGCGCGAAGTAGCCGCCCTTCGCGACCGGATCGGCGCTCGACGACACATGTGCGAAGAACGACGGCTCGATCGCGGCGTCGGCGACCTTCCAGCGCAGGATGAAGTCGCGGTTCGGGATCGTCCGGCGGTCCTCGAGCGCGACGGTGCGCGAGGTGGCGCCGGTCGACTCGACGCGCACGGCGTGGAGTTCGCTCGACACATCGGTGATCGCGGGCCCGCCGGAGTCGATCGTCACGCTGACCCCGATGTCGTGTCCGGCGCGCTCGCTCGGCTTCACCGGCATCGGCGTGATGCGCGAGGCGTCGGGCACGCGGTCGGTGTCGCCGGCGAATCCTGTGCCCTGCGCGTCGCTCGTGACCGCGTGGAAGAAGCGTCCGTTGATCTCGCCGATCCCGCGCGACGGCCAGTAGGTGCCGCGCTCGGCGCTGCCGTTCCCGTACTTCGCGCTGAAGCGGATGCCCTCTCCCTGCGTGAGGAGCTCGTCGATCGACTCGTTCTTCGCCGCGCGGACCGGAAGCGCCGCCTCGAGGAGCGCGAGCATGCGTCCGGCGGGGAACGGCGTCTCCGTCGCGATCTCGATGCCGGCGGGCGCGCGCAGCACGACGCCGGGGCGGATCTCCCAGCCTTCGGGAAGCGTCGGCATCGGCTTCGAGGCGCCCGGGATGTAGCGCGGGCCGACGACCATCGGGAAGACATACTCGGCGACGCCGTCGCGGCGGCGCGCGACCTCGATCGTCGCGATGCGCACCTTGACGGTCGCGCCCGGCTCGATGTTCGCCACCGACTGCGTGAAGATGTTGGGGCGCTCCTGCTCGAGCAGGCTCGCGACATAGCCGGATTCGCGGGCTTCCTCGTAGATCGCGCGGGCGATCGAGCGCTCGCGCACCTCGCCCTCGACGATCTTCTCGCCGCTTTCGCCGCGGACGACCATCGTCATGCGGTCGACCGCCGCGCGCTCGGACAGCGGGAAGGTGTAGACCGCCTCGATGGTGCGCGGATACGGGTTCGCGTAGGTCTGCTCGACGATCGTGCGGGCGAAGAGCCCGCTGATCTCGACCTTGACCTCGGTGCGCTGGAGCGGGCACGGACCAAGCGCGTTGCCGTCGGCGTCGAGCGCGTCGAGCGCGCCGCCTTCCGCGACCTGGACGAGTCCGCCGTCCGCGAACGCCTCTTTCTCAGTGCTCGAGAGGAACAGCACGCCGAGCACGGTCGCGAGCGCGAGGAGCGCCGCGGCCGCGACGGCGCGGAGGAAGCCGATGCGGCCCGCGATCGGGCCGCGCTTCGCGGCCGCGCGTTCGTCTGCGAGCGCGCGCAGCATGTCGCCGCGCATCGCCTCGGCCGCGGTGCGGTTCTCGTCATGCCAGGCGCGCAGCAGGGCGTCGAGCCGGTCGCCGGTCACGGGACGGTCGTCGTGGTTGCGGTTGTCGTTCGCGCTGTCGTTCATGACTGGAGGTCCTCGCGCGAGAGCTTCGCGCCGATGAGTTCGCGTGCCTGCGTGACGAGCCGGTAGAACTGCGCGCGGCTGATGCCAAGCGCGCGCTTCGCGGCGTCCACGGGGTCGGGTTCGATGTAGAAGAGGTGCAGCGCGAGCCGCACATCGTCGGGAAGTTCGTCGATCGCGCGGCCGAGCCGGGCGAGCGTCTCGCTGCGCACGAGCGGCTGCGCCGGATCGTCGCCTGCGTCGCGCAGCGCGGTCGCCATGGTGGTCTCGGACATCGGTCGCTCCTTGCGTTCGGCGGCGGGGCGCGCCGCATCGCGGTCGATTCCGACGGCGTAGGCGGCATCGCGCCGCGCGCGCAGGCGCGTCGAGCGCCGTTCCTTGCACACGAGCCGCGCGATCGCGTAGACCCACTGGCGGAAGCCCCGGCAGTCGGTCAGGCGGTCGAGCATCCGGAACGCCCGCAGGAAGGTCTCCTGCACGGCGTCCTCTGCGTCCTCGCGGCTGCGGCCGCCGGTCTCCTCGCGGCAGAGCGAGAAGACGAGCGCCGCGTGCCGGTCGTAGAGCCGGGTCCCCGCCTCGCGGTCGCCCTGTCCGTATGCCGCGAGATCGGTGCAGTCGTCGGTCACGGGGCCGCCAATGTGGTCCATGGGGGCGTTGTCTCAGAAACGGATGCGGCGAATCGAATTCGGAGCGTGGATGCAGGCGTGACCCGCCGTGCCGCGGCGCGAGGCGGAGCCGCCGAGTTCGCGGAGGTCGATCGAAGCCGGGAGGCAGGTCGTGCGGCGTTGAGGACGAATTTCTCTGCGGAATATGCGGAGATTCTTGACTCGCGCAGAGGAAATGGCCTATTCTCCGCATGATGCGCGGAGGAAAGGTCTACATTTGGCAGCTCGCGGGGTGGCCAGAACTTCGTTTCGATTCGGCGCGCCTCGCCATGGAACTTGCGTCGCTGCATGAAGCGAGGGGCCGGCTGTCGGCGCGACTCGAGTCGCTCGGCCTCGCGGCGCGCGACGAGGTAACGCTCGCGTGTCTGACCGAGGATGCGCTGCGGACGAGCGAGATCGAGGGAGAGCGTCTCGACGAGACCGCCGTGCGCTCGAGCTTCGCCCGGCGGCTCGGCATCGAGATCGAACGGCCGCGAGCCGCCTCGCGCTCGATCGACGGGCTTGTCGAGGTCCTGCTCGACGCGCTCTGGAAGTGCCGCGAGCCGCTGACCGACGAGCGTCTGTTCGCGTGGCACGCCTCGCTCTTCCCGACCGGGTTCAGCGGCATGGCGCGGATCGAGATCGGGTGCTGGCGAACCGCCCGCACCGGACCGATGCGCGTCGTCTCCGGACCGCATGGCCGCCAGCGCGTGCATTTCGAGGCGCCGCCGCCGGAACGTCTGGGCGCGGACATGCGCGCCTTCCTCGAGTGGTTTGACGGAGGCGTGGCGCTCGATCCGGTCGTCCGATCCGGGCTCGCGCATCTCTGGTTCGTCACGCTTCACCCCTTCGCCGATGGAAACGGCCGCATCGCGCGGGCGATCGGCGACCTCGCGCTCGCTCGCGCCGATCGCGACCTCGGTCGCTTCTACAGCGTCTCGAGCCAGATCGCGGCCGAACGCGCCGACTACTACGACATGCTCGAGCGTGCGCAGAAAGGCACGCTCGATGTCTCGGACTGGCTCGCCTGGTATGTCGGATGCGTCATGCGCGCACTCGAGCGGGGATCGGTTTCCGCGCGCGGCGTCGCCGATCGCGCCGGCTTCTGGTCGAGGCACGCCGGGGTTCCCATGAACGAGCGGCAGTCGAAGGTGCTCCGGCGATTTCTGCTTGATTTCGAGGGAAACCTGACGGCGATGAAGTGGGCGAAGCTCGCGAAGTGCTCGCCCGACACCGCGCTTCGCGACCTGAATGACCTCATCGCGAAGGGCGTGCTGCGGAAGTCGGTGAAGGGCGGGCGGAGCACGAGCTACGAACTGCACCCGTGACATGCACGAACTCCCTGCGCATATCTGACGCGATGGCCACCGACCACTTCCCGACCACCCACCAGACCTGGATCCGCGACCGGCTCGGCCGCGCCGACGACGCCGCCGTCGTGCAGGAGCTCGCCCGGCATGTCATGCAGCGGTACTTCGAGCCGCTCTGCGCGTATGTGCGCGGCTCGAGCCTGCGCAGCTTCGGCGACGCCGCGGATCTCGTGAACGACTTCTTCGCGGCCCGGCTCGGGGACGCGGAGTACCTCGCGCGCTGGTCGGAGAGCGGGCTGCCGCTCCGGCGCTGGCTGCTGAACGGGCTCCTCCTCCACGTGCGCAACCGCGCGATCGGCGAGGGTCGCCGTCGCGCGCGCGGCGATGCGGGGGTCGGCGGCGATGCGCCGTCCGCGCTCGAGCAGGCGTCCGACGAGCCGGCGGCGCTCGATGCCCTCGAGCGCGCGTGGGCGATCGGGCTCGTGACCGAGGCGCACGATCGCGTGCGCGCCGGCCTCGTCGCCGAGTCGCGCGAGCACTGGTGGGAGTGCTTCCGCCTGCATGTGCTGCATGGGCTTCCCTATGCCGACGCGTGCCCGATGTCCGGGGTCGCGAGCGCGAACGGCGCGAATGTGGTGCGCGCGGTGTCGCGACGGCTTGGCGCGATGCTCGCGGAGCTGCTCGAGCGCGACGGCGTGCCCGAGGCGGAGATCGACGCGGAGCTCGAGCTGATCCAGAGGCTCGTGGCGCGATGACGGTTCCGGCGCCGGACTACGCGCGGTCGGTCGCGATGGCGCGGGAAGCGTGGGCGCGGGGCGCGTCTGGTAGCGCGTCAGGCGGCGCGGCGCGCCCGCGGCGGCGCGCGGCCCGGGCGGTTCTCGGTCTCGCGCTCGCGGGAATCGTTGCGATTTCGCTCGGCGGTCGACATGCGGGCGTCGCGAGCGTATCTCTCGATGCCGCGGCGGATGACCCGACCGCGCGAACACGAGAGGTGGATGTGATGCGGATGACGACGTCGATGGCGCTCGCGACCGCGCTGGTTTCCAGCGCTCTGGCGGGCGACAACCTGATCTCCGGCGGTGATTTCGAGAGCGTCCCGCAAGGCGGCCAAGGCGCAGCGTGCCACTCCACCATTCTCTCGTCGGTTCCAGGGTGGCAGGCTGCTGGGGGATGGCAGGTCGATCGAATGTTGAACGATGAATCTTGCCCGAGCGGGCCGTGGACGCCCTACAACAAGCTTGGAGGCGGACGCTTCGTCTCGCTTCAAGGATCGGTCTGCTGCGGGTGTAACAACAATGGGTGGATTCAGCAGACGGTACCGACGACTACGGGTGGTTCGTACGTGCTTGAGTTCGATGTAGCGCTCGATTTCCAAGACGTTCTCAACATCAGCATCGGACAGCAGGTCGCGACGTTGGATGTCGACGAAGCCACTGAGTGGGAGCGCCGCTCGATCTACTTCACGGCCACCGGCGCCACCATGATTCGATTTGAGTCTGTTGGATCGACTGGCTGGACGACCACACCGGATGGCGGATGCTGGGAAGGCGAGGGTTGCCTGCTTGACAACATCGTTGTGCGCGAGGTTTCCTGCCCCGGCGACGTCATCCAGAACGGAGTGGTCGATGGCGCCGATCTTTCCGCGCTGCTGAGCGTGTGGGGGACGGCCGGCGGGATCTACCCGCGGGCCGATGCCAACGGCGACGGCGTGGTGAACGGTTCAGATCTCTCGATCGTGCTGTCGGGTTGGGGCGCCTGCGCGCAGTAATCTGAGCGGGACTGCCCGCGTCCGGCCCGCCGCTACACTCGGCGCGTGGCCGGCTTCCAGAGCGACGACACGCTGCTCGAGCGCTGCCGCGCGGGCGATCCGCTCGCGTGGGATGCGCTCGTTTCGCGCTACCGCCGGCTCGTGTGGAGCGTGATCCTCGAGCAGCGGCTGCGCGACGAGGAACGCGAGGACGCGTTCCAGCAGGTGTTCGCGTCACTCGTCGAGCACATCGACCGCATCCGCGAGGAAGCCGCGCTCTCGACCTGGCTCGGCATCACCGCCAAGCGCGCCTGCTGGCGCATCGCGGAACGCAGCCGGCGCGACGCGACCGCGGCGCGGCCGCTCGAAACCGATCCGGCCGATGCGCGCGACGACCTCGCGGGCCTCGACGAGCACCTCGAGCGCCAGCGCGTGCGCGAGGGGCTCGAGCGGCTCGGCGGCCGCTGCCGCGAGCTCCTCGAGGCGCTCTTCGACGCGCCGGGCGAGCCGAGCTACCCCCTGATCGCGGAGCGACTCGGGATCCGGGTGGGCTCGATCGGCCCGACCCGCGCCCGCTGCCTCGAGAAGCTCGGGGCGATCCTTGTCCGGATGGGGTTCTCGGGCCCCATGCGTGGCCCGGAAGGTGGGCGATCCGATGCCGAGTGAGCGCGACGCTGTATCCACGGGACCGCGCCCCGCTCCGTTGGGTGCGACGGACGACTTCCGATGACCAGTTCGAACGCCAGTCCGAACCCCTTGCCCGAACCTGAGCGCATCGCTGCGCTGATGGCGGGCGATGGTCGGTTCGAGCCGCCCGCCGATGCGCTCGCGCGGGCCCGCGACTTGCGAGCGCGAATCGCGGCGCGCGCGACCGGATCGCGGCCTCTCCTTCTCGGCGAACTGCTCGACCGGGCCGCGGCGATCGCCTGCGACTGGCTGCAAGGGCCGGCTCCCGCGCTCGCCGGGCTCCGCGACGATCGAGGCGCAGAGCTTCTCGACGCCCGCGTCGAAGCCGCGACCGGCGCGCCCTACGAGATCCACTGCGAGCGCACGGTCTTCGCCGACGGCCGCTCGCGCCTCGTGGGCGAGATCGTCGCCGCCGACGGCACCGCGCTGCGCGCGCGTGTCCTCGCGCTTGCCGCAGACGATCGCGTCGTCGCGACCGCCGAGGTCGACGCGCTCGGGCTCTTCGCGATCGAACTCGATCGCCGCGCGACCGCGATCGCCGTCGAGCATGGCGAACCGCCGCAGATCGTGGTTCTGCCGCTTGCCGCGACGGACGGCGATGCGTGATGGCGTCGCCCCTCGACGGAATCGACGCGCGCATCGCGGCCGCGACGGCCGCTGCCGAGTTCGACGCGCTCGGTGATCTCTGCGAACGCGGCGGCGGCGCGGAGCCAGCACGCGCGCTTGAACTCGCAGACCGGCTTCGCGCGCGTGCGCGCGAGGCCTCGTCGCCGTTCGGAGAAGCCCGCGCGCTCCGTGCGTCGGTCGCAGCCTGCGCCTACGCCGGGCGGCTCGACGAAGCCGTCGCCCGTGCGGACGAGGCCCGCGCGATCGCCACGCAAGCCGGCGAGACGGTCGAGCATGCCCGCGCCGGCGTCGCGTCGATGCACGCCCTTGCGAAGCTCGGTCGGCTCGACGAGGCGGTCGCGCGCGGAACGGCGGCGCGCGACGCGCTTCGAACGGCCGGACGCGACGATCTCGCCGCGCGTGCGGAACTGAATCTCGCGAACATCCACAAGATCCGCGGCGAGAACGACGCTGCGCTCGCCTGCCTCGAGCGCGCCCGCACGGGAGTGCCGGAACGAGACGCCGCCGCGCGCGGAACGATCGAGAACACGATCGGCGAGACGCTGCTCCAGCTTGATCGCTTCGCAGAAGCGCGCGCGGCGTTCGATCGCGCCGAGTCGATGCTCGAGGCGATGCCGCTCGCGCGCGCGATCGTCGTCGGGAATCGCGCCGATCTCGCCGCGCGCGAGGGCGCCTTCGGCGAGGCGCTGCGCGACTTCGACCGCGCGTCCGAACTCGTGCGCGACATCGCGCCCGGTCACCACGCGCGCCTGCTGCTCGAGCGCGGCGAGGCGCTCGCTCGGATCGGCGCGGTCGATGAAGCCGTCGAGACCGTCGAACGCGCGCTGCGCGCGACGACAAGCCGCGGACTGCGCGCGGAGGAACTGCGCGGACTGCTCGTCCGCGCCGAGTGTGCGTCGGCGGCCGCGCGTCTCGACGACGCCGAGCGCGACGCGCTGCGCGCAGACGCGATCGCGCGCGAACTTGGCGACGGCCGCGCGATTCGCCGCGCCAGCGGACTTCGCGCCGACCTTGCGCTCGCGCGCGGCGATGCAGCGCGCGCACGCGCGCTTGCCGCGAGTTCCGGCGAGGGTGCGAGCCCGCTCGACGCGGCGCTCGCGGCGACGCGCGGCGCGCGCGCGGAACTCGCTTCCGGCGCGGCCGATGCCGCCGTGCGCCTTGCGTCGGACGCGCGGGCCTCGGCGTCCGCGCTTGGGGTCGCGACCGTCGAGGCCGACGCCTGCATCTCCCTCGCCGATGCGAATCGCGCGCTCGGTCGGCCGAGCGAGGCGATCGCCGCGCTCGATCGCGCGGTCGAGCTCGCGGAGCGCACCCGCGGCACGCTCGCCGCCGAGCGGCACCGCGTCGCCTTCGGCGCCTCGCGCCTGCGCGCCTACGAGGATCTCGCGCTCGATCTTCTCGCGCGCGGCGACGACGCATCGCTCGCGCGCGCCTTCGATGTCGTCGAGCGCGCGCGCAGCCGCTCGCTGCTCGACGCGGTCCTGCGCGCGGTCGACCGCGATCCGGGCGCGCGCGCCGCGGATTCCGCACTGGCCTCGCTGCGCACGCGGCTTTCGGCGCTCCATGCCGCCATCGACCGCGGCGCGACCGGCGAGCGACGCTCGGCGGATCCGGCGCGGCTCGCGTCGATCCGCGAGGTCGAGCGCGAGATCGACGGGATCCTCGCGAAGGCAGCGATCGCGCATGGCGCGGGCGCGCTCTTCGCACCGACCGTGCCGCTCGATGCCGTGGCGGCATCGCTCGGCGACGGCGACGCGCTCCTCTCCTACTTCGCCGCGGGCGACGAGCTGATGGCGTTCGTGGTCACGCGGCGCGCAACGCGATGCGTGCGCGCGCTCGTACCCTGCAGCGAACTCGACCGGATCGTCGAGAAGTTCCTCTTCGCGATGCGCGACGGCACGCGGCGCGGCGGTACGCCCCGCGAACGCGTGGCGCGGGCGCTCGCCTTCGAGATCCACCGTCTCGTCGTGCAGCCGCTTCTCGACGCGCTCGAAGGCTTCGCGCCGCGCCGCCTCGTGATCGCGCCCTACGGCGCGCTGCACGCGGTGCCCTTCGCGGCGCTCTGGGACGGCGAGCGCTTCCTCGTCGAACGCTACGAACTGCTCTCGACGCCGAGCGCGAGCATCGCCGCCACTGCCGCGAAGCGCGTTGCGCCGGCGGGGCGGCGCGCGGTCGTGGTGTCGGTCGCGGATGCCGATGCGCCGCTGATCGCCGAGGAGTCGCGCGCGGTCGCGCGCACGCTCGAAGCCGCGGGATTCTGCGTCGAGCTTCTCGCCGCCGGCGACGCGACGCGCGCGCGCGTGGCCGCCGCCGTTCGTGGCGCGGAGATCGTGCATCTCGCCTGCCATGGCCGGTTCGTGTCGCGGCTTCCCGCGGCCTCCGGGCTCCTTCTCGCCGACGGCTGGATGCCGGTGCGCGAACTCGTCGAGCTCGAGCTTTCAGGCGCGACCGTCGTCCTTTCCGGTTGCGAGACCGGCCGCCACGCGGTCGAAGCCGGCGACGAGCTCGCCGGCATCGCGCGGGCGCTCTTCGCCGCGGGCGCGAGAACCGTGCTCACGAGCCTCTGGTCCGTCCGAGATGCTGCGGCGGCACCGATCGCCACCGCGTTCCACGACGGACTTGCCGGCGGATTGGAACCATCCGCCGCGTTGCGCCGTTCCGTCCTTGCCTCGTTGCCAGATGCGGACCATCCTTCGTGGTGGTCGCCGTTCACCGTGATGGGGGCCCTCTGATGTTCGCCCGGGAACTCCTTCTCTCGCTCTCGCTCGCCGCCGCGACCGGCGTCGCGGGCGTCGCATCGGCCGGAGGATTTCCGGAGGATCCGCTCGTACCTGGCGAGCTGATCGTGCGCGCGGACTCGCCTGCGGCGCTCGCGACGACGATGGCCGCGCTCTCGTCGCAGTTCGCCGGAATCGGCGTCGTCGACCAGATCGCGGGCCGGCCGATCTACCTGATCTCCTATGCGCTCGCGGGCAAGCAGTCGCCGGGCGACGTCGATCTCGTGCTCGGCGCGCTCGTCGCGCAGGGCACGATCGCGTGGGGCGAGCTCAACTACGCCGGCCAGACGTCGGAAGGAAAGACCGACAGCCTCTGGCTCTCCGGGCTTGGAATCAACGCGAACTCGTTCGCCGCGCAGTACGGCGGCTCGCTGCTCGGGCTTGGTTCGGCGCACCAGCGCTCGACCAGCGCCGGCGTCGTGATCGCCGTGGTCGATACCGGCATCGATCCGAACCACCCCGCGCTCGCCGGTCGCGTGTCGACCCTCGGCGCGAGCTTCGTCGCAGGCAGCACATCGACCGCAGATATCGGCGACGGCGTCGATTCCGATGGCGACGGACTCGTCGACGAGCAGGTCGGCCACGGCACCTTCGTCGCCGGCATCATCGGGCTCGTCGCGCCAGACGCGATGTTGCTGCCGGTGCGCGTCCTCGACAGCGAGGGCGTCGGCGGCAACTACCAGGTGGCGAAGGCGCTCGCGTGGTCGATCGACCGCGGCGCGCATGTCGTGAACATGAGCCTTGGCGAGACCTACCGCTCGCAGACGCTCGAGGACATCGTCGCCGAGGCGGATCTCGCCGGCATCGTGGTGCTTGGCGCGGCCGGCAACTCGAACACCGACGATCCGCGCGAATATCCCGCCTGCGATTCATCCGCGATCGGCGTCACGGCGCTCGACTGGAACGACGTGCGCGCGCCCTTCGCGAACTTCGGAGATCGGATCGGCCTCAGCGCGCCGGGCCGCTCGAACATCGTCGGCGGTTCGATCGACCCGACCAAGGCGATCATCGGACCCGTGCCGGGCGGCGGATACGCCGCGTGGCAGGGAACCTCGTTCGCGACCGCGTTCGCATCGGGCGTCGCCGCGCTGGTCCGCGCGCAGCACCCCGATTGGCCGTCGAAGGCCGTGCCGCCCGCGCTCATCCGCGCGACGCTGCTGCAGACGCTCGGTTCGACCGGAGCGCCGGTTGATCCGCAGAATCCGGGCTACGGCGGCCAGCTCGGGCTCGCGCGCGTGTCCGCATCGGGCGCGACCGCCGCAGCGCCTGTCGCGCCCGGCGTCGCCGACGTGAACGCCGACGGCGATGTCAACGCGCTTGACCTCGCCTCGCTTCTCGCGCGCTGGGGTCCATGCGAGCCGTCGCTGCGCGAGGACATCAACGCCGACGGCGCCGTGAACGCGCTCGACCTCGCCGCGCTCCTCGCGCGCTGGTGAAACCGCTACATTCCGCGCATGAAGGACGGCGCACGCGACCTCAAGTGGGACCGCAGGTTCCTCGAGCTTTCCGACATGATCGCGCGCTGGAGCAAGGATCCGTCGCGCGGCGTCGGCGCGGTCATCGTGAGTCCGGCGCGGCAGATCGTCGCCACCGGATTCAACGGACTTCCGCGCGGCATCGAGGACCGGCCCGAGCGGCTCGAGCGCCCAGCGAAGTACGACCTCATCGTGCACGCCGAGATGAACGCGATCGTGCAGTGCGCGCGCAACGGCGTTCCGCCGGTCGGTTCGACGATCTACACGAGCTTCGCGCCGTGCGTGCACTGCACGCTCTCGATCATCCAGGCCGGCATTGTGCGGGTCGTGACCTATCGCGCCGGCAAGGGCGACGAGCACTGGGAGGCGAACTTCGCGAAGAGCCGCGAACTGCTCGCCGAGGCCGGCGTCGAGTTCATCGAGATGGCGCGCGAACCGGCCTGACGGGCGGCGTCGCGATGCATCATCTGGCCTCGATGCCGAGCTCGCGCGAGGTGAAGGTGCGGTTGCGTCCCTTCGTTTCCTCGCGCACCTTCGCGACGAGCGCGGCGTCGACCGCGCCGGCCGAATTGCCCCACGCGCTGCGCACATAGGTCAGCACGGCCGCGATCTCGTCGTCGGTCCGGAGCGGCGCGGCGGGCATGACCTGGTTGTAGACCTGTCCGTCGACCTCGATGCGGCCTTCGAGCCCGTGCAGCAGGATCTTGACGAGCGTCTCCGGCTCGCCGAGGACGATCTCGCTGCCGCGCAGCGGCGGATACACCGGCGGAAGTCCGCGGCCGCTCGCCTGATGGCACGACATGCAGTTCGAGTAGAGACGCTTGCCGAACTCTGCGAAGCTCATCTCGGCCGCGCGGACGACGGGCGGCGCGATGTACGCGACATCGAGGCGGCCCGGCCAGAAGAGGTGACGGTCGACCGGCGAGGCGACTGCGAGATCGCCG
>Ga0315906_10007851_pt1 | contig 12896 bp, 9 predicted proteins | sample LakEriMetagenome_4_FD_203526 | JGI IMG/M metagenome (GOLD analysis project Ga0315906, IMG submission 203526) | Freshwater fungal communities from buoy surface, Lake Erie, Ohio, United States - Buoy 2 MA122 | ecosystem: Environmental > Aquatic > Freshwater > Lake > Lake biofilm | place: USA: Lake...
CGCAATAGAAGGAATGCCAAAGATGACGGCTGTTTTGATGTTGATTTCGTTATTGCGGTACTTCGGGAATGCACCCACCAGACTTGTAGCGCCCACAATGAAAAGTGAATATGCGGTGGCCAGCACAGGATCAACTCCAAAGAGGAATACCAGCACGGGAACGGTCAAAATGGATCCGCCTCCTCCAATGAGTCCCAGTGAAACTCCAATCAGTAGCGAAGCGAAATATCCGGCAATGATCATGTGGTGGTTTGTGGCAACAAATTTGATACTTGATCGGCAATCGGTTGGTGACGGATGTCACCAATACGAAAAGAGGTAAAAATGCCTCTGTTCATTCGACAAATATCTCTAACTTATCGCTCAAATCAGTGATTATGAAAAAGTCATTTTTTATCGGGTTGTTGGTGTGTGTGGCAACTACCTCTTTGGCGCAGCAGAAAATGAAATTGGTATTTGATCTTTCCAGTGAGGATACCGTGTCGCATGCTGCGGTATATCGCCAAATCAATAATGTGTTGGTCGACATCCCCGATCTTCAGGTGGAAGTGGTGTTGCATGGACAAGCAGTGCGGTATATGCTGAAGGATTCTTCTTATTTTAATTCTCGTATTGCTGTCGCAAAATCAAAAGGAGTTTCGCTTGCGGTGTGTAATAATTCGTTGAGGCGACTCAAAATTGATCCATCGCAGGTTAAGACGGATGCCATGATTGTCCCCAGCGCGGTAGGAGAATTGGTCCGTCGACAACACGAGGGGTGGGCATATATCAAAGCGGGACACTAATTCAGCCGATCGATTGCAATCGACGCGCCGCCTCCAATAATGTTTCTTCTTTCTTAGCAAAACAGAATCGCAGCACACGATCGTCGTGGCCGTCCACGTAAAAGGCAGAAACCGGAATCGTTGCAACACCAATAGTTTCGGTTAACTCTACGGCCAGTTCCATTGCAGGTTTATTGGATATGCGCGAATAAGTGCCGCACACAAAATAACTTCCGAAGGAAGAAAGCATGTCAAATCCCGATCCCTTCATTGCGTTCAAAAACACATCTCGTTTTTGTTGCATGAATCCGCCCAACCGCAGATAGGGTTCCGGATTGCGCAGGTGTTCTGCCAATGCGATCTGCGTGGGCGTGAAACAGCAAAACGCATTGAATTGGTGAATTTTTCTGAACTCAGCGGTGAGCGCTTTCGGAGCAACACAATAACCCAGTTTCCATCCAGTACAGTTGTAAACTTTTCCAAATGAGAAACAGACAAAACTGCGATTAAATAATTCAGGATAATTCAAAACGCTGTTATGCTTTTTACCATCGAACACCAGGTGTTCGTATACTTCATCGGAAATCAGAAAAATGTTGGTGTCGCGCAGCATGTTTTCTAATGTGAGTAGGTCCTCATGCGAAAGCACACTGCCGGTGGGGTTGTGGGGACTGTTTACGATGATGGCTTTGGTCTTTGGAGTGATCGATGATCGAACCGCATCCCAGTCAACACGATAATCCGGGAAAATCAAGGGTATGCAAACCGGCCGACCTCCATTTGCGATGATGTTGGGAACATAACTGTCGTATGCCGGTTCCATTACGATCACTTCATCTCCCGGCTCAAGAATTGCAGTGAATGCAGTATAGATCGCATAGGTACCACCGGGCGTGATGGTGATCTCATCGGATGCAGCTACTGCAGTGGAATACAGCGACGAAATTTTATGCGCGATGGATTCACGAAGCGGAAGATAACCCGCCATAGGTACATATTGATTATGTCCATCAACGATTGCCTTTGCTGCACGTTCAGCCAATTCCGCATCCATATGAAAATCCGGAAATCCTTGTCCCAAGTTAATTGCACCGTGTTGCGATGCAAGTGCACTCATCACGGTAAAGATGCTGGTTCCGGTGGCTGGAAGTTTACTGTTGATTGTTGGCATGCATCAGAGGTATTTATCTCCCTTGTTGCGTTTTACCTCAGCAACGTATTGCTTGATCTCTTGTTCTTTTTCTTTTTTGCAGATCAGCAATACATCTTCAGTATCTACGATGATATAATCGTTCATGCCTTGAAGCAGAACAAGTTTATGATTGGGAACGTGGATCATGTTGTCGCGCGCATCGATTACCATAACATCGCTTCCGGCAACTGCATTGCCCAGGTAATCTTTTTCCATGTTATCGTGTGCAGAATTCCAGGTGCCCAGATCGCTCCATCCAAATGATGCCGGTATGATATACACATTATTGGCCTTCTCCATGATCCCATAATCAATCGAGATATTGGTGCATAAAGGATAAATTTTATCAATTGATTTTTTTTCCTTTTTGCTGTTGAATAATTCTTTTTCAGCTTCAAAAAGTTCTGCCATTTCGGGGAGATGTTGTTCAAACGCCTGGACGATGGTGGATACGGCCCAGACAAAGATGCCTGCATTCCATAGAAAATCACCACTTGCGATAAAGGTTTTAGCCAGTTCCAGATTGGGTTTTTCGGTAAACGTTTTGATCTTATAGACATTGTCGCTTACCGGATGTTGCTCATACTGAATGTAACCATATCCGGTATTGGGATGAGAGGGTTGAATGCCCAATGTAATCAGCGCCTTATGAGCGGATACAAAAGAGAGTGCTTCCAAACATACTTTTACAAACGCTGTTTCGTCGAGAATCAAATGATCGGCAGGCGCACAAATCAACGATCCTTTTGAATTGAGTTGTTGAATTTTATACGATATGTAAGCCACACAGGGAGCAGTATTCTTTCGAGAAGGCTCTGCAACAATATTTTCCAATGGGAGATCGGGCAATTGTTCCTTCACGATTTCCACGTATTCTTCCGAAGTAACGATGTAAATATTTTCTTTAGGGATGAATTTGAGGAAGCGTTGATAAGTCGACTGAATGAGGGTGTTTCCCAGATTGAGGATATCCAAAAATTGTTTTGGGTAGGACGTTCTGCTCATGGGCCAGAAGCGACTCCCAATGCCACCGGCCATGATTGCAACGTAGTGATTTTTGTTTTTCATTGTGTTAGCATTAAATCAAACCTTCTCTTATGAGATCGTGCAAATGGATGACGCCTGTGTAATGACCGTTTTCTGCCACTAATAGTGAAGTGATGTTGTTCTTTCTCATTTTATCCAACGCATCCACCGCAAGTGCATCTGCCTCAATAGTTTTTGGGTTAGCACTCATGATGGTCTTTGCGTGAGTTCCTTCCATGGCAATTCCTTTTTCCAACATCCTTCTCAAATCACCATCCGTGATTACTCCTACCAGCTGATTGTTGGTGTTGAGTACAGCAGTCAATCCCAATCGTTTTTTGGTCATTTCTAAAATGACTTCTTTCAGCGTGCTTTCTTCTTTTACCGAAGGTTGTTCGTTAAGGCGACTCAAATCGCTTACCCTCAAGTATAATTTTTTACCCAACGAACCGCCCGGATGAAACTTTGCAAAATCTTCTGAGCTGAATCCTTTGGCTTCCATCAGGCAGACTGCAAGCGCATCACCCATCGCCAGTTGAGCAGTCGTGCTGGAAGTAGGCGCCAGGTTATTGGGACACGCTTCTTGACTCACGGTTGTATTTAAAATACAATCTGATGCGGTAGCAAGTGATGAAGGAATATTTCCAACCATTGCTATGATTGGATTTCCGAGGTTGCGGATCAGGGTAACCAGAACCTTGATTTCCGGACTCTCTCCACTTTTTGAAATGATCAGCACCGGATCTTCTTCTCGAATCATTCCCAGATCGCCGTGAATTGCATCAGCCGCATGCATGAAAATTGAAGGAGTTCCTGTGCTGTTGAGCGTAGCAACGATTTTTTGTCCAATGATTGCGCTTTTCCCGATTCCGCTGACCACCAAACGGCCTTTGGTAGTTAACAACAGTTCGATTACCCGCTCAAAATCTTCTCCCAGGTTATCCCGCATTTCGAGGATCGACTGTGCTTCAAGTGCTAAGGTGTGTTGTGCTATCTCTTTGACCGAGCGTTTCTGCATCTTCGGTGATTAAAATCGAGGTCCGGGATCCTGCAAAAGTACCATAATTATTGGGTAGATTTGTCTACTAGACTCCTCATGCCCCCCGCTAAGAAAAAAGCAGTCCCCTCAGCCGCTAAGGCTTCCCCTTCATCAACCCCCAAAAAGGGCAAGGGTCCCGATATACTTTCACCTCTTCAACAGTATTTCGGATTCGAAGCTTTTCGGGGCAATCAGGAAGCTATTATTCAGAATGTTCTTGCCGGAAACGATACGTTTGTGATCAAGCCCACGGGGGGAGGCAAAAGTCTTTGTTATCAATTACCCGCTCTGATCAGCGAAGGATGTGCAATTGTGGTTTCTCCCTTGATTGCCTTGATGAAAAATCAGGTGGATCTTGTACGGGGATACAGCAGTAAGGATACGGTGGCGCATTTTTTGAACTCAACCCTTTCTAAAAAAGAGATACGGGAAGTACAGGATGATTTGAAGTCGGGCCGAACCAAGATGCTTTATGTAGCACCTGAGACCATGACGCGTCAGGAGAACCTGGATCTTTTCGGGGGACTTCAGATATCCTTCTTTGCGGTGGATGAGGCACATTGTATTTCTGAGTGGGGGCATGATTTTCGTCCAGAATACCGCAGGCTCCGCGAAATGATGGACCAGATCAATCCCAATGTTCCCGTGATTGCGCTTACTGCCACCGCTACTCCTCAGGTACAAGAAGACATTGTTCAAAACCTTGGATTGCGCAATCCGGATATTTTTATTTCCTCGTTCAATCGTCCCAATCTCGAATATGAAGTTCGACCCAAAGTGCAGCGCGATCAGACGATCAAGGGGATGGTTAGGTATATTCACGATAACCGAGGGAAGAGCGGCATCATCTATACCCTCAACAGAAAAACAACAGAAGAGCTAGCCGAACTCCTGAAAGTCAACGGCATCAAGGCCGGGGCGTATCATGCGGGATTGGATGCCAAGTTGCGAGCAGAGCGTCAAGATCAATTCCTCAACGAGGATATTCAGGTGATTGTGGCTACCATCGCATTTGGGATGGGAATCGATAAACCCGATATCCGATTCGTCATTCATTATAATATTCCTAAAAGTCTTGAAAATTACTATCAGGAAACCGGTCGCGCAGGACGCGATGGATTAGAAGGGCGCTGTGTTTTGTATTATTCACATAAGGATGTATCCAAACTGGAACATTTCCTACGAGATAAACAATTGAGTGAGCGCGAGGTGGGGATGCAACTCATTGATGAAATGGTTGCATTTGCCGAAAGTGGTCAATGCAGAAGAAAAGTATTGATGAATTATTTCGGTGAATCCTATGTACAGCCGAGTTGCGGGAAGTGTGATAATTGTCTGCAGCCCAAAGAGTATGTGGAAGCCAAAGCCAATGTCGTCAAACTGCTCAAGGTCATCAAAGCACTCGATGAACAATTTGCATCCGACTATGTTGTGAATATTGTAATTGGTCGACTCATTCCTCAGATCAAAATGTACCGTCACGATGAACTTTCGGTGTTTGCATCAGGAAACGATGAAGTGGAGCAATATTGGACTTCGCTGATTCGGCAAATGATTCTCGAAGGGTTGTTGACAAAAGACATCAAAGATCACGGAGTACTCAAGATCACAAAATCTGGAATGGCCTTTATGAAGAAACCATCAGCGTTTAAGATGGTGATGAGTAATTTCTTCGAGGATGCCAATGAAGATGATGAAGAAACAGTTGATGGAGGTGGAAGTTCTGCCAGCGATCCTCAGTTGTTTGAGATGCTCAAGGAGCTTCGAAAAAAAGTTGCAAAAGAAAAACAATTGCCTCCTTTTGTCATCTTTCTTGAATCCTCTTTATTGGATATGGCAACGCAATTCCCCACCTCTTTAACAGAATTGGAGCGGATCAGCGGAGTGAGCAAGGGTAAGGCGGTGCGATATGGTCAGCAATTTGTAGACCTGATTGGAAAGTATGTTGAAGAGAATGAAGTGGTAAAGCCGGATGACTTTGTGATGCGATCTGTTGTGAACAAAAGCGGAGATAAGGTATTCATCATACAGCAAGTAGATAAAAAAGTATCGCTCGATACCATTGCAAAAAATCGAGATATGAAGCTTGATGATCTTTTGGAAGCAATGGAAACCATTGTGGCCAGCGGCACCAAGCTCAATCTTGATTATGCAATTGATCAAATGGTGGATGAAGATCATCAAGAAGAAATACTGGAGTACTTTAAAAGCTGTGAGACCAGTAGTTTAGAAGTTGCACGTGAAGAACTTTCTGATCTTGATTTGGAACTGGATCAGTTAAAGATTATGCGTATTAAATTTCTGAGTGTGTACGGAATGTGACCAGACTGCTTAGTTATCATCCGTTAGTAGTCCAAATTTTTTCAGGTAATTCATGATATCGATCGGGTTCTTTCCATCGATCTTGTTCAATAAATTTCTTCTGTGGGTGCTTACGGTGAGAATGCTCAGTCCTAATTTTTTTGCAATTTCTTCAGTGCTCATTTGTCGACATACCATTTTCGCAATCTCTAACTCACGATTGGTCAGCACCTGTTTTTCATCATTCAATATCTGTATATGTTCACGCTCCAATGAATCGTAAAATTCCAATTCACCGCTCAAGGATTTTTTGAATACATCAATCATTTCATTGGCACCAATGGTTTTCAGGATGTATCCTTTTGCCCCCAATTTTTTAGCCATATTCCGAATGCCCACGTCTCTCCGCATGGTTAAAATGAAACAATGTGAGTGCTGGTTGATTTCACGAATGTACCGTAAGAGGTCCAATCCGTTTTCCGTGCGTAGATGATAATCGATCAATATAATATCCGGTTGATGGGTTGCAAGATCGATTTTGGCTTGCTCGATGGATTCAGAATTCTCCCCGCAAATAAATAGTTGCTGAGTAGATATGAACGCTCGCATGCTCTCCAAAAACAAAACATGGTCGTCGCAGATATATATGGTGTATTTGTTCATAAGTTCAGATCGGTATGGTTATACGGTAACTGGTGTTACCTGGTCTGGTATCCAAATCTATTGAACCTTTTAGAAATTCAACACGCGATTCAATATTTTTCAGTCCATGACGCTCTCTGATACTTGATTTATTGAATCCCACTCCATTATCTGAGTAGTGAATCAACATTTCTTTTTCTTTTGAAGATATATTGATTGAAATGCGATCACAACCGGAATGCTTTATTGAATTATTTAATAACTCACAGATGATTCTATAAATTTTTATCGAAACATCATCAGAGGTATTTTCTTCCTGTATGTGAAGATCGATTGCAATTCCTGTATTGGTACTGATGATCTCGATTCTATTTTTTAGAATTTCCTTTAATCCCTTACCGTGAATTTCAGGGAGTACCAAGTCGTCAACGATATTATACATTTCCTCACTTGATCTATCTACAATGCGTAGAACATCATCTACCTCTTTCCCTTCTAGATTCATTTTTTTATTTTTCAACATCTGAAGTCGGATCTTCATTGTTGCCAATAAGCCGCCCAACTGGTCGTGAAGGTTCTTACCAATATTGGTTCTTTCGTATTCTTGCGCATTGATGATTCGTTTACTGATTTCTCTTTCTCGCTGTTCAGCTTCAACAATATTTTTTTCATACTGCAAACGCTTGCTTCTTCGGTAGGCCAATACGTTGGATATGGTAAATATCAATACGGTTAGCACTTGAACGACAGCAAATAAAAAGTTATCAAGTTTAGGTACACTGAAAAAGTCAATTCCCTGTTGACGGAGAATGATGCGAATGGTGAAACCAAAGAAGAGTGCAAATCCCAAGGCTTCTATGATGTATTCTTTTTTAATGATGAACTTATATAAACTACTCATCAAGATAAGCGAGCAGATCAGCATCAATAATGAACTAATCTGGAGCAACGTCGATTTAAGGGATATCTCTTCAATTAAATCAGGTATAACCAATACCAAAATAGATCTCCCAATTACGAATCCAGAAAGTACATATATCGTATTTCTTGCAACGCTTCCCACCTTCTCTTTAAATACCTCAAGGAAATAAATCAGGAAGAATAAAAGTCCCGTTGAGGATGTATTGAAATACGTACCAAATTTATCTTGCAGATTTGTGTCGTTAGGCCAGAGGTATTGAAAAAATACCCCTTGGTCATTGATGATCCAGTTTCCTGTTATGATAATAAACAGAGAGAAGTAAATATTTTTTGCTTCTCGTCGATAAATACCCAGAAAGAAAAATCCAAGAGAAAGCATTAAATAAACTGCAATAAAACTTCCTGTTAAAAAAACATTTAGATCTCTTCTTCGCAAAAACTCATCCTTCGAATAGCTTTCAAAAAAATAATTCAATCGCTCACCATAGTGTTCGAATGAAAATTGTATAGAATCGGTTTGTCCGGCTGCAATGCGGATAGGGAAAACAAAATCCCAGAAACGAACGGGTCTGGAATCAAATGGATGTCGGTCTCCAGTATGATATAGGGTATCGCCTTTAGGACCAATTACATCTATTTCATTTAGGTGGGGATTATTCAATCGAATATAAAATTCCTTTTCAGTTTGTGTAGGGTTATGAAAAATAACTCCCACTGTTCTTTTTTCCTTGTTCACTCCGTGATTTCTATAAAATCCATTTTTTTCAATGGAGTCAATACTGATCCACTGCAGAGTTGATTGACCAAAAGAGGACAGCGAAAACAAGTTGAAGACCAATACGATATAGATGCAGAACCTACGCATTGATTCAAATTTAGTATGTTAAATCAATTTTATCTCTGATTCTTAAAGAGAGATCAACGATTTAAGTTGTTAAATTGCATACCTCGACCCAAAACACCTATGTCAATTTTTAATATTCATTCCGAAACAGGAACGCTTCGCAAATTATTGATTCATAGTCCCGATAATGGACTAGGAAAAGTAGTTCCCTCCAAGGCACAGGACTGGCTTTTTGAAGACATTGTTCATCTGGATACCATCCGCAGAGAAGAATATGATCACTATGTTAAACTGCTCCTGTATTTTCTGGATCCGGATAAAATAAAAGGCAAACTCAAAGAAATTGATGACCCTTCCAGTGGAAGAGTTTTTTATCAACCGGGTCATCATCGTTTTCATCGTTCAGAACACGTGATTGAATTGCAGTGGCTATTGGCTGAATTATTGGTTGATGATGTACTTCGTTCACAAATGATAGCAGCTGTTTGTGCCGTAGAGGGCTGTACCCACTCCACCCAGGAGTTATTATCTAACTACTCTGCAGTTGAGCTGGCCAGTTGTTTTTTATCTGGTATGGGGAACGACAAAACCATTCTGTTTGCACCTATTCCCAATTTCATCTTCACGCGGGATATTGGCATCGTTGTGAAAGATCACCTGATTTTGAACAAGCCTGCAAAAATTGCCAGAAGACGAGAGGCACTTCTTGCTCGGTACATATTCTTTCACCATCCCTTATTCCATTCATATCGGAAAAATATCATTGAGCTTCAGCAGAACAAACCTGTTTTTTTAATGCCGGAGGATGATGAGGAAAGTCTGATTACGTTGGAAGGAGGTGATATCATGATGATTGCACCGGGACATCTGATCATTGGTATAAGCGAACGGACCAGCGCAGCAGCTGCCGCACAGCTCACCGAAATTGTGTTTGCAAAACAACTTGTCCAAAAAGTGAGTATTGTACGCATTCCTGCCAAGCGCGATTACATGCATATTGACACCATCTTTACGCATGTTAAGAAAGATGTGTGGGTGATGATGGGACTTTTTTCTGAGCAAATGAATGATCACCAGGGAACCGCCATAGAACGACACCTATTGGGGGATCGAAAAGAAAAAGCAGTAGTGACTCAGTTTCATGCAGCCTCACCTGACCAACCCATTCATTTCAGCAGCCTCGAGGGCCTGCTCCGTGATATCAGTATCAATGATTATGGATGTACTGATGTACGCATCATCTTCTCCGGGAATAATGAATACCCCTACTCGGTGCGCGAGCAGTGGACCGACTCCTGCAATCTACTTGCATTGAAACAGGGCGTGGTGGTGTCATACGACAGAAATGAAAAGACTACTGCTGCATTTTCTAATGCAGGATTCCATGTGGTAAATGTGAAAGACCTGATTGATGATCTGGAAAATGATCGCATCACCATCGATCGCATCACCGATACGGTAATCCTCATGCCGTCTGCCGAACTATCACGCGCCCGTGGCGGATTTCATTGTATGAGTCTTCCATTGAACCGCGATTCGGATTGAAGCAGCCTTCGACAAACACATGCCATGGAAAAAATATTGATGATACAGCCTTGTTCGTTTGGGTTCAATGAAGAAACTGCCATCGATAATCATTTTCAGCAAAAAGCATTCATCCAGGATGCACAAGCGCATGCCCTTTCAGAATTCAATTTGTTTGTCAACACCTTGAGAAATCATTCCATTGATGTGTTGGTAGTAGAAGATACCCCTTCACCGCGAACACCTGACTCTATTTTTCCTAATAACTGGATCTCGTCACACGAAAATGGGGTATTGGTTCTTTATCCGATGCATGCACACAATCGCAGAAATGAACGGAAGAGAACGGTTATTGATGCTGTAAAAAATGCTGTATCTACCCGAGAGATCATTGATCTCACCCATTACGAAAATGCAGGAAAAATTCTCGAGGGAACAGGCAGTATGGTGTTGGATCGAAAGAATCGAATTGCGTATGCCTGCATTTCACAACGAACCGATAGAGAACTGTTCACAACGTTTTGTCGCAAGCTGGAATACACCCCACTCCTTTTTCAGGCGGCCGACCGAAACGGTAGAGAGATCTATCATACCAATGTCTTGATGTGCGTGGCCGATCGCTATGTAGTGATCTGCTTAGAGGCAATTCCCGATCAAACCGAGCGAAACCTATTGACCGAACGTTTTATGACGACGGGGAAATCCATTATTCCCATCACGATGGATCAGATGGAACATTTCTGTGGCAATATGCTGCAGGTTGAAAACACGAAAGGCGAATTTTTTATTGTCATGTCCACGCAGGCGTTTAACCATCTTCTACCGGAACAGCGAAAAACATTGGAGCAATTCAATCCGATCATTCACAGTGAACTCACCACCATTGAAACCCTTGGCGGTGGCAGTGCCCGATGCATGATGGCACAGCTGTTTGAGTAGTCTTTTTTAGTACATTCATTCTATAAATTTCCAACGATGAAACGCTTGTCGATTGTATTACTATTGCCATTGTTCATTCATGCGCAAGAGCCGGGTTCAGTTTACTCTTACATTCAGACTGTTGATATTGCTTCGCGGCAGATTGAAACACTTTGGGAGGGGCAAGCACATTATGAAGCACCCAACTGGTACAAAGACGGATCGTATTTAATTGTTAATCGTGATGGTCGACTTTATCAGTTCTCACTGACAACTCGTTCCTTCAAAGAAATTGGTTCGGGTGAGGCAGACCATTGCAACAACGACCATGGAGTTTCGCCCGATGGGAAATGGCTCGCACTCAGTCACAATGCAGTAGTATCAACTGCCGGAGGCAAACAGGAACGAAGTTCAATCATCTATGTTATGCCAGTAAACGGAGGCACTCCTAAACGCGTTACACCCAACTATCCCTCTTATTGGCATGGGTGGAGTGCAGACGGAAAGCAGGTTGCTTATTGTGCTTTGCGGAATGGCGACTATGATGTGTATGCCATATCCATCAATGGGGGAGAGGAAAAACGACTGACTACTGCAAAAGGATTGGATGATGGTCCGGAATATTCACACGACGGCAAATACATCTACTACAATTCCTATGCCGATGGAAGTATGGAAATCTGGCGAATGGATGCCGATGGTTCGAATAAACGACAAATTACCAATGATGCCTATTCCAATTGGTTTGCACATCCGTCGCCTGATGGAAAATGGATTGCCTTCCTTTCCTATATTGATGATCAAAAAGAACAACATCCGTTTGGCAAGAATGTGAAGTTGCGCCTCATGAATCTTCAGTCGGGTGCAATCAGTGATTTAACCGATGTGTTTTATGGTGGACAAGGAACGATCAATGTGCCCTCGTGGAGTCCGGATAGTAAAAAAATATCTTTTGTTTCTTATCGTCGTCCTGCAGATGATCAGCGATTGATCATCATGACCTCAGATGGGCTTCGCTGGCAAGATGTATTTAAAGGTATGGATCCGGTAATTGCATCGGATAAACAATTCAATCAAGGCGATAGTGCAGGAATCTTTTCAAGATACTACGATCGTTCTATTGAAGGCAGAAGACAACGCTTGATGCCTTTCTTCTGGGGAACTCTACAACAACAAGGGCAGCTGCATGGAAACAGAACACTGGGAAGTAAAGTCAATAATGCCAATCCGTATTGGTTCTCTTATCCCGGATACAGTGAAATCTTGACGGGCCATGTAGATACGCTGATCAATACAAACGACTACCCACCCAATCCACATGTCACTATTCTTGAATATTTTAATCGACTTCCTGCATACAAAGGAAAAGTAGGAGCATTCGGTGCATGGGATGCATTTGATCGCATCATCAATGAAAAGCGTTCCGGCATTCCCGTAATCAATGCGTTTGATGATAACAGTTCAGCCTCATCCGTTCCAGAGATGAAATTGCTGAATGAAATGGTCCGCACTTCTTTTCGTCCCTGGGGCGATGTAGAATGCCTGGATGTGTTTACGCATTTTCAAGCGCTGACCTATCTCAAACACGAACGTCCAAAAGTGATGTATATCTCCTACGGTGAGACCGATGAGTTTGCACACCACGGCGAGTACAAGAACTACCTGAATGCCGCACATCAATTTGACGAATGGGTAGGTGAAGTTTGGAATTGGGTGCAATCACAA
>Ga0315906_10007852_pt1 | contig 12895 bp, 15 predicted proteins | sample LakEriMetagenome_4_FD_203526 | JGI IMG/M metagenome (GOLD analysis project Ga0315906, IMG submission 203526) | Freshwater fungal communities from buoy surface, Lake Erie, Ohio, United States - Buoy 2 MA122 | ecosystem: Environmental > Aquatic > Freshwater > Lake > Lake biofilm | place: USA...
CCCCGGCGCAGCCTTCGCGCTCGCCGCCGTGTTCTGCGCTGTCTCGCTGCTGCCGCTGATGCGCGGCCTCGCCGTCGCGCCGAAGGTTGAAGAACAACCCGCCGATCCGCCGGCCGAAGCAGCGCCAGCCACGCAGTCCGCCTAGAGATGCCGACCGCGCGCCCCGCCCTCTTTCTCGACCGCGACGGCGTCATCAACGTCGATCACAGCTATGTCTTCCGCCGCGAGGATTTCGAGTGGGTCGATGGCGCGCAGGCCGTGATCCGCCGCTTCAACGACATGGGCTGGTGGGTCTTCGTCGTTACCAACCAGTCCGGCATCGCGCGCGGTTACTACACCGAAGAGCAGATGCAGGCGCTGCACGACTGGATGTCAGCCGAACTCGCCAGCACGGGCGCACGCTTTGACCAGATCTACCACTGCCCCTTTCACGAAGACGGCACGATCCCGCGCTACACAAGGGACAGCTACGACCGCAAGCCAAAGCCAGGCATGCTGATCCGCGCGATGACGGACTTCCCCGTCATCAAGGAACGCTCCTTCCTCATCGGCGACAAACAGGCCGACCTCGACGCCGCCAAGGCTGCGGGCGTGCGTGGCTTCCTCTTCACCGGTGGCGATCTGGCGGCGTTTGCGGACTGGGCGCTCGCCGACATGGGCGAGGGCCGCTGACGCTTTTGCTCTTTGTCAGAGACCTTTCGAAGCTTAGTTCGGCGCCGGCGCCTGCGGCATCACCTGCGGCTGCACCGTGCCCTGCACAGGGGGCAGCGTCGGTTGCGGCGCCACCGTCGCTGCAGGCGGGCGATACTCAACCGCGCCGCTCGGCGTCTGCACAGGTCCCGTGACCGGATCGCAGTCCACCGGCCCGCGCGGCGCTACCTGGCCCTGCAGCGCCATCGCCACCGCATTGCTCTCGTTCGGCTTCAGCTCGAACGCATCCTGGCTCGCATAGATGTCGTAGATCGCGCCGTCATCCATCAGCTGGCCACTTGCGGATGTGTGGGAAAAGTCCGCGAGGTCCAGCATCTGCCAGCTTGACCCGAGGCAGCCCATGAAGTCGCCCGTCTTGCATTCCTCAGTCGTCTCGCGGCGCGGCGTGTATTTGTTGGTGCAGTTGGGATTCACATAGGTGCCGTAGACCTCGGTCACCTTGAAAAGCGAGTCGATGCCGATCACGTTGGCCCACGGCTTGAACTTCACCACCGGCCCTTCGATGTGCACGCGCTGGCCCGTGATCTGGAAATCCTTCGGCTGCCCGCGCAGCCGGCCTTCGGCGTCGGCAAGATCGATCGTCGCAGTGTAGTCGAAATCGCCGTTCTTCTTCAGCACCACCTGCCCCGCCAGCCGCTCCTTCGAGAGCTGCGCATAGGTCTGCAGGTTGAGCCCGATCAGCCCCACGATCATCGCGCCCGCCAGCGTCAACCCGCCGAACAGCACGCGCACCAGACCGCCGCCAAGGTTTGCCTTGAACAGCTTGGCGAAGCCGCCCACCAGCATCAGGACGCCAACAAGGCCGACGAATGCCGGGATCAACCACCAGATCGACATACCGCCACTCCGCGCTTGCTTGCACCGCCCCTGACGCGAACGGGCTCAGCAACCCATCCGTTCCCCCAGGGCTTGTCTAACAAATAGCAGAGCGCCTGCCCACCCATGCGATGCGCATGCGGCCGCAGCGTGATTACGGTGGCGTAAGAACCGGCAGTCCTAGAACACCCGCGGCCGCTCCTGCCGCTTGAGGTGCAGTCCGCACTCTTCCTTCTTGAAGCCGACCCAGCGCCCCGAACGGATGTCGTTCGGGTCGAGCGGCCGCGCCGTGCAGGGCCAGCAGCCGATCGAGGGATAGCCCTCCGCCACCATCGGATGCGGTGGCAGGTTCTTCTCGGCTAACAGCGCGGCGAGGTCTTCCTGCGTCTGGTCCGCCAGCGGATTGATCTTGTACCGCCCCTCGAAATACTCGACCACCGGAAGCCTCGCGCGTCCGCCGCCATGGAAGCGCTTGCGCCCCGTGATCCACGCATCGAACCCGTCCAGCGCCGGCGCCAGCGGCCGCACCTTGCGCACTTCGCAGCACGCATTCGGGTCGGTCTTGTTCAGCACGCCCTTGGGATCGATCGCCTTCACCTCGTCCTTCACCGGATGAAAGGTGCGAATGTCGGTGAGCCCCAGCACATGCCCCAGCGTGTCGCGATACTGAAGCGTCTGGTGGAAATGCATCCCCGTGTCGATGAACACGATCGGCATCCCTTGGTCGACGTCAGCAATAAGCCCCAGCATCGCCGCGCTCTCCGCGCCGAAGGACGACACATAGGTCAGCTTCCGCCCAAACTCGCGCAGCGCCACGCGGATGATCTCGTGCGGCCCCTTCCCGCGCAGCTCGGCGTTCAGCCGTTCGACGATCTGGTCGGGAGTTTCGATTGTCATGGGAAGCGCGCTCATTCGGCAGCCTTCGACTGTCTCAGTTTCTGCCGCTTCACGAAGACCGACTCGGATGTGTCGGCGGCAGACTGGTAGAACTCTGAAAACTCATTTCCAGACGCGGCGTAGACGCCCTCGGCGTCGGCTTCCGCGATCACCATGGCGTCGATCCCGCAGCGGATCATCAGCCGCAGCTGGTCACGCAGCACCTGACCCGTCGCCCGGATCTCGCCCTTGTAACCGAGCCGCCGGCGCAGCAGCTGCGCCTGGCTCAGCGCGCGCCCGTCGGTGTATTTCGGAAACTGCACTTCGATCAGGTGGAGCTGGTCCAGATGCGGCGCGAGAAGCGCCGGATCATCGCTGTTCACCAGCCGCACGCCGATCGACCGGTTGCGCGCCAGCAGCTGGTCATGCTCCGACAGGAAGCGCCCGAGCGACACCACAATGCATCCGCCCGGCGACAGCTCGTGCCCGTCCTCCACGAACGCCCAGATATCATCGACAACCTTGCCGTCCTTAAGCAGCGGCATACAGCGCCTCCTTGAAAGGCGCCTGGCCGACGCGGCCCATCGTGTCGATGAATTTTTCCGTGTGGTCGCGACGCAGCCCGAGATACGTGTCGATCACACGGCGGATCGCCGGCGCCACTTCCTCGTGCTTCAGCCCCGGACCCTGGATCGTGGCGATCGTCGCCTTCTCGTCCGCGCGCCCGCCGAACAGCACCTGGTAGAATTCCTCGCCCTTCTTATCGACGCCGAGAATGCCGATGTGGCCCACATGGTGGTGCCCGCACGCATTGATGCAGCCCGACACATTCACATGCAGCGTGCCAACTTCGTCCTCGAATTCCGGATCGGCAAACACCGCCTGGATCTCGTTCGCGACCGAGATCGAGCGCGCATTCGACAGGTTGCAGTAATCCAGCCCCGGGCACGCGATGATGTCTGACCCCATCCCAGCATTCGACGCGTGCAGTCCAGCCGCCTCCAGCGCCGCGTACACCGCCGGCACATCGTCCAGCTTCACATGCGGCAGCACCACGTCCTGCTCATGCGCGACGCGGATATCGTCGAACCCGTAACGCTCGCCGATGTCTGCAATGGCGCGCATCTGGTCTGACGTCGCATCCCCCGGCGCTTCGCCCTGCTGCTTCACCGCGATATGCACCGAGATATGGCCCGGCACGCGATGCGGCCTCAGGTTGTTCCGCGCCCAGCGCGCCTGCTCGCGGCTTGTTGCTTTGAACGCCTCGAAGCCTTCCGACACCGCCGGCAGGCTCGCGAATGCAGGCGGGGCGAAATAAGCCGTGATCCGGTCCACTTCCTCCTGCGGAAGCACGACCTTCTCCCACGTATTCTGCGCCGCGAATTCTTCCTCGACCTCGCGCCTGTACTCCTCAAGCCCCAGCTCGTTCACCAGGATCTTGATCCGCGCCTTGTACTTGTTGTCCCGCCGCCCATGGCGGTTGTAGACGCGCATGTTGGCTTCGAGATAGTCGAGCAGGTCTTCCTTCGCGATCCACTCGCGCACCGTCAGCCCGATATACGGCGTCCGCCCCAGACCGCCGCCGACGATGAATTCGAAGCCCACGCGGCCCTCCGAATTCGTCTTCATGTGCAGGCCGATATCGTGCACCCGCACCGCCGCGCGATCGGTCGCCCCGGCCGTCACCGCAATCTTGAACTTGCGCGGCAGGCTCGAGAATTCCGGATGAAACGTCGACCACTGCCGGATGATCTCGCACCACGGCCGCGGATCCTCGATCTCGTCGAGATTCGCGCCCGCCAGATGGTCCGACGTCACATTGCGGATGCAGTTGCCGCTCGTCTGGATCGCATGCATCTCGACATCAGCCAGCGTATCCAGCACGTCCGGCATGTCGGCCAGCCTGATCCAGTTGTACTGGATGTTCTGCCGCGTCGTGAAGTGCGCATAGCCCTTGTCGAACTTGTCCGCGATCATCGCGAGCTGGCGCAGCTTCGCCGCATTGAGCTGTCCATACGGAATCGCAACCCGCAGCATGTAGGCGTGCAGCTGAAGATAAACGCCGTTCTGCAGCCGCAGCGGCTTGAAATGCTCTTCCCGCAACTCGCCCTTCAGCCGACGCTCCACCTGCCCGCGGAACTGCTTCGCGCGTTCCCGGACCAGCGTGTCGTCAAATTGGTCGTAACGATACATCAGGCCGCCTTCTTCGAGTGCTCGATGCTCAGGTCCGTCTCGACCCGCGCCACCCAGCGCTGCACATTGGGAAACTCGTTGAGGTCGAAACCGCCCTCATCCGCCACGCGCGTGTACGCCACCAGCGCGACGTCAGCGAGCGTCAGGCTGTCGCCGACGAAATAGTTCGAGAAGGTGAGCTGCATCTCCATGACGCCCAACGCGCGCCGGCCTCTCGCGAGAAGCTGCGGATCAAGCTCGTCATCGCTCATGTTCAGGAACTTCTTCCTGAACCGGCGCACGGCGATATAGGGCTCGTGGCTGTACTGTTCCCAGAACAGCCAGCTCATCATCTTCGCCTTCTCGAACAGGTCCGCCGGAACCAGCGCCTCGCTCGCATACACCTCGGTGAGGTAGAGGATGATCGCATTCGACTGCGGCAGGATCCGGCCATCGGCGAGGCGCAGCACCGGCACCTGACCCGAGGGGTTCATCGCCATGAAGGCGTCCGACCGCGTGCCGCCCTCGACAACGCTCACCTCGATCCAGTCATAGTCGACGCCCAGATAGTCCGCCGTCCACTTCGTCTTCAGGCAATTGCCCGAAATTGAATCGCCATACAGCGTCAGCTTGGTGACTTCGCGATCCGGCATCAGTTGTTCCCCGCCTGCTTCCCGAACATCGGATGATTGGTCGGCCCCTTCGCGCGGATCGTCTCGCGGATCGTCTCGCGCCCCGTGATCTGCCCGTCCGCCGTCACCTGCATGAAGTAAGGGTCGCTGACCCGCGTCTGGTCCTGCGCCGCCCACGCCAGCACGTCATTCGCGCCGAGCCCCGTCATCACCTCGGCATCGCCAATGTCCTCGGACCAGCCGCGATCCGTCGTCAGATAAACCACCCGCCCCGAAGCCGACAGCCACGCCGTCACCACCTTCGGAACATCAGGCCCAAGCTTGGGACGTTCGGAGCTCACGAGAACATCCTCCAGAGGTCAGAGAGAGATGGCGCAGTCGTCGCCCGACTCAGGGTGTCATTCTCGGGCCTGACCCGAGAATCTTTCTTTCCGTCTTCGAACGCGCCGCCAGCAAGAGCAGAAAGTTTCTCGGGTCTCGCTTCGCTTGCCCGAGAATGACCACGCGCAACCTTCACCACCTCGCCGATCACCAGCAGCGCCGGACCCTGTATCCCGGCCCGCACGATGATCTCGCTCAACTCGCCCAGCACGCCGAACGCGCGGATCTCCTCGGCCCGCGTCCCGTTCTCGATCACCGCCACCGGCGTCGCCGCATCGCGCCCCGCAGCCACAAGCCGCGCCGCGATCGTGCCCGCCGTGCCGACGCCCATGTAGACGACAACCGTCTGGTTGCCGCGCGCCAGCGCATCCCAATCAAGATCGGGCGTCTCACCCAGCTTCGCGTGACCGGTCACGAACGTCACCGCCTGCGCCACGTCGCGATGCGTCAGCGGAATCTGCGCCGACGCCGCAACGCCGAGCGCCGCCGAAATCCCCGGCACCACATCAACCTCAACACCAGCCGCGCGCAACGCCTCAACTTCCTCGCCACCGCGCCCGAAGATGAAGGGATCACCGCCCTTGAGCCGCACCACGCGCCTGCCCGCCTGCGCCGCCGCGACCATGCGCGCATGGATCTCGCCCTGCGGAACGGAATGCTCGCCCTTGCTCTTGCCGACATACACGATCTCGCCGCGCGCCAGCGCCAGCACGCCATCGCCGACCAGCCTGTCCGCAAAGATCACGTCCGCCGCGCCGATCAGGCGGGCCGCCTTCACCGTGAGCAGGTCCGGGTCGCCCGGGCCAGCACCCACCAGCGCGACGGATCCCGTCGTCTGAGACTGCTTCCCGCACTCCCCGGTCCGAGAGGCTGGCACGTCCGACATTGAATTCGGCCCTTTAGTTTTTCTCACGCATGCGCATATAACGTGGCGCCTGCTGGTTTGTGCCCCGCTGTAGCCCCAACGGCAAATGGCCGGAAGGCGCTGCCAGCGCAATGGACCCCAGCTAAGCCGAACCATTAGACGCCCTCACCCGCCTCCAGATGCAGAAAACCTCAAGCAAAATGGCCCAGGAAGACCGCCTGCCCGCTCTCAACGCCCTGCGCGCCTTCGAGGCGGCCGCCCGCCACCTGTCCTTCACCCGCGCCGCCGAAGAGCTGAACGTCACGCCGGGCGCCATTTCCCAGCAGATCCGCCAGCTCGAAGAGTTCGCCGGCGCCCCTCTTTTCCGCCGCACGGGCCGCCAGGTCCTGCTGACGGACGCCGGCCAGGCCGCCCTGCCGTTGCTGACCAACGCCTTCGAGATGATGTCCGAAGCCGTCCACCACATGCGCGCGCCCGCCCGCCGCGACCGGCTGATGGTGTCCTCGGCGCCGTCCTTCGCAGCCAAATGGCTCGCGCCCCGGCTCGAGAAATTCCAGGAGCTGAACCAGGAGGCGGAGGTCTGGGTCTCGGCCGACGTCGCCATGACCGATTTCAACTCGTCCGACATCGACCTCGCCCTGCGCTATGGCAAGGGCATCTATGAAGGCCTGCGCGCCGAAAAGATCATGTCGGAATCCTGCCTGCCCGTTTGCTCGCCCGACCTTATGAGCGGCCCACACCCCCTGCGCTCGCCCGCCGACCTCGCGCATCACGTCCTGCTCCACGACGAGAGCCCCGAGAACGATCCCTCGCGCCCCGACTGGAACAGCTGGCTGAAAGCGCGCGGCGTCACGACGGTGGATGGCAATCGCGGCCCGCGCTTCACGCAGTCCTCGCTCGTCGTCGAAGCCGCCGCCGCCGGCCGCGGCGTCGCCCTCGCCAAGTTTGCCATCGCCTCTGGCGACCTCGAACGCGGCCGCCTCATCTCGCCCTTCGCAGACGGCTCCAGCGACATCGATTTCGCCTACTGGATCGTCTACCCCAAATGGCGCACCCCCTCGAAACTCGCGAGGACCTTCATGGCCTGGCTCAAGAGCGAAGCGCAGGCGGGTGAAGTCATCGGGGTCTGATCTCCGGCACGTTCCGCGGACCGCCGATCCCCACATCGCGCCCTCATCCGTCCGCTCCGCATCCACCTGCCCCGTAAACGGGGAAGGACGCCTTGCCGCGAGCCCGTCCTCCCCTGCGCGAAGCGCGGGGAAGACGGGCGTAAGGGGAGTCAGCAAAGGACTGCCAAAGCCCCGACGCAAACCCGCCGATTCTGGACGCACGTTTTCGGACGCGTCCCGAACAATCTCAATCAATTGCCCGCACCAAACCGGCCGATCTTAGCCCCTTGCGTCCCCCACCCACACGCCCGGACACATAATCCGCGCTCCAGCCCACGGAGCGAGCGATGTACGGATCACGCCTCAAACGATCCCGGCGTCGCGAGCGTCGCGCAGCCGCACGCATCCTCCAGCGCCCGAAACTCAGCGAGCAACTTCTGCAAGTCTGGGAACACTTGCGCTGGGTCTTCGCCAACTTCTGCGAGTTCTTCGCCGCGCCCGTCGCCGTCGCCGCGCGCGAACACATCAACGTCCCCGAATACCGCGCGATGGACAGCTGGCTCCGGTCCCCCGGAACTCCTGACCCGCCGCCTCATCCTCGCGGCGGCGCTCAGCATCAACGTAGTGCTCCAACCAACCAGTTCACGCGAGTACAAACCGCGCCGGCGCCGCCGCGTCCTCATCTGGCCGAAGAACCCATCCAGCTGTATCGCCCGCCTTCGCATGTTCCCGCGCAAGCCGCCCGAGATGCCCCCGCTCCGCTGCGCACAGCCCCGCGTCCTCGCCGATCCCGACAAGCGCGCCCATAGCATCGCGGTGAAACTCGCCCGCATCGCCGCGCGCAACGCGAAGGCCAACGCACCGCGCCTGTTCGGCATGCGCGCGTGGAACTCCTTCCGCCTGCTCAACTGCGGCCAGCGCTTCATCCGCACCGGCATGGAAATCGTCATGCCGCTGATCGAGAACCGTCTCGCCGCGTGGAACGAGCGCTTCGAACCGGGATAGCCTGCCCCCCATTGCCGCAGCTTCCGTAACCCGCAGCCACCTGCGGTAACGGGAACGCATGCTTGCATCCCGGCCCAACCCAAGCTCCACTCTTCCCAAGGCCGGTACAGGCCGCGGGAGAGACACATGCGCTTCATCCACACCCTCAGCCTCGTCCTCGCCTTAGGTCTCGCGACCTCATGCGCCTCGGCGCCGAGCATCCAGCCCAACCCGCCAAACATCCTCGACGCCTATGTCGCTGCGCCCGACCCCACCTTCGCATGGAAAGTCGAGAAGACCTTCACCGGTGCAGGCTTCCACGGCGCCGTGCTTGAACTCACCTCGCAGACCTGGATGACGGCCGCAGAATCCGACCGTCCCGTCTGGAAGCACTGGCTCACCATCACGGTCCCCGACCAGCTCACCAGCCAGAAGGCCTTCCTCTACATCGACGGCGGCTCGACCTCGACCACAGCCACACCGCGCTTCGCCCAGATGGCCATCGACACCGGCTCCGTCATCGCCACACTCGGCCAGACGCCCAACCAGCCGATGCGCTTCGCCGACACGCCCGACAAGCCGCGCAGCGAAGACGACATGATCGCCTATCTCCAGGCGCGCTATGACGCCGGGAAAAACCCGCTGGCGCTCGCGCGCCTGCCGATGGTGAAAAGCGGCACGACCGCGATGACCGCGATCCAGCAATTTCTCGCCAGCGACGCAGGCGGCAAAAAGACTATCGATGGCTTCGTCGTCTCCGGCGGCTCCAAGCGCGCCTGGACAAGCTGGCTCGTCGGCCTGCTCGACAAGCGCGTCATCGGCATGATGCCCATCGTCATCAACGTGCTCGATGTCGACGCCACGACGCGTCACCATTGGGAGACGATGGGCTATTTCTCGCCCGCCCTCGGCGACTATGTGAACCACAAACTCATCCCCGACGAGATCGGCCGCAAGATGGTCGAGATCAACACGATCGAAGACCCGCTCAACTATCGCGGCCGCCCCGCGATGAAGATGCCGAAATTCATCATCAACGCCGTGGGCGACGAATTCTTCCCGCCCGACAACACCAGGTTCTCCTACCACCTTCTCCCCGGCTCAAAGCAGCTCCGCATGCTTCCGAACTCGCGTCACTCGACGGCGGGCACCGACATCAACGAAAGCATGACGGCCTGGTACGACAATCTGATCCACAACCGCGCGACGCCCGAGTATTCGTGGGAAGTCCGCGACGACGGCGCCCTCGTCGTCGATCCGGGCACAGCGAAGCCGAGCCAGGTCCTGCTGTGGCAAGGCAACAATCCCAAGGCCCGCGACTTCCGTGTGGCGACACTGGGCGACAAGGCCTTCACAGCCACGCCGCTAACGGCGCAGCCCGACGGCAGCTACATCGGCAATATCGATAAGCCCGCCAGCGGTTTCAGCGCGTACTTCGTCGAACTCACCTACCCGACAGGCGGAAAATTCCCGCTGAAAGTCACAACCGAAGTCTATGTCAAACCGGACGTCTATCCCTATCGCTGGGAAGACGCCCGCCCGATCACGGCGCCCGATGGAAAATGAGAGGCGTACCCGCCGCAACCGACGTCGATGAGTGGCTCTCGCGCCTCGCGCCGGAGCCACGCGCCGCACTCGAAAAACTGCGCGCACAGATCCGCGCCGCAGCGCCCGGCGCACAAGAGAAGATCAGCTACGGCCAGCCCACCTTCATGCTGCATGGACACCTCGTGGCCTTCGGCGCCTTCAAGAAGCACCTCAGCTTCTTCCCGATGAGCTCCAGCATCATCGCGGAATTCCCGGAAGCCGCCCCCTTCATCACGTCGAAAGGAACCATGCAGTTCCAGCCGGACAAGCCCATTCCCGCAGCGCTGGTGAAGAAGATCGTGAAGCGCCGCATCGCGCAGAGTCTGGAAATCGCAGACGAGCGCGCAGCAACCAGAAACAAGAAGGCGACGCCGAAGAAGACGAAATGAAGCACGCGCTCGTCCTTCGACCGACGCTCCCTTCGGTCGCTGCTCAGGATGGGCGCTCGTTGCGCATTGCCAAAGTAGCGCTCATGGTGAGCAGTGACCCCGGACTTGATCCGGGGGAACGTCCATCGAACCACGAGCGAGGGGCTCACGAGCGGCTCAAAATGGACGACTAATCAAGATCCATGATCGCAACGTGCCGCGCCCCGTCGAGCTCACGAAAGACAAGCGCATAGGGCGTCGTTCCCGCGATCGGTTCGCCCTCGTCCTCGTAGAGCTTTCGGATCGCCTTGGCCGCAGCCGGATTCGTCCAGGTGGCCGCTTCGTCGCCATGACCGACATAGACCATCGGCTTGCCTTTGTTTGCAGGCCACTCGAAAGCGTTGAACGTCGAGAACCCCGGCGTACGCTGCATCACCTCGTCGGCAAGGGCATCGTCCACATCGTCCCCGAAGTCCGCATCGTGCATCGCATGCCTGCCCTTGCTGAACGCGCTCAACCTGCCGTCTGCAATACAGCGCGCACAGACAGCCGGCGAGTCTCCGGCGACATAGACCGAACCGTCGTAAAGCCAGACACTCGGCCGCCGACAAACATCGCATGGATTGTCCGACGCTACGAATGATCCACGCTCATAGGCGCCCGGATGAAATCGGAAGAACGGCTTGTCGTCCGGCATCTCGTCTCCACATGAAAATGGCCCCGCGCTTCATCGAAGCGCGGGGCCATCCGTCAACTCACCACGATGCTAGACCAGACCCTTCTCGAAGGTCGCGAGCAACCGCGCCCAAGCGCGATCAGCCTGAACCTGGTCGAACACCTGGCTGTCAGGCGGGCACCAGCCATGTTCGGCCGGGTAGACTTCGACTTCGGCGGCAATGGACTGCGCATCGAACGCAGCCTTCACCTTGTCCTTCACGGTGGTGTCCTGCTTGTCGTCGTTCTGGGCGACGGCGATCAGCACAGCCTTCGCCTTCATCTGCGGAACCAGCAGGTGCGGGCTCGTCGGCGCAGCGGTGGCAAGGCCGCCGCCATGGAAGCTGCCGCCGGCCTTCACACGATCGGGAACGAACGCCATCGTCCGCATCACCAGCGGACCACCCATGCAATAGCCGGTCGTGCCGATGCCTTTCGACGTGTCGACTTCGGCCTGCTGGTCGAGCCAGGCGACGGCTGCGATCGCGTCCTTCTTGGTGTTCTCGGGATTGCCGACGGTCGGTCCCATAAGGGCGACGAGGCGCTGGCGAACCGGCGCGTCGGAGAACTTCTCCGTCGTCGCGTCGAACACCTGGCCCTTGGCCAGACGGTAGAACGGATTGACGGTCAGAACCGCATAGCCCGACTTGGCGAGGCGGTTGGCCATCAGCCGGAAGGCAGGCCGAAGTCCCATGATATCCGGCCACACCAGAACGGCGGGCCATTTGCCTGCAGCCGGCGCTACATAATGCGCATCGATCACGCCATCCGGCGTGGTGATTGTAACTTCGCGCTCCGTGACCATCTCGGGATTCGGCGGAGCCGTCGTGCACGCGGCCAGCGCAGCAATCGACATCGCGCCAAATCCACGGCGCGAAAGCCGGCCGGCGTCAAAACCCTTTTCGTTGTCCAGTTCGGTATGCTCGTCACACATGGCTGCGTCTCTCCCTGTCGTCGCCGGTCTGGCTTGTTTCCCCAACGATCGCCTGCAGCCTACACCTTCATCCCGATGGAGCAAACCGGAGGCGCGTGACCCTCGCAATGCTGACACAGGTTGGCAAGTTGGGCTGGTAGAACCCGCTAATGCTCGATCTTGTCCCGCTTCCCACGCTTCTCGCCTTTACCGGCCTTGCCATGGCAATCAGCGTTGCGCCCGGCCCAAATGTCCTATTCGTCATGACCCAATCGACATGGCGCGGACGGCGCGCCGGGTTCTTCGCAGCTGCGGGAATTGAAACGGCCAACTCCCTGTATGTCCTTCTCTCCGCGATCGGACTTGCCGGCGTGATCGCAGCCTCCGGCGCCGCCTTCGAAATCATCAAGTGGGCGGGCGCGAGCTACCTGGCGTGGCTCGGTTTCCAGGCCATCCGACATTCGTTCGATCCTGGCGACCCCGCGCCGCTATCGACGGGCGGAGCCAGCGTGAAGGCCTGTCGCGACGGACTGGTGATCGGCCCGGGAAATCCCAAGACCATCCTGTTCTTCCTCGCCCTGTTCCCACAATTCATCGACCCTGCCCGGCCGGTGTTGACGCAGTCGCTCGCGCTCGGCTTCCTCGGGATCGGGATCGATCTGATCGTGCAGGTTCTCTACACCACCGCCGGCGGCCTGCTCGCGAACGCGCTTTCACGCCAACCCGTGAAGCGCTGGTTCGAGCGCTGCATCGGCGGCGCCTTCATG
>Ga0315906_10007853_pt1 | contig 12892 bp, 5 predicted proteins | sample LakEriMetagenome_4_FD_203526 | JGI IMG/M metagenome (GOLD analysis project Ga0315906, IMG submission 203526) | Freshwater fungal communities from buoy surface, Lake Erie, Ohio, United States - Buoy 2 MA122 | ecosystem: Environmental > Aquatic > Freshwater > Lake > Lake biofilm | place: USA: Lake...
GTCGTCTGCATCCTCGGCGTGGGCCACGAGCGCGGCTGCGATCGGCCAGCGGGCCGCGGGTTGCAGCCGTTGCAGCGCCGAGCAGAGGGCCAGCCGCACGACGGGCGACGGATCCTCGGCGGCGAGTCTGCGGAACCGGTCGAGCAGCGCCGGCTGCGCGTCGCGCCGCTCGGCCGCCAGTTGGATCGCCCAGCCGCGGACCGCCGGGTCGGGATCGTCGAGCAGCCGCAGGATGCGGTCCTGCGAGAGCATCCCGGTGACGTGCAGCCCCCAGATCGCCCGCAGCTTCCTCGCGGGGGTCGCCGCGGCGGCCAGCTGCGCGTCGAGCAGCCGCGGCGTGTCGGCGGCGAGCCTGCCCGCCGCCGCGCGTTCCTGCAGGAGCCGCCGGGCGTGCCGCACGAACCAGTCGTTGTCGTGGCCGAGCAGCGCGACGAGCCGCGCATCGCCCTCGGCGGCGAGATTCACGCGCACGGCCGCAGACGCGGCACGGTCGTAGACCACCTTGAAGATCCGGCCGTTGCCCCGGTCGTGCTTCGCGTCGTCGCCGTGGTGGCACTGGTTGCGGTCGTACCAGTCGATGAGCACCATCTGGCCGTCGGGGCCGACCTGCAGCGAGATGAACTGCGACCAGGAGTCGTTGGCGAAGAGGAAGTCGGGCTCGCCGTCGCCGACGTAGCCCGAGCCCGCGGGAGTCAGCCGATCCTCGTTGATCCGGGCGCCGTGGATGTTGTTCATGAAGAGCCGGCCCCGGTAGCGGTCGGGCCAGGAGCCGCCGAGGTAGATGCAGGCTCCCGCGTGGGCGTGACCGCCACCGATCGCGTCGGAGCGGTCGCGGTCGGCGGCGTTCCACTGGCCGCCGGTCCAGTGGCGGTGCCGGGCGATCGTCTTGATGTCGTCGAACGTGTAGGGGTTGAAGTGCTGGCCCGCCTGCCGCTGGTACCGCGCCCCCTGGATGACGTGGTAGAGGTGCGGGATCACGCAGGCGGTCTGGAACGCGTGGCCAAGATCGTTGAAGTCGACGCCCCAGGGGTTGCTCGTGCCCTCGGAAAACACCTCGAACTCGTGCCGCACCGGATGGTAGCGCCAGACGCCGGCGTTGATCCTCGTGCGGTCGGCCTCGGGCGTGCCGGGTTTCCCCACGGCGGAATGCGTGAAGACGCCGTGGCAGCCGTAAAGCCAGCCGTCGGGGCCCCAGATGAACGAATTGAGCGTCTCGTGCGTGTCCTGCGCGCCCCAGCCGTCGAGCAGGATCCGCGGCTCGCCGTCGGGCACGTCGTCGCCGTCGGCGTCGGGGATGAACATGAGTTCGGGCGCCGCCCCGACCCACACGCCGCCGAACCCCACCGCCAGGCCGCTGACGAGATTGAGCCCCTCATGAAAGACCTTCCGCGAGTCGAGCGCGTGGTCGCCGTCGGTGTCCTCGAAGATGAGGATGCGGTCCCGGGCATCCGCGGCGGCCACCTTCCGCGGATAGGCGTAGCACTCCGCGACCCAAAGCCGGCCGCGGTCGTCGAAGCACATCGCGATCGGCTGGCGGACGTCCGGCTCGGACGCGAGCAGCTTCACCGAGAAGCCCGGCGGCGCCGACATCGCCCGCGCCGCCTCGCCGGCCGGCAGCCCGTCGGCCAGCGGCCGCCTCGGCCGGGGCTGGGCGTCCTCCCAAGCGGCCGCCGGCACCTGCTCCCGTTTCTGCGCGTGGACGAAGATTCCCTTCTTGTTGGCGACGACGACGTCGGGCAGGCCGTCGCCGGTCGCATCGGCCACGGCGACCTGCACGCCGACGCCTGAATCGTCGTCGATCAGGTGCGGCACGAACTCCACCTCGCCCGCCGCCGGCCGCGTGCACCGGAACCAGTAGACGACCGCCGGCGCAGCCGGCTCCGGATCCCCGTCCGGCCCGTGCGCCCAGAACCGCTTGCCGGCGACGACGTCGTCGAGGCCGTCGCCGTCGATGTCGGCCACGTCGACCGCGTGGATCTGCGAGAAGGCCACGCGGTAGGGGCTCTCGGAGAGCTTTTCGCCGATGATCGGCCGATAGCTGAACGAACGCGCGCCGTCCGTCCCCTTCACCTGCTTCCACCAGCCGAGGCCCCAGCCGTGGGCGGCCAGGCTCGTGATCACGTCGCTCAGTCCGTCGCCATCGACGTCGCGGACGTGCATCTGCGCTCCGCCGGGCCCGGCGAACTCGAACAGATGCGGCTCCCACTGCGGGTCGCCCGCGAGCGATTCGGGCTGCCGCAGCCAGCCGCCCTTGGCGAGGATGTCGGCCCGCCCGTCGCCATCGACGTCGCCCACGCCCAGGCCGTGGGTGAACTTCCCGCCCGCCACCTCGGCCGAGATCCGGTGGAACGTCCACGGGGCGGCCGGATCGGGCCGGCCGATGGCCGCATAGCCGAAGCAGCCGCCGACCGAGCAGACGATCTCAGGCCGGCCGTCGCCGTCGATGTCGGCGAACGTGGGCGACTCGTTGTCGACCTGCGGCAGGACGACGTGCCGCTTCCAAGGGCCGGCGGCGCCGCGGGGGTTCTCGAACCAGGAGGCGTCGGTGCCGGGGAAGCCGTAGACGAGGATGTCGTCCCAGCCGTCGCCGTCGAAGTCGTGGCCCCAGGTGAAGAAGGTGTCGGAGTAGCCCCGCGGGTCGAACGGCTTCGGCTCGCGGTACGAATGCCGCTGGGTGAAGTCGGGCCCCGCGAACCAGAACGGGCCGGCCACGACGTCGGGCACGCCGTCCTTGTTGAAGTCGCCGACGCCGGCTCCCTCGGCGAAGAACCGCTCGTCGAGCCGCTGCTTCGCAAACGTCACGAGCGGCTTCGTGGCCGCCGGTGCGTCCGCGGCGGCGATCAACGCCGAGCCGCAGGCCGCCGTGACGGCGACGAGCAACGACAGACCGCGACACATCCGAATTCGAGCGCAGCTCATGAATGCAACTCCGCCTGCCCGTCCCGAGCCCGGCCGCCTCGGAACTCCTCGGTGACGAATTGTCTCACACGCGGCCACGGCGGTCCACGTCGCCGCCGACACGCCACTGCGGGAGTTGCCGCCCCGCGACCGCCCGTGAAGAGCGGAGCGTGCGGCGCGAGGACGGCCGCTTCTCGAGCCGCGGTCACGCCACCACGTCCGTGACGACATGGGCCGGCTCGACGCCCGTGAGCCGAAAATCGAGGCCGCCGTGCCGGAACGTGAGCCGCTCGGCATCGAAGCCCATCAGATGCAGGATCGTGGCGTGGAAATCCCGCACGTGCACCGGCTTCTCGACGGCCCTGAGGCCGATCTCGTCGGTGGCGCCGTGGACCATGCCAGGCCGCACGCCACCGCCCGCCAGCCAGGAGCTGAACGCCCACGGATGATGCTCGCGGCCCTTCGCGTCCGCGGTGTTGTTGAAGGGCGTCCTGCCGAACTCCGTCGTCCACACGACCAGGGTCTCGTCGAGCATGCCACGCGCCTTCAGGTCTCCGAGCAGGGCGGCGATCGGTCGATCGACGTTCTTCGCCAGCGGCTCGTGCGACAGCATGTCGCCGTGGGCGTCCCAGTTGGCCGAGGATCCCGTGTCGATCAGTTCCACGAATCGGACGCCTCTCTCGATCAGACGCCGCGCCGCCAGGCATTGCCAGCCAAAGCCCGTCGTCTGACCACGCTGGAGCCCGTAGTCGGCCAGCGTCGCCGCCGTCTCCTGCGTGAAATCAAAGACGTCCGGAACCGCCATCTGCATCCCGAATGCCGTCTCGAACGACTGCATCCGCGCGGTCAGGACCGGGTCGCCGTTGACGCGCCCGAGGTGCTCCTCGTTGAACTCGCGGAGCGCGGCCAATTCGATCCGTTGCCGATCGAGGGGCACCCGTGGCGCGACGTTCGCGACCGGCTCGGCACCCGGAACGACGAGCGTGCCCTGGTGCGCGCCCGGCAGGAAGTCGCTCGCATAGACCTGCGTGCCCGCATACGTCTGCCGGGGCGCGATCACGACGAAACCCGGCAAGTTGCGGTTGAGCGTCCCCAGGCCATAGGTCACCCAGGAGCCGATGCTCGGCCGCGCGAACGTGAACGAACCGGTGTGCATGCCCAGGGTGGCGTTGTAGTGATTCGAGTGCGAGGTGTGCATCGAGCGGATGACGGCGATGTCGTCCACGCGGCCGGCCACGTGCGGAAAGAGGGAGCTGACCTCGGTGCCGCACCGGCCGTGCCGCTGAAATTCCCATTGCGGCCGCTTGAGGAAAATCCGCTCGTAGCCGGGTCGATTCCTGATTTCCGGGTGATCGGCCTCGATCTGCTGGCCGTGCCGCCGGGCGAGTTCGGGCTTGGGGTCGAACGTGTCGACGTGTGACACGCCCCCCGTCATGAACAGGAAGATGACGTTCTTGGCACGCGCCGGGAAATGTGCCGCCCGGGGCGCCAGCGGATCGCCGCTGTCGGCCCAGAGCCGCTCCAGGATGCCGGAAAAGACCAGCGACCCGGCCGTGGCGGAGCGGAGAACGGCCCGCCGTGTGCGGAGCTCGGTGCTCATGCCTTCATTCCCTGCATCGTCACTTCCTCGATCTTCAGTCCACCGAGATGAATTCATTGCTGGCAACGAGCACGCGGCAGACCGCCGCCCAGCGGCCGGCGGGGTCGCCCGGCGCGGCCGCCACGAGACGGCGGACCCGGTCGCGCTCGGCGGCGGTGGGGTCGCGCTGCAACAGCGTCTGGAAGAGCAGCGTCGTCCGTGCGTCCTCGTCGTCGACCCCGACCAGCCGGGCCGCCAACGCGGCCGCCTGCTCGTGGCAGAAGGGATCGTTCATGAAGTACAGGGCCTGGGTCGGCACCGTCGTGGTCTGCCGCAGCGGCGTGGACGCGTTCGGGTCGGCCCCGTCGAAGAGCGACAGGAACGGGTGCCGCCGCTGCCGCTGCACCATCAGGAACGCGGTGCGCCGCTGCGTCTCGTAGAGCGCGTCGAACGGGGCGTGCTGCGTGTATGTCCAGTCGGCCTCCGGCGGGAAGGGATGCGCCTCGGCAAACGAGAGGTCGAGCCGCCCCGAAACCGCGAGCAGGCTGTCGCGGATCTCGTCGGCGTCGAGCCGGCGTCGGCCACGGTGCGCGAGCCAGCGGTTGTCGGGATCCTCTGCGACCGCGGCGGCGCTGGCCCGCTGGTAGGCACGGGTCAGCATCAGCCGACGATGCAGCGCCTTCATGCTCCAGCCTCCGCGCACGAAATCGGCCGCCAGCCGGTCGAGCAGCTCGGGATGCGTGGGCCGTTCCCCGCGGACCCCGAAATCGTTCACGGACGCGACGATCCCCCGGCCGAAATGCCAGCCCCAGACGCGGTTGACGATCACCCGGGCGAACAGCGGCTGCCCGGTGACCCACGCGGCGAGCTCGCGGCGGCCGCTCTCGGCGGCGCTCGTCACCTCGGCTCCGCCGAAGGCGGCGAGCCATCGCCGGGGCACGTCGTCGCCGAGCTTCTCGGGGTCGCCGCGGTCGTGAAGACGGGCGTTCTTCGGCTGCTCGCGGTCGATCACCGCGTACGCGACCGGAACCGCCGGGGGCGGCTCGGGCTCGGGCACCGCGCGGGCCACGAGCCGTCCGGCCTGCAGCAGGGCCGGGCCCGTGGCCGGGGAGGCGATGTGCTCGAGCCGAAATGCCACGCCGTCGAGCGCTGCTGGATGGACATCGGCCACTCGTCCCTCGATCGAGACCTCGCCTGCGACGGGGCTCACCCAGGCGACCGCGACCGGCCTGCCCGGCCCGGGATGGACGAAGAAGGATCTGGCCGGAAGGGTGGTCCAGACCATCACCTGCTGGTCCGACGAGTTGACGAGCACGGAAGGCGTGTCGCCGATGCTCCACCTTTGCAGGGCGCCGTTGCCGGCGAGCGACGTGGCCTTCTCGAGCAGGAACGCCGGCCCGTCCTTCGTCAGCTCGACGAAACTCCAGGACGCGTCGCCGGCCTCCCGCGGGTTGGAGACGGTGAGCGTCTCGACGACGTCGGCGGTGCTCCACGACCGCCCCTGCCCGGCGACCTCGCGAATCGTCAGCTCGACGAGCGTCGTGTCGGCTCCATGGTTGGCGTTCGGCTCGACGGCCAGCAGCACGACCTCGCCCGACTTCACGGACAGCCGCCGCGGCGTCAGAGCGACGGTGCCGCCTTCCGCGACGGCCTCCCGCTCGAGGACGTGCGTCGCCGCGGAGGACTCGGGCGTGAAGACCCGTTTGGTCGCCTCGGCACGCTCGTTCAGGATCGCCTTCAGCCGTTCGGAGCGTTCCCGCCAGGGCTGCATCAAGGCGTCGACCTCGGCCTGCGGGATCAGCGGCACCATGTCGCGCGGCTGGCCTTTCGCCTCGCATCCGGGAAAGGAGAACCGGCTGCTGTCGAGGATCCCGTACAGCGCGTAGTAATCCGCCGCGTTGATCGGATCGTATTTGTGGTCATGGCACCGGGCGCAGGCGATCGACAGCCCGAGGAACGCCTTGCCGATGTTGTCGATGGCATCCTCGTGCATGAGGTGGACGTCCTTGTCGATGTCGTGGCCGAACCGGCGGGCGATCGCGAGATAGCCCGTGGCCACGATGCCGTCGGCGCGCTGATCGTCGGGCAGGCCCGCCGTGAGCAGGTCGCCGGCGATCTGCAGGCCCACGAACCGATCGAACGGCATGTCCTTCTGCAGCGCCTCGAACACCCAGTTGCGGTACCGCCAGGCGTGCGGCAGTGGCCGATCGGTGTTCTCGCCGGCGGTGTCGGCATAGCGGACGACGTCGAGCCAGTGACGTCCCCACCGCACCCCATACTGCGGCGACGCGAGCAGCCGGTCGACGAGCCTCGCGAAGGAGTCGGGCGAGTCGTCGGCCAGGAAGTCGCGGGTCTCCTCCGGCGTGGGTGGCAATCCCGTCAGGTCGTACGTCGCGCGGCGAATGAGCACCCGCTTGTCCGCCGGCGGAGAGGGAGCGAGGCCGAGCGCGGACCACTCCCGCTCGATGAGCGCATCGATGTCGCGGCTCTCGAGCGCCGACGCGGCCGGGAGCGGCTGGAAGGCCCACCATCCGCGGGCCTCGGCGACGGTCATCCCACCCAGCGCCTGTTCGCCCGTCCGCGGGTCTGGGGCTCCCATCTCCACCCACCTGATGAGGATGGCGACCTCCTCCGGTGGCAGCCGTCCTCCGCGATCGGCCGGCGGCATCTCCAGCGACCTGTAGGAGATCGCTTCGATGAGCCGGCTCTCCTGGGGCCGCCCCGGCACGATCGCCGGGCCGCCGTCGCCCCCCCTGCGCCAGCCCTGCGCCGTCGCCAGCGACAGGCCCCCCTCGGCTTTCGTTCCCCCGTGACACTCGAAGCACCGCTTCACGAGGAGCGGCCGCACGTGCCTCTCGAAAAACTCGAGCTGTTCCGCCGGAATCGCAGGCGGCGCTGGATCCGCGGCGGACGCGGGCGGCGCCGGCGCGAGTCGCATCGACAGCGCGACGGCTCCCGCGAGGAGCGCCACGCGGACCGCCCGCGCAGGGCCTGACTGCGCGGCTCCCAGGACGCAGCGGCCGGCACGACGCATGCGGCGAATCGAGGAGAGAAAACCGCGGCACATCCGCGAGCCTCGCGACGAAAGACGGGAAGCCGGCCCTGCGACGAGTCTACGCTGCGTCGTGCCGAGTGTCGACAATTCCTGGGATCCCCGTGACGCCGAGAGAACCGCCGCGCCGCACGGCCGCCGACCCGCGACGACAGCCTCCCTCGCGCACGAGGCCACCGGCGTCGGCGACGAACCCGTCGTCACTTCGCGAGGCAGGGCAGGATGATCCGCGACGGCGTCGCCACCGCGTGAAACACCGTCTCGGTCGCGACCGCGGTCTCCGCGCCCGCCGGGCCAGCGGCCGTGTTCGGGTTGCGGTCGAAGAGGGGGAAATAGGCGCCGCAGACGTCGACTCGCAGGCGATGGCCCGGCCGGATCGTCGCCGCCACCGGCCCGAGGTCGACCGCGATCTCGTAGACCTTCCCCGGCTCGAGCGGCCGCGGTGACGACGGCGACTCGCGGTAGCGTCCGCGCAGGATGCCCACGGCGAGGTTCTGCGCGAATCCGTCGGGCCGCACGTCGACGAGCTTCACCACCCAGTCGGCGTCGGGCGTGTCGGCCGCGACGTGCAGCCGGGCCTCGACCGTGCCCGCGAACCGCAGCGGCGCGGCCAGCGGCTCGGACGTGTAGACGAGCACGTCGTCGCGGGCCTCGATCGCCGTCTGGTCGACCGGCGCCCAGGTCGCCGCGTGCAGCGGACGCTTGTCGGTGACGGGACAGGCGGGCACGGGATCGGCGGGGTCGGCGCGGAACGAGTCCGCCGGCTCCGCGCCCGGCGGCGGGTCGGTCGAGAGCCGGCCCGAGCCGCGGCTGGAGTTCGCATGGCCGTCGGAGCGCAGGTAGAACGCCCGCGGGGCGGCGGCCGCCGGCGGCCACTCGTCGGCCTCGTGCCAGGCGTTGTCGCCCATCGAGAAGTATTTGACGGCGGGGAACGGCCGGGCGACGGCGGCGGGATCCTGCTTGAGGTACCGGTCGAACCAGTCGATGTTCGCGGCCAGCGGGTCGAGGACCGCCGCGGGGCCGAAGTCGACCTCGCCGACCTGCGAGCCGCCGATCGTGCCGTGGTCCCAGGGCCCGAGGATCAACTGCTGCCGCGCGCGGACGGCCGGGTCGCGGGCCCGCGTCCGCATGATGCGGAAGTTGTCGACCGACTCCCGCGCGAAGAAGTCGTAGGAGCCCACGAGGTGCTGGATCGGCAGGTCGAGGTCCACGATCCGCCCGGTGAGGTTGAGCCGGTTCCAGAAGCCGCTCGGCTCGGGGTGCGTGAGGAACGACTCGAGCCAGGGGATCGGCCAGCCGATCTCGTCGTCGACCGCCGCCAGCGGCAGCGTGTCGAGCACGTCGTCCCAGTCGCCGGGCGGCTGCACGCCGTCGGGACGCTTCGAGTTGCCGGCCGCCCACTTGGCGATCAGGGAGAGCCGCACCGCGCCCCCCAGGTAGAGATTGCGATGGAAGGCCGTCCAGGTGGCCCGCGGCGTGATCGTCACCAGGCCCGGCGGATGCTCGACGGCGGCCTGCCACTGCGTGGCGCCGGTGTAGGAACTGCCCCACATGCCGATGCGGCCGTTGCACCAGGGCTGCTTCGAGAGCCACTCCAGGCAGTCGTAGCCGTCGGGCCCCTCGGCGTCGTAGGGGATGAGCACGCCCTCCGAGGCGAACGCGCCCCGGCAGTCCTGCACCACGGCCGCGTAGCCCGCCTTCACGAGCTGTTCCGCCGTCCCCTTCTGCTTGCTCTTGTCGTAGGGGGTGCGCAGGAGCGCGACCGGCGCCCGCTCGACGCCGGGCACGCGGTAGACGTCGGTCGCCAGCCGCACGCCGTCGCGCATCGGCACCATCACGGTCTCGACGCCGCCGCCGTCCGCCCCGCCCACCGCCTGCCTCGCCAGCGCGTCGATCTCGGCGATCGTGAACCGCACGCTCACGATCGAGCAGCCGACGTCGTCCTTGCCGTAGTGGGTATAGGTGGTGGCCACGATCGTGCCGTCGGGCAGCTGGTGGATGCCCGGATAGAAGCCGTCCTTGAACGTCTTGAGCAGGCTTACGCGATACTGCCCCGGCCTGCCCTGTCGGATGTCGTCGTAGGTGCCGACCCACGCGACGAAGCCCCCCTTGTCCTGCGGCACGTCCTTGTCGGGCCGCGGCGCGGCATTGCGAAACACGATCACCATCCGGCCGTCGGGCAGGCGGATGCCGTGGTGCCGGTCGCCGGTGAGCCCCCACGGGGTGTCGACGGCCCTGCTCCAGGTCTTCCCCTCGTCGCGGCTGAACATCACGAGGCTCGTGCCACTGCGGCGGTTCTCCCGCATGAGGCAGCAGAGCTCCTCACCGTCGGGCGACCGGAAGACATGGGGCTCGCAGGGGTCCTTGCCTTCGAGTTGCGTGCCGTCGCACGCCATCACCGGCTCCGACCACGTGACGCCGCCGTCGCGCGTGATCGACTGCAGCACCTGCAGCGTGCCCTCCTCGCCGATGCCGCCCCCGCGGTGGAACATCCCGAGGTGCGAGCCGTCCTTCAGCTGCACGATGCTCGAGAACGTCATGATGCAGCGGAACGGATCCTCTTTGGCGATCGGCCCGCCGATGGGAGGCAGCTCCCGCCAGGTGCGGCCGTCGTCCTCGCTGACGATCCGCGGCATGAAGCCCTGGTGACGGCCGGCGACGGGTCTGGGGTCCTCCTTGTCGGTCAACGTGCGTGCGGCGAAGACCCACAGACGCTCCCTGCCCTGCGGGTCGGTGATCCGGTAGATGCTCGGGCAGTTCTTGAAGTTGACGAAGTTCGGCGGCAGCGTGTCGTCGAGCCGCTGCCACGTGAGGCCGCCGTCGTCGCTTTTCGCCATCGGGCCGGCATGGCCACCGTGACCGATGTTCCAGACGCAGTAGATCGTCCTGCCGTCGGCGAGCAGCGCCGTCGTGGGATGCGCGTGATACTCCTCCGGTCCGGGACCGCCGCGGGCCACGAAGACCTGCCGCCGCGTGTCGTCACTGAGATCGACGCGGGCGAGCGCCTGCTGATGCCGCCGCCAGAGATCGCGTTTCTCCGTGGGGGCATCCTCCCAGGGCCGACGCTTGGCGGGGGCCGCCGGCCCCGGCTGTCCGTGGACGAATGCGGGCAGCGCGAGCGCGAGCGTCGCGAGGAGCGCGGTCAGGCGTTTCATGAAACGTCACCCTTCAGGGAAAAAAGAGGGGCACCGCCCATTTTCCGACGAGGAAGGTTTCGCCGACCACGCATCGCTTCTGAAACAGAGTGCAGTAGTTGGCCGCCGAACCCGGATCGAACAGGGGGACTTCGGGCAGCGACACCTTCTCGAAACCCTGGTCGAGAAGCGGCTGCGCCGCCGAGTCCTTGTTGCGGTCCAGGACGGGCGTCAGGAAGTAGACCATGCCGTCCCGGTCGCAGATGATCGTCTTCGTGCCGTCCATGGCGATCGGCAGGAATCTCGCGCCGGCGAGCGCCGGCGGCATCCTGGCGGCCGCGTACCCGCGGTCGGAGAAGAGCGGCGTACCCACCACCAACGGCTGCGCGGCGACGGCGCCGCTCGCGAGCCTTCCGGCCGGCTCCTTCGCGAGTGGCTTGCCGTCGGCGTTGGCGTGGACGGGGGCGGCGGTCTGCTGCGGCATCGCCTGACCGCCGGATCCCTTGCTCACGACCTGCCTCAGACGGACTGTGCCGGTCACATCCTTGGCGGCGGCCGCATCCTCCTCGTGAAACGTCGCCATGAGGATCTCGCGCTCATTCACGCGGCTCCAGTCGTAGATGATCCGGATGGTGCCGTCGCCCGTCTGCTGGCCGTCGGGATAGGAGACGCCCGCGCGTTCGTCGAGCAGGAGCCCACCGGTCCAGGTGGCGCCGTCGTCGGTGGAGATGAAGGCCGTCAGGTCCGACCGACCGGTCCGCGTGTCGAGCGGCCCGTGTTTGACGAGCAGCAGGCTGCCCGAAGCCAGCAGGCGCACGAAGAACCGCGACGGCGTGTGCAGGATTGCGGACGGCTTCAGGTCGGGCCAGGTCGCGCCGCGATCGGTGGAGACGCTTTCGCCGATGCCGTAGGTGGTGCGGACGAGCATCCAGAGCGAGCCGTCCTTCCGCTCGACGATCATGTGCTCGTCGTACTGCCGGTCGTCCTTGGGCACGTTGCAGCCGCCACGCACGCGCCAGGTCTTGCCCTTGTCGGTCGACACGACGACCTGGGCGCTCTTGTCGTGCTCCCGCCAGAGCGAGATCGGCAGCGCCCACTCGCCCGTGGAGAGCGCAAGCGGCTTGCACATCATCACGCCGTCGCCGATGCGACGCGGGGCGGACCACTGCGGCTGCGGCTGATCCGGCGTGGCGGTCTCGACGTACCACACGCCGAGCTGCGGATCACGGCGTTTCCTGTCCATCTGCGCCCAAAAGAGGAAAAGCCGGCCGTCGGGCGACATCCAGAGCTCCGGATCGAACGCCCGCACCGGCCCCTCGCCGTCGGGATCGACCGTGAGCACCTCCTGCCAGGGAGCCCCGTCGGCGGCGGCCGTGGAGAGCACGACGTAGTTGTTGTGATCCTCGCCCGGCGTGACGCCGGCATACCAGGTCGCCCAGAGCCGGCCTTGCGGCGCGACCGCCATGCTCGGGATGCCGGTGAAGGCCCGGTTGGTCGCGGCCTGCTCGGGCCGCGGCGGGCCGAGGTGCTGCGGCGGCTGCAGGGACGCGACCTCGGCGGCGACCGCCGCGGAACACGACACGAGCAGGAAACCGCCGACGATGCCGAGGAGCTGTTGCATCATCCACCACCTTGCATCGCAGACAGACTCATTGGCAGCGTCACGCCTCCGCCGCCGGGCGGCGGCACGTCGTCGATCCTGTGCGACGTCAGGCCCGCGTCGTCGCTTCGTGCGATCGGCCGCGCATGTCCGCCGTGGCCGATGTTCCAGACGCAAGAGATCGTCTTGCCGTCGGCGAGCATCGCCACGAGCAGCGGAAGTGACGATGTCATCTCGCTTGCCCCGTTTTCGTGGAGGATTTCGGGGCGTGCTTTTCGCCGGCGCCGTAGCCTGCCGCCTTGCGGGCCTGGGCGTACGTCGTGGTCTCGGTGAAGAGCGACCTGTCGCCGGTGATCCGCGGGTCGCGGGTCTCACGCTGATAGGCCTCCAGGCGGTCGCGGAGCTTCGCCTTGACCGCGGTGCACTCGGGCCTGTCGGCGAGATTCACGAGCTGATCTGGATCGGCGACGCAGTCGTAGAGCTCCTCGCGGGGCCGCGGCGCGAGGATGAGTTCGAAGAAGGGCAGGATCTCCGGCCGGTCCTGGTGTGCGCGGACCAGGGGCAGCGCGTCGAGCCTCCGGGAGTCGGCGACGTAGGACTCCGCGGGCCGTCGCACGTCGTGTGTCATG
>Ga0315906_10007859_pt1 | contig 12887 bp, 9 predicted proteins | sample LakEriMetagenome_4_FD_203526 | JGI IMG/M metagenome (GOLD analysis project Ga0315906, IMG submission 203526) | Freshwater fungal communities from buoy surface, Lake Erie, Ohio, United States - Buoy 2 MA122 | ecosystem: Environmental > Aquatic > Freshwater > Lake > Lake biofilm | place: USA: Lake...
TGTTATAAAAACCTCGGGAATTCATTGCGAAACAGGCGTCGTCGGGCCACTTCCAAAAATTTTCCTGTTTCCCTGGTCGATCTGGCACACTGATTGCTCCCTCCTTTTCCTGCGAAGCGGTGAGAATCGACGTGGCTCTGCCGGAGAAACCAGAGCCGTGTCGATTCCAGACAAGTACGCCGACTGGAAAGGGAGCCGGGTTGGGATGCAACCTCCCCGGGCGAGCGCCTCTCTTCCCAGTCGGCTGCTTGCTGGAATTTGCGAACCTTCCGGGCCATGGTCCCGTCTGTGTCTTGCGGTTTGTGTGATTCCTGGAGTTGCCAGGGGTCGGTTCTTCATCTGCCTTTCATCCCGAGCTGGAGGAACTTTCACTGAAGCACACTGAGATGTTTTCTGCGAAGCGTTGAGGATCCGCCTGGCTCTGCCGGAGAAACCAGAGCCGTGTCGATTCCAGACAAGTACGCCGACTGGAAAGGGAGCCGGGTTGGGATGCAACCTCCCCGGGCGAGCGCCTCTCTTGCCAGTCGGCGTTTTTTGTTTGGTGCAATCAAGCTGTGTCTGTCCCTCGCCACCTTGGTTCAATTTGGGATCTTGGGCATGGGATGGTTTTGGCTGGCTCAGTTCTCCTGCTCCTCGCTCGGCGAACTTCTGACCTCTTTGCCCATCGGGCCCGTGATATATCGACGGACGCTCGACCGCGGCTGGCCCCATCCCTTAAGGTGCGGGACTGTCGCGGGCCGCAGGCTGTTGTGTGGGTCGAATGACAGGTTGTGGTCCGCAAAACCTTTGGCGGATGGTTTCTCTCTCCCGGCACACGGTCATGGTCACGGCACCTCTGCAATTCACCCCCCTGCTGAAACGCATTCGGTGGGGAGGACGGCGTTTGGGAACCCGGCTGGGCAAACCACTGGGCCCCGAGACCGACTATGCCGAAAGCTGGGAATTGGTTGACCATGGCGTTGACCAAAGCCGGGTCTGCTCTGGCCCCTGGGCCGGCCGGACCCTGCACGAACTGGTGCGTGAGGAGGGTTCGGCTCTGCTGGGAACCCAGGCCGGGGTGGAGCAGTTTCCCCTGCTGGTGAAATTTTTGGATGCCAATGACCGTCTGAGCGTGCAGGTCCACCCTAATGATCAGCAGGCGGCCGCGGCCATTCCCGGAGAGCGGGGCAAGACCGAGGCGTGGGTCATTCTCGAGGCCGAGCCGCAGGCGTGCGTCTTCGCAGGCCTGAAGCCGGGCGTCGATCGCGCGGCACTGGCCCGGGCAGTGGAGGCTGGGACGGTCGAAGAGTGCCTTCACCGGCTGGAAGTGAAGCCTGGGGACTGCATCTTCATTCCCGCCGGAACTGTCCACGCGCTGGGAGAGGGGGTGTTGCTGGCCGAGGTGCAGCAGTCGAGCGACATCACCTACCGGCTGCACGACTGGAACCGGCTGGGACCCGATGGGCGTCCCCGTCCGCTGCACATCGAAGCGTCGCTGGCCTGCACCGACTTCGCGCGGGGACCGGTCCGCCCGCAGGTGCCGCAAGAGCTGCCCCCCTGGGGCCCCATTGCCCGCGAACGGCTGGTGGCCGCCGACTACTTCACGCTCGACCGATTGCAGGGAACCGGCAGCGTCTCCCTGCCCGCCGCACCCCATTGCCGGATCTGGATTGTGGTGTCAGGAGAGGTCCGCTGGGGAACCGATGCCGGTGAGAGTGCCGGGCTGGGGAGCACTCTGCTCTGGCCCGCCAGCGCTGCGCCCGTCGAAGTGGACTGGAGCCCGGGAAGCGTGGTGATAGAAGCGACCTGGCCGTAAGCGGGCAGGCGCATGATTATGGTACAATTCATTTCGGCAAGCACCTCCTTTCGTACCAGGTTCAGAGAAGCCTTACCGTGGATTCAGTGACTCACAAACACCACGAGCGGATCGACTCGATGTCGATTGCTGAAAAAGTGCGGCGATCCGGCAAGATAGCGCGATGGGCACGGGAGGGAATCGGACGAAGGATTGTCGCGGAACACGGGCCGATGCCGGAACGCCGGCTTAAAATTGAAGTGGCTCTGCGAGTTGACGCGAATGAACAGGAAGTTGTGCATCAGTTGAAGGAATTGCGGCGCGCGACTCCGGAATAAGCCGTTCTGCTGATCCACGCCACAGCTCGGTTTTCCTCATCGTCGAATTGAATTGTTGTTGGCAACCCACCAGAGGCCAATCAGATGACCGAACTGTCGGATTCAGACTTCCTCCCGGAGGAAACAATCAGCCCCCCCCGCGTGGGCCTCGGACGGGTGAGTGTGGCACTCTTGCTGCCCGTCGTCGCGGGCGTCCTCTTGTGTTTCACCACGGGGTGGGTCGCGTTTGCAATCGCCGCTGCCACGGTGGTGGTGACCTCCCTGCTGATGGCCCTCGATGCCAATCGTCTGGGTCGGGTGGACCGTTCCGGGCGTGAACGGGAAAGCCCCTTCCTTCTGTTGGCCGGAATGCTGCTGCTGTGGATTGTTGTCTTCCCGCTGGCCTTCTTTCGCCGCAGTGCGTTCACGAAACCGAACCTGGGTCTGGTGGCCCTGCCGGTGGCCGTGTTCTTTCTGGTCGCCCCCCTGGTGGCTTCGCTGCTGAGTGCCACCCAACTCCCCGCCTGCACCAGCCCCGAGGTCGTTCAGGTTCTCGACCAGGTCCTTCGCAGCACATCGGCGGTTGCAGCCGCCAAGACGATTGACGGGCACCGGGAATTGCGTTTCGACAGTGCCGCACAAATCCGTTACGGCGAGTGTGTGGCCCATTTGGAGACTGGAGATGTTCCCGTCCAGTTCGTGGTGGAATGGCTCGACCGGAACACCGGCCGCTTCCAGGTGCGGTTGGCGGAAGTCGAGTTGCCCCTCTGCGACAGCCTCATGGTGAAGCAGTTGCTCGAACAGGTCGTCCGGCAAACTCCGGCCGGGGCAACCGTCCGCTCGATTGATGGGCATCGCGAACTGAAACATGACCGGGTTGCCGATGTGAGGCAGGGAGAGTGCATCGCCCATCTCGAGTCGCAGGATGTTCCCGTCCAGTTCTTCGTCGAATGGCAAGACCGGAACAAGTCGCAGTTTCAGGTACGGTTGGCGGAACTCGAATTGCCGGCCTGCGACAGTCCGCCGATTGTGAATTTGCTGGAACAGGTGATCCGGCAAAACATGCAGGGAGCGGTGGTCCAGTCGATTGATGGTCATCGCGAACTGAAACACGACTCCGCGGCCGCGGTGCGCCACGGCGAGTGCATCGCCCACCTCGATTCCGGGGATGTCGCCGTTCCGTTTGTGGTGGAATGGCAGGACCGCAGCAAGGGGCTCTACCAGGTGCGGTTGCCGGGGCAGCCATTGCCCGCCTGCGACAACCCCGCGGTGGTTCAAATCCTTGAGCAGTTCATTCGCAAATCGGCCGTGGGAGCCAAAACCAGGTCGATTGCCGGTTATCGCGAAGTGAACTTCGACAAGCAGGCCAATGTTCGATTGGGCGAGTGCACGGTGGAGCTGGACGATCGGGATCTGACCGTCAAGTACAGCGTGGAATGGCAGAATGAGGAGAAGGGCCAGTTTCAGGTGCGGATTCTGGGATCGATTGAGTGAGATTCCGCGAACCACCGGTGGAACCGGAGCCCAGCGTTCGACGGCAGCGGAGCTGTCGCCCGGGCAATGCGGCAGGACCCCGACAGCACGCACTGTTCCGGGGGGGCCGGACGACAGCGTGAGTTTTTCATTTGTCCTTCGGCCCAGTACCATCGGGGCGTCGTGATCCGGGCAGTGATGATCCAGCCCTACTCTGTTTCCCTTCGGGAGCCGGCATGTCGAGCGCACGCGTGCGAGGTGGTTGTTCTGGAATGGTCCTGACGATTCTGGCGGGGGGCCTGCTGCTGGCTCTTTGCGGGCTGGTGACCTCGGGACAGTCACAGGAGAAGCCGGCGAAGGCGCAGCCCCAGGCCACCTCCCTCCTCTTCGACGGAAGCTCTCTCGACGGCTGGACGGTTGAGGGAGACTGCAAGGTCATGGTCGAAGAGGGGCTGCTGGTCCTCAAAGAGGGGAACGGCTGGCTGCGCAGCGACCTCATGTACCGCGACTTCACCCTGCATGTGGAATGGAAGGGGGTCAAAACCGCCGACTATGACTCGGGCATCTACGTGCGGACACTCGCCGGCGGAGCCCCCTTCCCCTCGAACAGCTACCAGGTGAACCTGCTCGATGGCAGTGAGGGGAATGTCAAGAATCTCAAGCCGACCATCGGCACCAAAGGCCCCATCAAGAAGGGCGAGTGGAACAGCTTCGACATCACCTGCGTGGGCTCGAAACTGAAGCTCGCGATCAACGGCCAGCCGGTCTACGACGTCGACGGCCTGAAGAACCGCGAGGGCTACATCGGGCTGCAGTGCGAGGTGATGAAGGGGGGCGAGTTCCAGTTCCGCAACCTGCGAATCACCGAGGTGGGGTACCAGAGTCTGTTCAATGGCAAAGACCTGGCGGGCTGGGAAGGGGGCGGGGCCCCCGCCGAGAGCTGCTGGCTGGTGCAGGAGGGACTGCTGGTGTGCAATGGCAAGAAGGGCCCCTGGCTGAAGACCCTGGCCGAGTATGGCGACTTCGACTTCCGCTTCGAGTACCAGGTCTCTCCCGGAGGGAACAGCGGGGTGTATGTGCGGGTCCCGGCCGATGGCAATCACCATCGCGAGAACGACACGCTCCCCCCGGCGGGATTCGAAGTGCAGGTGCTGGACGACAGCGCGCCGCAGTACGCCCAGCTCAAGGACTACCAGTATTGCGGGTCGGTGTATGACATCTGCGGGGCCCAGCCGCGTGTCTGCCGACCTGTGGGTCACTGGAACACGATGTCGATCCGCTGCGAGGGTCAGCACGTGACGGTGACGCACAATGGCGTGGTGGTGGCCGACATCACCGACCAATCGCATCCCCTCATCGCCCTGCGCAAAACCCGGGGGTTCCTGGGTCTGCAGAACCACGATACCCAAGTGCGGTTCCGCCATCTGCGGCTGGCGGAGCTGGGGGAAACGCGGTAGGGAGCTCGGCGACTCGCCCCGAGATCGTCAATTCCCCTGCGAGGTCAGCAACCGGAGCGGTTGACAACGGAATCCGGATGGCGATTGACGGGTTGGGGACCGCGCACTTGTGCGAGCCCCATCCCGGAGGATGCTGCATGGCTGGATGACTTCGCGTTGATCCCGCAACCGAGGCCCTTGCCCTTGCTCTCCATCGCGGAAAGCCGTTTTTCATGCCCTGTAAAAACTACAAACTCAAGCTCAGTCCAAGGAATGCCCCATTGACCCCTCACGCGAAACTGCGCTATACCGCGATACTCCGGTCCCCCCCCGCTGCCTCCTCCCGTCCCCGGCACCTTCCGTCTCCCCCGCTCTCCTGGGGGAACTGTGTCAACCCACCCCCCGGGAAATCGCGCCATGCCCTCCCTTCCCTCCCGCTCGCGGCTGGCCCGCGCCGGTCTGGCATGCGGCTTGCTGCTGGGAACCGCCGGGTGTGCCGACGTTTTGGGGACAGCCATTTCCAGTGCTCCCAACCGCTGGATTCCCTGGCACAAGTCCGCCTCGAGAACTCATCCGGGCATCCGCCGGGTGTTGGGGATCGATCAGGAATTCCGTGTCGACGTGGGAACGGCTGATGAGCCGCTCGAACTGCTGGTGCAGATTGTCGACCCTGCCGACTCCGCCCCACCCCGGGGGACCGTCCTGGTGCTGCATGGCGTGGTCTCCAGCGGCCGGGCAATGCTGCCCCACGCCCGCCGGCTCGCCCAGCAGGGTTACCGGGCGGTGCTGGTCGACCTGCGGGGGCATGGGAAGTCGGACGGGCAATACCTGACCTACGGCGTGCAGGAATCGGACGATTTGGTCCGCGTGATCGACGCCCTGGAAACGCGGCGGCTCGTCGCGGGCCGCCTCGGTGTGCTCGGGGTCTCGTATGGTGCCGCGACCGCCATCCAACTTGCGGGGAAGGATGCCCGAATCGACAGTGTGGTCGCGGTCGCCCCGTTCAGCACCATGCGGGATGTGGTCCCCGACTTCGGCCGCACGGTTCTCCCCGGCGTTGGGTCACTCGTGCCCGACCAGGCCCTCGATGCCGGGGTGGACGAAGCGGGCCGACAGGCGGCCTTCGACCCCAACCTCGCAGATGCCTGTGCGGCCATCCAGAAGACCAGCGCCCGGGTGCTGGTGATTCATGGGGAAGAGGACTGGATGGTTCCCACCTACCACGGCAAACGGCTGCACGAGGCGGCTCCCGATCACAGCCAACTGGTCCTGCTCCCCTGGACCGGCCACCTCACCGCGTGGCTTGACCCCCTGGGACAGGTCGCCGACGAAACCCACCGCTGGTTCGACACCCACCTCGCCAAAAACGACTTCGCGACCGATTCGCAAGACTGACTCGCTCGACGGTAGCTACGCTGAGCCAGAACATCGCTGCAGACATCGCGGTCATCCAAGTCAATCGACGGCGGACCGAACAGTCGCCAATTCTCACGAAGCATCCGCAGCCCCGCCCGCTTCATGATGCAGCCGGGTTGAATTGTCCCCCCGGCAGAAATACGCTTGAGAGCGTGGGTTCAGGCATCGGGAGCTTTTCCGCCCCCTCAGCCCGCCGTCGGCTTTCTTGCCGCCCGTGACTGCGCTTCAGTTGCTTCAACCGAGAGTGGCTCCATGAATCCCTTGATGGTCTTGCTGACAGTGGGCAGCCTGCTGTTCCTGTTTGTGCTGGCGGTGGCCCTCTTCATGGTGCTGCTGTTCTTCCCCACCTGGCTGCAGGCGTACGTCAGCCGGGCCCACGTGAGCATGGGTTCCATCATCTCGATGTGGCTCCGCCGGGTCCGCCCCAAAGCGGTGGTCGAATCGAAGATCATGGCGGTGCAGGCGGGGCTCCCCAGCATTTCGACCGAGGCCCTCGAAGCCCACTATCTGGCCGGCGGCAACATCCGCAAGGTCATCCAGGCATTGATCATCGCCCAGCGGGCCCGCATCGACCTCGACTGGAAAACCGCCGCGGCCATCGATCTGGCGGGACGCGACGTCTACGCCGCCGTCCAGACCAGTGTCGATCCGAAGGTCATCGACTGCCCCGACCCACGCCGCGGCGGCCGGTCGACTCTCGACGGCGTCGCCAAAGATGGTATCCAGTTGCGGGCCCGCGCCCGGGTGACCGTGCGGACCAACCTCGCCCAGCTCATCGGCGGAGCCACCGAAGAAACCATCATCGCCCGCGTCGGGGAAGGCATTGTCTCGGCCATTGGCTCATGCGAGACCCACAAGGAAGTGCTCGCCAATCCGATGCTCATCGCCAAGGCGGTGCTCGCCAAGAGCCTCGACTCGCAAACCGCGTTTGAGATCGTCTCGATCGACATCGCCGACATCGACGTGGGAGACAACGTGGGGGCCCGCCTGCAGGCCGACCAGGCCGAGGCCGACACCCGCGTCGCCCGCGCCCACGCCGAAGAAACCCGGTCGGCGGCCATCGCCGTCGAACAGGAGATGAAGGCCCTGACCGCCGAAAACCGCGCTCTCGTGGTGCTGGCCGAGGCCGAGGTCCCCCAGGCAGTCGCCGAGGCGTACCGCATCGGACGGCTGCGGGGAGCCGCGTCGAACGCCCCTCCGGCTGTCGCCAACCAGTAATCGGTCGAACGCCGTTTCGCACCCCACTCCTCTGCCGATTGCCCGGCTTGTTTTCGGGCCGTCTGAGGAGTGGAGGAAAATTCACTGGCACTCTTTTCGGCGAAAGCCGCTCGGGCGCTTTCCGGAGCAGCCTCACATGACGCACGACACCGCGTTCCAGATCTCGTCTTCGAACCTGCGGTTTGGCTTCGGGTGTACCCGCGAAGTCGGACTCGACCTGCAGGAACTGGGCGCCAAACGGGTCATGGTGCTGATCGACCCGGCGGTGCGTCACCAGCATGCCGGCGAGACGGTGGTCGAGTCGCTCCGCGCGAATCAGATCGACCACGCGCTCTACACCGACATCGAAACCGAGCCGACCGATGGGGCGTTCCGCCGGGCCACGGCGTTCGCCGTCGAGGGCCGGTTCGACGCGCTGCTGGCGGTGGGCGGCGGCAGCACCATCGACACCGCCAAGGGAGCCAATCTCTACTCGACCTACCCGGCCGACTTTTTCCACTACGTCAACGCCCCCATCGGAAAAGGGCAGCCGGTCCCCGGTCCACTCAAGCCGCTGATCGCCATTCCCACCACGGCGGGAACCGGCAGCGAAACCACCGGCACGGCGATCTTTGACTGGAAAGAGAAGCACGTCAAAACCGGCATCGCCCACCGGTACCTGCGCCCCACGCTGGGAATTGTCGACCCCGACAACACCCGCAGTCAGCCCCCCGCCGTCGCCGCCTCGACCGGGCTCGACGTGCTGAGCCACGCTCTCGAGAGCTTCACCGCGATCCACTACACCGCCCGGCCCAAACCAGCCCGCCCCATCGAGCGCCCCGCCTACCAGGGGAACAACCCCATCAGCGACGCCTGGGCCCTGCAGGCACTGCGTATGGTGCGTGATTATCTCGTGCGTGCCGTACGCGACACCACCGATGACGAGGCCCGCTACCAGATGGCTCTCGCCTCGTCGATCGCGGGCATTGGGTTCGGCAACGCCGGGGTCCACCTGCCGCATGGCATGTCGTACCCCGTGGCGGGGCTGGTCAAGCGGTATCAACCCCCCGGCTTTGTGGTCGACCATCCCTTGGTGCCGCATGGCATCTCGGTGATCCTCAATACCCCGGCCGTGGTGCGGTTCACTGCGGAGACCGATCCCCGACGGCACCTGGTGGCCGCCGAGGCCCTGGGGGCCCCGATCGCGGGAGTCCCCGATACCCAGGCGGGCGAGACGCTGGCCCAGGTCATCCTCAAATTCATGCGCGACCTCGACATGCCGAATGGCCTGGCGGCCGTGGGCTATACCGCGGCCGACATTCCCGCCCTGGTCGAAGGGACCTTGCCCCAGCACCGGGTGACCAAGCTCTCTCCCCGCCCCGCGAGTGCCGAAGATCTGGCCCAACTCTTCCGCGACTCGCTGACGTTGTGGTAACCGGGGCACGGTAGCCCCGCGCATGCAGTCCCCAAGGCCCTTGGCTGCGGCTCGATTCGCACTCGACACACCCCCGGGGTTTGCATCGCTCTCCCGGCAGGGGTATTCTCGAATCGCCCGGGAGAAACTGCGGCCAGTCAGCGCCCCGACTTGTTGACAGTCTCCCGCCGCTCCTCTGTTTCACGACCTCCGGAACCAACACCGTGACGTCCCCTCTCCGCCGTCTGGCATTCTGGGCGCTGCTGATTCTGCCGGGGTTGGTCGGTTGCTCGGAGAAACCGGCAACCACCACTCTCCCCGGCACCGCGACCGTGCCCCCGGCGGAGAGCGTGACACAGGAGGAACCGGGATCCAACGCCAGCGATCCACCGGCGGGACGGCGTCCCCGTCTGCGTCGACTGGGGGAAACGGCCGTTGGCCAGGCGACCGCGGCCGACCTCGCACTGCAGTCGGACGACTGGTTTGAGGATGTCACCGCGCGGACCGGTATCGAGTCCACCTATCAGAATGGCCGCGAGGCAGAACGGTTTTTCATTCTGGAAAGCCTGGGGGGCGGAGTGGCGATGGTCGATTTCGATCTCGACGGCGACCTCGACCTCGCGTTCTCGGGAGGCGGAGGCTTCACCAAAAACGATCCGGTGGTCATCTCGGGGCGGGCGCCGCTGTTCTACCGCAACGACGGCGACTGGCAATTCGCCGACCGGACCACGGCCACCCGGCTGGTTGAGACCCCCAACTACTCCCACGGCTTCACCGTGGTCGATTACGACTCCGATGGCTGGCCCGATCTGTTCCTGAGCTGCTACGGGCAGAGCCGTTTGTATCGCAACCAGGGGGATGGCACATTTGCCGAAGCACTACCGCCCGAGTCTTTTCCCGCGAATGGCTGGGGCACGTCAGCCGGTTGGGGAGACATCGACCGCGACGGCGACCCCGATCTCTATCTGGGGCATTACCTCGACTGGGATCCGTCGAAAGAACAGGTCTGCAAAGACGCCCTGGGTCGCCGCGATGTCTGCGGCCCCGCGAAGTATCCCGGTGCCGTCGGGAAGTTTTTTCATAACGAGGGAGACGGCACCTTCACCGATTGGTCGCAGCGGGTGGGGCTGGTTCCCGGAGTGAAGGGACTGGGGGTGGCGGTCTGCGACTTCGACGACGATGGCTGGCTCGACTTCTATGCCGCGAATGACGAAACCCCGAATCAGCTCTACCTGGGGCAACCGGGAGGAAAGTTCATCGAATCGGGCAAAGAGGCGGGAGTCGCCTTCAATGAATTCGGGGTCGAAGAGGGGAGCATGGGGCTGGGGGTCGACGATTTCGACGGCGACGGTCGCCCCGACATCTGGGTGACGAATTTCGAAAACGAAGACAACGCCCTGTACCGCAACCTGGGGGGAGGCCAATTCAAACATGCCTCGGTGAAGGCGGGAGTCTCGGGCCAGTCGCGGATGATGGTGGGCTTCGGCACCCTGATGCTCGATTTCGACGGCGACACCTGGCCCGATCTGTTCGTCTGCAACGGGAACGCCGTCTATAGCATGGGTCAGGCCCCGTACGAACAGAAACCGCAGTTGTTCCGCAATCTCGCGGGAGCCCGGTTTGAAAACGTTTCGCGACAGGGAGGGAGCTACTTCCGGAGCGAGCACGTGGGGCGGGGGGTCGCGGCGGGAGATCTCGATCTGGATGGGGCCCTCGATGTGATTGTCACCCACCAGGGACAACCGGCGACCATCCTCAAGAACCGCCGCCCCGCTGCCAATTGGGTGAAGGTCCGCCTGCGGGCTCTCCTGGGAGCTTCCGAGGCGATAGGCAGCACGGTGACCCTGCGGACCGGTGACCGCGCGGTCGTTCGGCAACTGACACAAGGGGTGGGTTATCTTTCGCAGTCCGATCTCGAAATCTGTTTTCCCCTCCCGGCGGGTACCGCCTCGGCCGATGTCGAGGTGCGGTGGTTGGGACGGGGGACGGAGCGCTACATCGGGCTGACAGCTCAACAACGGCATTTGCTGATCGAAGGACGGGGCGCGGAATGACGACTGCCGAGACCACATCGCCCCGACGGAACCGTGCCGGGCTGTGGGGCTTTCTGCTGGTGGCGCTGCCTCTGGCGGCCGGCTGGTGGTACGCCCGTCATCTCACCCGGCAGCCCCCCGCCGCCCCGAGCACACCGGCCGAGAAACTGTCCACCGCGCTGCAGGTGGTCTCGACCGATGCGGCCCAGGCCAAGAGCCTGCTGCGCGAGGCGCTGCAGCAATCGCAGGGGGAGTTCGACGATGCCGAACTGGCCCTGGCGACCATTCTGGTTTCGGAAGAGCAGTGGGACGAAGCCGCCGGACTGTTCGCCGGAGTCGAGCCGGCCGGCTGCCGCAGTGATCTGCTGCTGTCGTTCGGCCGCCAGGCGCAGGCGCGGGGCAAGTTCCCCGAGGCGTTGCGGGCCCTCAATCCCCTGCGGGAACGGGAGGGAATCGAGAGCATTGCCGCCCTCGAAGTGCTGGTCCCCATTCACCATGACCTCAAACAGTCGGTCGAGGAAGTCGACTGCATGCAGGAACTGGCCGAGCGCGACCCCCGCGAACCGGCCCGCTGGTGGATGCTGATCGACCTGCTGACCCGCAAGCAGGCGACGAATCTGGTGATTGAGGCGATGCAGGCGGGATTGCAGCAGGAATTGCCCGAGCAGGACCACCGCGAGCTGCATCACCGCCTGATCGAGACCCTGATGTTCTCGGGCGATTCAACACAGGCACGGATCGAAGTCGAGAAACTGGCGGAGGAAGAAGACCCCGGCTCAACCCGGATGCTGGTCCACTATGCGAATCTCTACCGGATGGAGGGAAAGTTCGCAGAGGCGATGCAGTCGCTGGAACGGGCGATTCCCCAGATGGGTCCCGAAAAGTTCCGCGAGGCCATTCGGCTGCGGGCGATCCTCAGCCTCGATCTGGGACAATTCGCGGCGGCTGCGCGCGATCTCGAACAGGCGGTCGACGAAGAGCCCTTCGACCAGGTGGCCCACAGCAAGTTGGGAGACGCCTACCGGGGGTTGGGGAACACCGAGAAGGCCGACTACCACACCGAATTCGCCGAGTCGATCAAGCGGACCCGCACCGAGATCACCCGCCTGATGGGGCTGCTCGACCGGGAACCAGAGCGGCTGGAGACGTTCGATGAACTGGCCGAACTGCACCGCAGCCTGAACGAAAACGACACCGCCCTCGCCTGGGAACGCCGGGGCCGACAAGCCCGCAGCCGCCGCGACAACAGGATCCCCACACCTCCCAACCAATCCCCCTGAGGCGGTTCCACCACCATTCTCTCCCCACCACTCCACGGTTGATTCCCACCAGCGTCGTGCCGGGTTGGTTCCCAAGGCGGGCCTCACTCTTGGGCCGAATTGACTGGAGGACGCTGCTTGCATCGCTTCTGCCGCAGGCGTAAGGTGGATGATTCTTGATCCACGGGATCGGCTACATCGCGCTCCATGGCTCGGTGTCGAGTGGCTGTCGAGTGCCTCCATCCGGCTGCATGGTGGCGGTTGGGTGATCTTTTGAAATGCTTTGGGAGAGCGGACTGATGGCTGGCGGGACGACGACCTCGAAGACACAGGATCCGGAAGAACGGCGGATCCCGGTCCAGTTTCAACATACCGCCAACCTTCCCGAGATCCTGCAGCAACTGCGCATCTCGCTGGTGGTCTCCACGTACCAGGCGGGCAAGGTCCTGGTCCTGGGAGCTCACCAGGGAAAGCTGGCCATCTCGCTGATGGATTACGAGCGCCCCATGGGGGTGGCGGTCGGGCAAGGAAAGATCGCGATTGGATCGGGTTCCTCCATCCACTTCCT
>Ga0315906_10007860_pt1 | contig 12887 bp, 8 predicted proteins | sample LakEriMetagenome_4_FD_203526 | JGI IMG/M metagenome (GOLD analysis project Ga0315906, IMG submission 203526) | Freshwater fungal communities from buoy surface, Lake Erie, Ohio, United States - Buoy 2 MA122 | ecosystem: Environmental > Aquatic > Freshwater > Lake > Lake biofilm | place: USA: Lake...
GGCGATGGAGTTGGAGCCGCAGGAGTTGTTGCCCACCATGCCGCCGATCGTGGCCCAGTTGGCGGTGGAGGTCTCGGGCGCGAAGAACAGCCCGTGCGGGGCGAGGAAGCGGTTGAGCTCGTTGCGGACCACGCCCGGCTGCACGCGGACGGTGCGGCGCTCGACGTCGAGCGCGAGGATCCGGTTCAGGTGGCGGCCGAGGTCGACGACCAGTCCCGCGCCCACGACCTGGCCGGCGAGCGACGTGCCGGCCCCCCGCGGCACGAGCGGCGTGCCGGTGGCGGCGGCGAACCGGACGATCTCGCCGACGTCGCGATCCGACGCGGGAAAGGCCACGGCCAGCGGCCGCTCCTGGTACTCCGAGGCGTCGGTGGAATACACCCGCCGCGCGGTGTCGTCGACGAGGAGCTCGCCCTCGAGCCTGCCTCCCAGCGCGGAAAGATCGTCTGTGCGAACGCTCATGATGGCAACACCCCGCGAGCCAGGGTCCACGTCTCCTCGAAGGACCGCAATCCGGCGACGGCGCCGAGGCCCGTGACGCAGCAGGCCGCCGTCGCCGCCCCCAAGAGCCCGGCGTCCGGGAGCGGCATCCCCCGGATGATGCCGGTGAGGAGGCCGGCGAGGAGCGAGTCGCCCGCGCCGGTGGTGTCGACCACCGGCCCCGGGGCCGGCACGCAGGGGATCTCGACGAACTCCCCCGCGGCCGGGGAGAGCAGCGTGCCGCGGGCGCCGAGCTTCACGCCCACGATGCCCGCCGCGCCGTGGCCGCGGTAGCGATCGACGATGGCCCGCGGGTCGGCGAGGCCCGTCTGGTGAGCCGCCTCGTCGAGGCTCGGCACGTAGACGTCGACGTGGGGCCGGGGCGAGCTCGGCGAGCGACCCGCCGCTGCCGCCGGTCTCGAGCGCCACGGTGCAGCCGGCCGACTTCAGCACCGCCAGCGCCGCGGCGAGGTCGGGCTCGAGCGCCGGGAGCAGGCCGAAGTAGCCGACGAGCGCCACGCGGCTGCGGGCGAACACGGCGGCGTGCCGGCGGACGAAGTCGAGCCCCAGGGTCCGCGGCGCGCCGACGTGGTGGGCGAAGCTCCGCTCGCCGCTCGGATCGACGAGCACCGCCGTCGTGCTCGTCGCCTGCGCAGGGTCGGCCTCGAGCGCCGTCGGGTCGATGCCCTCGGCCGCCAGCCGCGTGCGGACGAGGTCGCCCCAGGCGTCGGCCCCCACGAGGCTCGCCGCCGCCACCCGCATCCCCAGCCGCCGCATGGCGATGCCAGTGTTGCAGACGATGCCGCCGGTGACCACCTCGATGGGATCGACGTGGAACAGCCGGCCGCCGCCCACCGGCGCGGCGAGCGGCACCGGCCGCACGAGGATGTCGGCCACGCAGGTGCCGCAGACGACGCAGTCGATGTCGCGAGGAGTCATGCCGGGCCGATCAGGACGCGCGACGGGTCTGGCTGGCGGTGCCGCCGGTGCTCCGGCCGGCCCGACCGTTCCCGTCACGCGGGGAACAGTCACGCCAGGATAGGCTCGATCACGTGGCCGTGCACGTCGGTGAGCCGCCGCTCGATGCCGTTGTTGTAGAACGACAGCCGGGTGTGATCCAGACCCAGCAGGTGCAGGATCGTGGCGTGGAGGTCGTAGATCGTGGCCACGTCCGTCACGGCCTTGTAGCCGAACTCGTCGGTCGCCCCGTGCGAGAAGGCCCGCTTCACGCCGGCGCCGGCGAGCCACACCGTGAAGCCGGCCGGATTATGGTCGCGGCCGTTGGCCCCCTTCTGAAACGTGGGCATCCGGCCGAATTCCGTGACGAACGCCACGAGCGTGTCGGCCAGGAGGCCGCGCGCCTCGAGATCCCGAAGCAGCCCGGCGACCGGCTGGTCGAGGATCGGCCCGTGCACGGAATACTGCTTCACGATCGTCTTGTGGCCGTCCCAGTTGCCCACGCCCTCGCCCATGGCGTAGCCGCCGTTGAACAGCTGCACGAACCGTACGCCCTTCTCGACGAGCCGGCGGGCGAGAATGCAGTTGCGGGCGAATCGGGCCTTGAGCGAATTCTTCGCGTCGTCGGCGCCGTAGAGCTTCAGGGTTTCGGCCGACTCGTCGGAGAGGTCGGCGACCTTCGCGGCCGAGAGCTGCATCTTCGCGGCCAGCTCGTAGGCGCTGATCCGGGCGGCGAGGTCGGTGTCGCCCGGATGCCGGGCGAGGTGGTCCTCGTTGAGCAGCGCGAGGAAGTCGCGGGTGGCGAGGTCGGCGCCCTCCGAGATCGAGGCCGGCCGGGCGAGATTCGGGATCGGCCTGTCGGCGTTGAAGGCCGTTCCCTGGAACACGGCCGGGAGGAAGGCGCTCTGCCAGTGCCGCGGCCCGTTTTGTGGCACGCCCCGTGGATCCGGGATCGCGACGAAGGCGGGCAGGTCGCGACACTCGCTGCCGAGGGCGTAGGTCGTCCAGGCGCCGATGCTCGGGAAGCCGTCGAGCGTGAAGCCGGTCGACATCTGGCTCTCGGCGGGCCCGTGGGTGTTGCTCTTGGCCGTCATCGAGTGGATGAAGCACATCTCGTCGGCCAGTTCGCCGAGGTGCGGCAGCAGGTCGCTCGTCATCGTGCCGCTCTCGCCCCGCGGCTTGAAGTCCCACAGCGGCTTGATGAGGTTGCCCTGCTCCCCCTGGAACGTGATCAGTTTCTCGCCGCCGGGCGTGGGCATCGGAGTGTCGTGCAGACGGATGAGCTCGGGCTTGTAGTCGAACGTGTCGACATGCGAGATCGCGCCCGAGCAGAAGATCATGAGCACGTTCTTCGCCTTGGGGGCGAAGTGCGGCGGCCGTGGCGCAGAGGGCTGAGCGGGGTCGATCGCGGGGCGGATCGGCGGCTCGCCCGCGAGCAAACGCTGCTCGTGGAGCAGCGCGGCCAGCGCGATTCCCGACAGCCCCGTGCCGCCCCACTGGAGGAAGGCCCGGCGGTCGAGCAGGTTGCGGCCGGCATGGGAGAGGGCGTGTCGCATCAATACACCATGATGAATTCGCTGGCGTTGTAGAGGCTGCGGCAGAGGATCGGCAGGCCGTGGGTGGCGACGAGGTCGCGGCCGGCGGAGAGCTCCCTGGCCGTGGCCTCGCGGCCGAAGGCGAGCTCGATGGCGCGGGCCACCTGCCGGCCGGGGTCGGTGCCCACCTCGCGCTCCACACGCCGCGCGAACCTGCCCGCCTGGTCGAGCAGGAATGCGCCGTTCAGCATGTTCAAGGCCTGGAGCGGCGTGGTGCTCGCCGTGCGGGCCGGCTGCACCTGCCCGGCGTCGGGGCAGTCGAAGGCGCCGAAGAAACTGTCGAGTTCCGCCCGGGGCTTCGCCTGGTAGACCATCCGGCGGAAGTCGTCCTCGGTGAACGAGGTCTTCGTGTTGTAGACCTTCACGTAATTCGAGTTCGGCTCGAACAGGTCGAAGCCGGGTCCACCCCGCTTCGTGTTGAGGCTGCCGCTGACGGCGAGGATCGCGTCGCGGAGCGGCTCGGCCTCGAGCCGCCGCGGCGGGTAGCGCCACAGGAGCCGGGAACGTGAATCGGCGGCCAGGCCGTCGGGGCGGGAGGTGCTCGCCTGCCGGTAGGCCCGGCTCGTGACGATCAGCCGGTGGATTCGCTTGAGCCGCCAGCGATCGGCCGGATCCGGCGGATCGACCAGTTCGCTCGCCAGCCAATCGAGGACCGCCGGGTGGCTCGGTGCGCCGCCGTTCACGCCGAAGTCGCTCGGCGTATCGACGATCCCGGTGCCGAAGTGATGGTGCCAGAGCCGGTTCACGATCACGCGGGACGTGAGCGGGTTCGCCGGTGACGCGATCCAGTCGCCGAGGGCCCGGCGGCGGTCCTTCTCCGGCGCGTCGGCGGGCAGTTCCCACCCCGGCCCGAGGTTCGTCAGGCTGCCCGGCGGGATCTCCTCGCGAGGCTGGAGCGGATCGCCCCGGAAGAAGCGGTGGGTCTTCGCCGGCTTCACGAACTGGCCGGCGTAGGCCCTGGGGAGCGTGATGAGCGACCGGAGTTTCTCGGACATCCCGGCCGCGTGTTCCTCGAGCGACTCCAGCTCGGCGAACTCGTTGGGGGAGAGTCCGGCGCTCGTGGGAATCGGGCCGATCGCATCGGCATGCACATAGTCGGTCGGCAGGCGATCGACGTGCCGACTCACCGTCTTCCACTCCCTGCCGTCGAGCGACACGGCAATGTCGTACGCCGTCGCGACCCGGTCGGAGTAGCGGGGCCTCGGGCTGCGGTCACGGCTCCAGACGACGCGATTCACCTCCTCGACGCCGGGGAACTCGAGCTGCACCCAGCCGCCGCCGATCCGGTTGGAGATCCATGACCTCGCATTGCCGTATTTGCCGTCGTTGACGTGTTCGAGCTTGTGATGGTCGTTTCTGGCGAAGTTGCCCGACGACGAGGGGGTCGCGCCCCTGGCGACGTTGCGGCCTGCGATCGTGAACACCTCCAACTCGTCGATGCACGGCTCGGCCGCCGTGGTCGCCAGCACCGTGAAGCGGACGAACCTGGCCGGGACCGGCGGAAAGGCGTCCACGTTCGCCCCGGCGGTCACGCGGCTGCGGAGGTGGGCCACGAGGCCGCCGTCGTCGGCCGAATCCTGCTCCTCGAAGATCACGACGTCCGCCGTGACCACGGCCGCGTCCGCCCCGCCGACGACCAGCAGCCGCGTCGACTTCGTAAGCCGGTGGACACCCGCATCACGGAATCCGCTCCACAGCGGCTCACCGCCCGGCGGCTCACCCGCGCCGTCGGCGAGCAGCCGCTGATCGACGACGGCGATCTCGGTCTGGTCGGCCGTGGCAGCGTCGCCGTCGCCGTCGAGCACGTAGCGGGCGTCGCGGGCGTGGGAGTTCCAGCCGGCGCCCCACGAGAGCCAGATCCGGAACACGCCCACGGCCCCCGGGGCGTAGGCGAAGACGGCCTGGCCGGGCTGCGCGGTCCACCGGTGATACTGCTTGCCCAGGTTCGGCAACGAGCGGACGTCGCCCGGTTCGGTGTCGTGGCCGCGATCCGTGCCCGGCGCATGGTCGGTGGTTCCCTCCGGCTCGGCGAGCATCGCGGTGAGGCCCTTCGTGAGGTCGTCGATCACGATCGTGCGGCGGAGCCGGGCCGCCGGCTGCAGTTCGGCGATCCGCCGCTGCATGGGGGCGAGCCGGGCCTTGACCGCTGCGATCTCCTCGAGCCTCTTCTCGTCGTCGGGGGGCAGGATCTCGCGTTCACCGTGCTGCACGCCCTCGAACACGGCCTTGAGCCGGTAATAGTCGGTCTGTGGCACGGGGTCGAACTTGTGGTCGTGGCAGCGGGCGCAGCCCACGGTGAGCCCCATGAAGGCCGAACTGGTCGTGCCGACCATGTCGTGGAGTTCATCGGCCCGCTGGTTGGCGATGAGCACTGGGTCGGGCGACCCGACTTGATCCTTCGCGCCACCGACGAGAAACCCCGTGGCTGCGTCGGCTCCGAGTTGGTCGCCATAAAGTTGTTCCTTCACGAACCGGTCGTAAGGCTTGTCGGCATTGAGCGAGTTGATCACCCAGTCGCGATACGGCCAGGAAGTGGGCCGAGCCCGGTTCATCTCGAATCCGTGGCTCTCCGCGAATCGCACGACGTCGAGCCAGTGCCGCGCCCAACGCTCGCCGTAGTGCGGCGAGGCGAGGAGGCGATCGACGAGCCCGCGGTAGGGACCGTCGACGCCGCCGGCCGACCGGCAGGCGGCCTCGAACGCGGCGATCTCCTCGGGGGACGGCGGCAGGCCGACGAGGTCGAACGACACGCGGCGGATGAGCGAACGGGGATCGGCCTCGGGATTCATGGCGAGGCCGGCGGCCGCGAGTTTTTCCAGCACGAAGGCGTCGATCGGCGCGGTGCCCGCCGGAGCCGGCGGCACGGGCGGCCGTACGAGCGGCTGAAACGCCCAGTGGTTCCGCCCCTTGGCCGGCTTGGGCTCGCCCTTCGGCAACAGGTCGGCGAGCGACTGCATGTCGTCTGGCCAGGCGGCGCCGGCGGCGATCCACTCCTTCACGAGGGCCTGTTCCGCGGTCGACAGCGGTTCGCCATCGGCCGGCATCCGCGACTCCTTGTCGGCGGTGGAGACGCGGATGAAGAGTTCGCTCTCCTCGGGCTTCCCCGGCACGATCCCGGCGGATCCCGAGTCGCCCCCGGCGGCCGCCCGCTCGCGGACGTCGATCCGAAAACCGCTCTCGGCCGCCTCCGGTCCGTGGCAGGCCCCGCATTTGGCGGCCAGGAGCGCCGCGACACGGTCGCGAAACAGTGTTTCCGGCGGCACCGCCGGATCGACGGCGATCGCCGGCCCGCCGCCGAGGACGACTGCGGACAGCATGACCGCCCACCGGCGCCGTCGGGGCGAATGTTTCGTCGCCAGTTTCATGCCCTCATGATAATGGGGCGTTCACGGTCGAGGTGAGGCACTTTTCGTGCGAACTTTTATGTTTTCGCCGAGCGACAGGGGCTTTTTTCACGGCGACGATCGCTCACGTCCCGACCCCTTCGCCCGATCGCCGCCGTGACGATGCCCCGCAGACGGACAGCCAGTTCGGCCGGCGGTGCTTCCGCAAGCGTCGGTCGGGCGATGCATGGCTCCCCGCAGGCGAGGCCGGGGCCGCGCTTGGCCGGGTCGTGCATGATCGCCTCCGGCTTCACGTCGCCGCGGCGCCGCGGCGATGTTCGATGGCCCGCAGGCGGGCGGGCGTGATGCCCGTGTGGCGGTGGAGGAACGTCGTCATGTACTGCACGGAGGGAAAACCGCTGCGGGCGGCGATCGTCTTCAGCGGCAGGTCGGTGTCGGCGATCAACCTGCGGATGCCGGTCAGCCTGAGCCTGACGAACTCCTCGTGGATCGTCCGTCCGACGATCGCCTTGAAGCGTTTTTCCAACGTCGAACGCGAGACGCACGCATCGGCGGCGAGCGCGGCCACGTCGGGCTTCCGCCAGGGTCGGTCGCGGAGACTCTGCAGTGTGCGGACGACGGCATCGTCGCTCGTGGCCATCGTGTCGGTCGAGGCCCGGGCGATCACGCCGATGGGCGGCACCACGATCCTCGTCGCCGCAGCGGCCACCCGCCGACCACGGCGGCCGGCGGGCGCCTCCGCCATGAGCCGATCGAGCACCGCCGCCGCCTCGTAGCCGATGCGTCGGGCCGCCTGGTCGATGCTCGAGAGCGGCGGGTCGGTGAGCTCGCAGATCATCTCGTCGTTGTCGACGCCCAGTACCGCCACGTCGTGGGGCACCCGCAGTCCGAGCGTGCGGCAGGCCTCGAGCACGTGCCGCGCGCGGACGTCGTTGCAGGCCATGAGGCCCACCGGCTTCGGCAGCCGGCCGACCCAGGCCGTCAGGTCCCGCTGCAATTCCTCCCAGCGGCGGGCCGTGCCGTGGCGGCCGGTGAACACGGTGCACGACCGGCCGGCGTCCCGGCAGGCCGCCGCGAAAGCCTCGGCCCGCTCCTCCGACCAGCCGCTCGTCGCCGTTTTCGGGTAGCCGTAGAACGCGAGGTGCTCGAAGCCGCAGGCCAGCAGATGTTCGGCACCCAGCCGGCCGATCGCGGCGTTGTCGGTGTAGATGTAGGGCACGCCCGAGGCGGGGTCGTGCCAGCCGTAGCCGCCACCCACCCCCACGATCGGGATGTCGAGCCCGCAGATCGCCCGGGCGACGCGGCGGTCGTCGAAGTTGGCGATGATGCCGTGGCCGTGCCAGTGGGCGAGGTCGGGCAGCTTCTGGAGCGGATCCTCCTCGACGTAGAGCCTCCACTGCGCGTGCTCGCGGACGAACTGCGCCACGCCCCCGATGATCAGGCGGTCGTAGGGCCGCGCCGCGTCGAGGATCACGGCCACGAGCCGGGCTGGCCCGCCGGTGCGGGCGGTCGTGGCGGCCGCGGCCATCGCTCAGCCCCCGAGCAGGTGCTCCAGCACGAGTCGCTCGAGCGCCTCGTAATCGCGGGCGGCGATGCACTCCGCCGCCGTCCGCCGCGGGAACGAGCGGGCCTTCTCCACGAGCCGGAGGAACACGGCCTTGCTCGTGGCCAGGTGGGCCGTGGCGCTCTCGGCCTTCTGCGTGCGCTGGGCCTTCACGTCGAAGCCGACGAAGGCGCCGGTCGCCGCGTAGTTCGCCTCCTCGAGGATCAGCACCTGGTCGAACGCGCCGCGGAGATTGGCGGCGCCGAAGACCTTGTCCTGGTCGAACTTGAGTCCGTTCTGGTCGTTGAGGTGCACGCTCCAGAGCTTGCCGGCCGCCAGCGCGAAGCCCATCTCGTCGGACGCGTCGAGGCCGGCGAGGATCGCATGGGCGCTCTCGATGAGCACGCCCACGCGGGCCGGATCCTGCGACCGGGCCCCGAGGGCGAGCGCGTGGCCGATCGTGGGAATGAAGGCGTGATCGACCGGCTCGTTGGGCTTGGGCTCGACCGCGATGCGGATCCGGGGGCTCGCGGCGAGGATCGTGTCGAGCGCCGCGACGAGCTGGCCGGCGGCCGCGATCGGGTTCTTGCTCTCGCGGACGGCCGTGCCCTCGCGGGCCGGCCAGAGCACGATCAGGTCGCAGCCGAGCGCCTCGGCCACGTCGACCGACCGCTTCGACCGCTCGAGCGCCCACTGCCGCGCGGCCGGGTCGTTCGACGTGTAGCCCCCGTCGATGCCGTGCGGATGCTCCCAGAGCCGCGGCGCGACGAACTCGGCCACGAGGCCCCGGTCGGCGAGCTTCTTTCGCATCGCCTGCGCCTCGGCCACGATCTTCGCGGGGGAGAGGTTCTCGAGATCCGGCACCGCGTCGTCGTCGTGGAACTGGATGCCCTGGAAGCCGAGCGTCACGGCGGCGTCGAGCACCTCGTCGAACGAGACGGCGGGCCGTACCGGCGGGCCGAACGGGTCGGCGCCCCGGCCGATGTTCCAGGGGCCGATCGAGAAGCGGTAGGAGGTGGACATGGTGACGATTCCTGGGGCGGGGAGGGGCTGGCGGCACGGGCCGACGGCCCAGGATCGTAGCGGGGTCGCCTTACGACGGATCGTAAAAGTGTTATGAAATTAATGCCAGGGCCGCCGCGCCGCTACGATGCCCGCTTTTCCCTCTCCGAGCCCCGCCGTGACCCGCAAATCGCTCGACCTGAAGCTCGCCCGGATCGTCGCCGACCCGGCGAGCCGTGACTTCATCCTCGCCGACGCCAAGGATGCCGACATGGCCTTCGGCCTGGCGGCTCCCGGGGCGCGCCGGGGAGGCGCGGGCTCCGCAGCCGGGTCGTTCCGCACGCTCGCGGAGTATCGCGACAGCATCCGGGAGATCGTCCGGCAGGGGCTCGTCGACATCATGCTCATGAGCGCGAGCACGAGCGAGGTGCTCGCGATCGACGAAGGGCTGTTCGTCGACTCGCCCGTCACGCCCGCCGTGCGGATGAACGACACGAGCGACATCTGGCTGGCTGCCGGCACGGGAAGCTACGCGACGCAGCCGGCGCTGCCGTTTTCCACGACGACGATCGCCCAGGCCCGCAGCGGCCGCATCGACGGCGGGCCGCCCGCCCCGGGCCGCGGCGCCGATCTCGGCCTGTTCTCGCTCACGCTCAACGACGACGCCGTGCTCGACCGGGCCATGCTCGAGGCCTACAAGTCGTTTCGTATCGACGCCGAGCGGGCCGGCTTCCGGCACTTCCTCGAGGTCTTCTTCCCCAACGCCCTGGGCCGTGTGCCGGGGCAAGAGTCCCGCGCCAAGCCTGCCGACGTGGCCCGGTTCCTCGCCGACCACGTGGTGCGGGCGCTGGCGGGCGTGCCCCGGGCCGGACGCCCGGTGTTCCTCAAGATCCCCTACCTGGGACCCGAGGTCACGGAGATGCTCGCGGCCTACGACCGGTCGCTCGTGGTGGGGATCCTCGGCGGCGGCGCCGGCACGACGCTCGACGCCTTCGGGCTCGTGGCCGACGCCAAGGCGCACGGCGCCCGGGTGGCCCTCTTCGGCCGCAAGATCAACGCGGCCGAACACCAGCTCACGTTCGTGAAGTTCCTGCGGGCCGTCGCCGACGGCGACCTGGCGGCGGCCGAGGCCGTCCGCGGGTATCATGCGGAATTGCGGTCGCTCGGCATCGCACCGCATCGTGATCTCGAGGCCGATCTGGTTCGTAGTCCCACGGCATCCGCCTACGGCGGCTGACCATCCTTCGTTTGCCAGGAGCCCATCCATGACCGCGCCGCAAGTCCGCAGTTCGGCCCCGTCGAGCTTCTTGGGGCGCCGCAGTTTCCTGGGGACGGCCGCCGTCGGCGGTGGCGTGCTGGCGGGGCTCCGCATGCCCACGGTGCACGCGGCCGGCAGCGACGAGATCCGCCTGGCGCTCGTGGGCTGTGGCGGCCGTGGGGGCGGCGCCGCGGTCGACGCGCTGTCCGCCCCGAACGGCCGCGTGAAGGTGTATGCGATGGCCGACGTGTTTCCCGAGCGGATCGAGGGCGTCAAGCGGTCGCTCGCCCAGACCCACAAGGAACAGGTCGACGTGCCCGGGGAGCGGACCTACCTCGGCTTCGACGCCTACAAGCGGGCCATGGACACGCTGCGGCCCGGCGACATCGCGCTGTGCGCCACGCCGCCGGCGTTCCGGGCGGCCCACTTCGCCTACGCCATCGAGAAGGGGCTGCACTTCTTCATGGAGAAGCCGGCCGCCGTCGACGGGCCGAGCGCCAAGCGGATCCTCGAGCTCGCCCCCAAGGCCGATGCCAAGAATCTCAAGGTGGCCGTGGGCCTGATGTGCCGCCATTGCGACCGGCGACGGGAGCTCCACGACCGCCTGCGGGCCGGCGAGGCGGGCGAACTGATCTCCTTCAGCGGCTACCGCGAGAGTTCGCCGGGCCACAACCTCGACCTCGCTCCCGGGGTGCCCGCGGGGATGACGGAGCTCCAGTGGCAGGTGAAGCGCTTCCACAACTTCCTCTGGGGCTCGGGCGGCATCTTCAGCGACTACTACATCCACCACATCGACGAGGTCTGCTGGATGAAGGGCGCGTGGCCCGTGCGTGCCCAGGGGGTCGGCGGCCGGCACTTTCAGGGCAAGATCAACGACCAGAACTTCGACAGCTACGGCGTGGAATACACGTTCGCCGACGGCACGAAGTTCTACTACTACGGCCGCGCCATGAAGGACTGCAAGCGGACCTTCGGGGTGTATGGGCAGGGCTCCAAGGGCGCCTTCATCATCTCCAGCAGCGGGCACTCCCCGGCGCGGTCGGCCATCTACAAGAGCCAGCGGATGGACGGCGACAACGTGGCCTGGGCGGCCGCGCAGCCGGAGCCGAGTCCCTACCGCCGCGAGTGGGAGCACCTCCTCGACGCGATCGTCAACGACAAGCCCTACAACGAGGCGGTCCGCGGCGCCGAGGCGAGCCTCGTGACGGCGATGGGGCGGTGCGCTGCCCACACCGCCCAGCCGGTGACCTACCAGCAGATGCTCGACAGCCCCGACGACATGACCGCGGGCGTGGCGGAGCTCACCAGCGATTCGCCCGCGCCGCTCCTGGCCGACAAGGACGGCCGTTATCCCGTCCCGATGCCGGGCCGGTTCAAGTACGAATATCACGACTGAATCACCGGGCCGCCGCGGCGGTCGATGCCCCGGTGCCGGCAGACGCCGCCGCTCGGCCGCGGGGCGGCTCGACGCCGCTCAGCCGCGCCAGCGCGAGGACGAGGGCCTGTGTGCCCAGCCGCTCGTGCCCCTGCTCCGCGAGCCCGGCGTAGAGCGCTTCGGCGAGCGTCAGGCCGGGCAGCCGCAGGCTCATCCGGCGGCACTCATCGAGCGCCAGCCGCATGTCCTTCACGAAGTGGGCGACCAGGAAGCCCGGCGCGAAATCCCCCGCGAGGATCCGAGGGCCGAGGTTCGAGAGCGACCAGCTGCCGGCCGCGCCGCCGGCGATCGCCTGCAGGGTCGCGTCGACGTCGAGCCCGACCTGCGACGCGTAGAGCAGCGCCTCGCAGGTGGCGATCATTCCCGAGGCGATGGCGATCTGATTGGTGAGCTTGGTCTGCTGGCCGGCGCCCGGGCCGCCGCAGGCCACGACCGTCTTGGCGACGGCCCGCCAGCAGGGTTCGACCGCCCGTCGCGCGGCCTCGTCGCCGCCCACCATCACGCAGAGCGTGCCGGTGCGGGCGCCGACGTCGCCTCCCGACACGGGAGCGTCGAGGCTCGCGATGCCCAGGCGGCCCGCCGCGGCCGCGATCTCCACGGCCAGTTCGGGTGAGCTCGTCGTGTGATCGACGAGGATCAGGCCGGGCCGGCCGCCGGCGAGCGCGCCCCGGTCGCCATACACCACCTCCCGGACGTCGGCCGGATAGCCGACCATCACGAACACGATGTCGGCGTTCCGCGCCACGTCGGCGGGCGACGCGGCCCAGGCGGCCCCGCGGGCCACGAGCTCGTCCGCCGACTCCCGCCGGCGACTGAAGACCGTGAGTGGATGGCCGGCGTCGAGCAATCGGCCGGCCATGGCTCGGCCCATGACGCCGGTCCCGATCCAGCCGAGCCGTGGGCCGGCCGGCTGACCTGCCGGGAGGCGATCCGGAACGGCGTTCGTGTCGGGGGTGGTGCGCATGGGGGCCTCGAGTCATGAAGTATGGCCGATTTCACGGCGGACGCGACGGCCGGCGTGGATCGGGCCGCCGGCGGCAAGCCCGGGGGCTCCAGCGATTCGGATCCCATGTGGTCCTCAGGTGTCACCATGCCCAACCCGGCTTCGGGGATGCCCGTGCCCTCTCGCTGGACGTTCGCCTCAGCCCTCCAGGCTTCGGCTCTCTGCATGTCCGCTTCGCTTCGCCATCCTGGCTACGCTCGCGTCCATAGCTCGCTCGAGGGCACGGCCATCCCCTCGCCTGACCCACGACGATTCGCGAGGCTCGGCTGG
>Ga0315906_10007861_pt1 | contig 12886 bp, 8 predicted proteins | sample LakEriMetagenome_4_FD_203526 | JGI IMG/M metagenome (GOLD analysis project Ga0315906, IMG submission 203526) | Freshwater fungal communities from buoy surface, Lake Erie, Ohio, United States - Buoy 2 MA122 | ecosystem: Environmental > Aquatic > Freshwater > Lake > Lake biofilm | place: USA: Lake...
GACCCGCAGCGAACACCGGGTGACGCAGACAGTGGGCGAGAAATGTCTGGTTGGTGGCGGGACCAAGCGCGACCAGATCTTCGAGGGCCATGATCAGCCGACGCCTCGCGTCGTCGCGATGCCGGCCCTTGACGATGAGCTTGGCAATCATCGAGTCGTAGTTCGGTGCAACCAATGCACCACTTTGCAGAGCATGCTCGACGCGGATTCCTGCAGGCGGCTGCCAGGCATGCATGCGACCCCCTTGTGGCAGGAAACCTGCTTGTGGATCTTCGCTGCACACGCGCACTTGGATGGCGTGTCCCGAATAGCAGATATCCTGCTGCTCGATTCCCAACGGCTCTCCAGCCGCGATGCGCAACTGCAATTCCACTAGGTCGAGTCCGGTGATTTCTTCGGTGACTGTATGTTCGACCTGCAGCCGAGTGTTCATTTCCATGAAGTAAAAGCGCTGATCGGCATCGAGGAGAAACTCCACTGTGCCTGCGCCCTCGTAATCGAGCGCGGCCGTAGCGCGCAGTGCCGCCTGCCCCATCGCCTCTCGCAACGCGGTGTCGACAGCGGGGGAGGGTGCTTCCTCGACAAGCTTCTGGTAACGCCGTTGGACCGAACAGTCGCGTTCGCCGAGATGGATCAAGCCACCGTGACGATCACCGAAAACCTGTATTTCGATATGACGTGGCGCGACGATGATTTTTTCCAGGATGACCCGCGAATCACCAAAAGCAGTTTGTGCCTCCGAGCGCGCACTGCGCAGTGCTGCTGCGAATTCACCTGACGCCATCACCCTGCGAATGCCGCGCCCGCCGCCGCCCGCCGACGCTTTGATCATCAGCGGGTAACCGATCTGCTCGGCTTTGGCCGCCAGTGTGGCGTCATCCTGCGCTTCGTCGTCGTAGCCCGGAATGCAAGGCACGCCTGCTCCGCGCATGCGCTGCTTGGCGCGTGCCTTATCGCCCATTGCCGCGATGGCTTCCGGCGAGGGACCGATGAACACGAGCCCCGCATCGCGACAGGCCGCTGCGAAAGAAGCGTTCTCGGCGAGGAATCCGTAGCCGGGATGTACGGCATCGGCACCGCAGCGTTTCGCCGCTGCCAGCAGATTGTCGATGTTGAGGTAGGACTGCTGCGGTGGCGTACCGCCGATGTGGACGGCCTCGTCGCAGGTGGTGACGTGAACCGCATCGGCGTCGATATCTGAATACACAGCAACGGTCCGATAGCCGAGCGCTCGAGCCGTGCGCGCGATCCGTACGGCGATCTCAGATCGGTTGGCGATGAGAATCTTGTGGAAGGGCGTGGCTCGATTCACCGTGTAGCCCTCGGCAGATCACGGGTGTGCTGTGCGGGCGTGCGCCGCTCCGCTTCGCGACAAACGGCAAGCACCAGTCCGAGCACGCCGCGGGTGTCGCGCGGGTCGAGCACGCCGTCGTCGAGCAGGTGGGCACTGGTAGCAAACACGTCCATCTGACGCTCAAAGTTCTCGACGATACGCTGCTCCAGAGCCTCGATCTGCGTCTCGTCGATGCTGCGACCCTTGCCGGCTTGTGCCCGCATCACGTTGCCCATGGTTCGTGCGGCTTGCTCTGCCCCCATCACGGCGGTACGGGCGCTTGGCCACGAAAAGCAGAAGCGTGGATGGAAACCGCGACCGCACATCCCGTAATTGCCGGCGCCGTAGCTTGCGCCGCAGTGCACGGTGATCTGCGGTACGGTGGCATTGGTTACGGCCTGAATCATGCGTGAGCCTTGCTTGATGATGCCGGCTTCTTCCTGGACACGACCAACGAGAAAGCCGGTGGTGTTCTGCAGGTAGAGCAATGGGATCCGCGACTGACAGCAGGCTTCGATGAAGCGCGTTGCCTTGGTGGCTCCATCGGCATCGATGGGTCCATTGTTGGTGATGATGCCGAGCGGATAGCCCTCGAGTTGTGCGTTGCCGCAGACGGTCGCCGAGCCGTACCCCGCGCTGAATTCGATGAATGCCGAGTCGTCGACCAGTCGAAGGATGACTTCGCGCATGTCGATCGGTCGACGATGGTCGGTGGACATGATGCCGAGCAGTTCCGCCGGGTCGTGTCGCGGTGCGGCGAATGCGGCTGCGACGCGAGGATCATCACGGTTCCAACCAAGCGTGCCGATGAGTTCGCGGGCCATGCCAATGGCTTCACGATCGTCCTCAGCCAGATAGTGTCCGAGCCCCGATACCGTCGTGTGCATCTGCGCACCACCGAGTTCCTCTTCCGTGGCCACCTCGCCGGTCGCAGCGAGCAACAGTGGGGGTCCGGCAAGAAACGCTCGAGATCGACCTCGCACCATGATGATGTAATCCGACAGCCCGGTCTGATACGCGCCACCGGCCGTCGAGGAGCCGTGGACCACCGTCACCACCGGCAGACCCGCGGCCGACAAACGAGCCAGATTGCGGAATAGGTTGCCGCCGTGTACGAACTCCTCGACGCGATACGACAGCAGGTTTGCGCCGGCGCTCTCGACCAGCTGTACGTAGGGAAGCTTGTTCTCGAGCGCAATCTCCTGGGCGCGAAGTTGCTTGTCGAGCCCGCGCGGTTGCAGCGCGCCTGCGTCGATGCCGCTGTCGTTGACCGCCACCACGCAGCGTGTGCCGGCTACGCAGCCGATGCCGGTGATGACTCCGCCGCCGGGCACGCTCTTGTCGGCATCCGGCGTGTCGAGGCGAAAGCCTGCCAGGGTGCTGAACTCAAGGAAAGGCGCGCCGGCATCGAGCAGCAAGGCAAGCCGGTCGCGCGGCAGTAATTGACCGCGCCGTTCGAAGCGCGCCGCTGCCGCGGCCGAGGCGTCGCGAGTGCGTTGCTCAAGCTTCCGCAGTCGCGACAGTTGCCCGAGCATGTGATCGCGGGCCGCAGTAAAAACCGTGGAGTTTGGGGCGATGGTCGATTCGAAGCGATTCATCGGTTGGGCCTCAGCACCAGTTGCAACACCGTGTCGACTAATTCGTCGAAGGACATCGGACCACGCGGATCGAACCAGGTGTTACTCCAGCTGATCATTCCGGCAATCAGCCGGCGCAGTACGAACGGATCGACACGGATGAGCGCGTGCTTCGCTGCATCCTGCAGGGCGTCGAGCCATAAGGCTTCGTAGACCTTGCGAAGCGCCAGCACTTCGACTTGCCGATCTTTAGATAACGAGTCCCAGCAGTGGACCAGCACCGCCATCGCTTCGCGCGTATCGCCGACGATGGATTCGAGCTCGCAGGCGATCAGTGCTCGCAGTCGTGCCTGCGGGTCGCGGGCTGCCGCGAGCGCGGCGGTCATACGTTCCGTGTTGAAGCGGATCACATCGATCATCACCGCCTTGAGGATGTCCTCTTTGCTGGCGAAGTGATGGAAAAGGCTGCCTGACTGGATGCCGTTTGCGGCTGCGATGTCGCGCACCGTCGTGCGTTCGTAGCCGCGCTCCCGAAAAAGCCGACCAGCAGCCGAGAGCAACTTGCCGCGGGGCGTGTCTTCCATGCCCTTGACGAGGGGCGTGCGACGGCGTTTTCGGCGGGCGTTTGCCATGTGATCGGACCTGCAAAAATGGCGGTGAAGGAACGATTGCTAAACCAAGCGCTTGCTTGGTAGTGTAGTTTGCAGCAGACGGAGAGGCCAGCCCCCCCCGGCGGGGTTCGTTGGCGGCAGTCGGGGTGGTCGCAGACAGGAAGGGTGATCATGGAGCACCGCAACATACGCATCGGCTGCGCGGCGGCCTTCTGGGGAGACAGCAACGCCGCCGCAGCGCAGCTCGTGCATCGCGGCGAGCTCGATTACCTGGTGTTCGACTATTTGGCGGAGATCACCATGTCGATCCTCGCCGCCGCCCGCGCCCGCGATCCGGCCGCCGGCTATGCCACCGATTTCGTCACCGAGGTCATGGGCCCCTTGGCCCGAGATATCGAGTCGCGTGGCATCCGCGTGATTGCCAACGCGGGCGGCGTCAACCCGCACGCCTGTCGCGCGGCGCTGCAACGCGTCTTCGACTCGGCCGGTGTGAAACTGCGCATTGCGGTGGTCACGGGTGACGATCTGCAGCCGCATCGGGCTTCTATCGATGCCGTGCAACAGGGCATCGACGACGGGCCGACGCTGCCGACACAGACCTTGAGCCTCAATGCCTATCTCGGCGCGCTGCCCATCGCGCTCGCACTGGCGCGCGGCGCCGATGTGGTTATCACCGGCCGCATCGCCGACAGTGCGCTCGTGCTCGGTCCGTTGCTGCATGAGTTCGGCTGGTCAACCGACGACTACGACCGACTGGCGCAAGGGTCTCTCGCGGGTCACGTCATCGAATGTGGTGCCCAATGCACGGGGGGTAACTTCACCGACTGGGAGTCGGTGCCGGGCTATGCGGACATGGGATTTCCCATTATCGAGTGCTCGGCCGACGGTAGTTTCGTCGTCGGCAAGCCTGCGGGTACCGGCGGGCTGGTGTCACCGCTGACGGTGGCCGAACAGATCCTCTATGAAATCGCTGATCCGCGCGCTTACCTGCTACCCGACGTCGTTTGCGATTTCACGTCGGTGACTCTCGAGCAGATTGGTCGCGATCGAGTTCGGGTTAGCGGCGCGCGCGGCCTGCCGCCCACCGCCACCTACAAATGCAGCGCTACGTGGGTCGACGGCCATCGCATCACAGCCACATTCATGATGGGCGGCATCGACGCTGCTCACAAAGCCGCGCACGTCGCGAGGGCGATTCTCGAGCGAGTGCGACGCCTGCTTGACGAGCGTGGTCTAGCCGATTTCCGGGAGACTCACGTCGAGTTGCTCGGCACCGAGACAACCTACGGCGCACAGGCTCGGGCCGGCGCAACGCGCGAGGTCGTGGTGAAGATCGCCTGTGTGCACGATGAACCACGCGCCCTAAGACTTTTCGCCCGAGAGATCGCGCAGGCGAGCACCGGCATGGCTCCCGGACTTACGGGCTTGCTCGGCGGTCGACCGAAAGACAGCCCGCGCGTCCGACTGCATTCCTGCCTCGTGCCGAAAACTGCGGTGACCGTCGAGGTCGATCTCGACGGCGAGGTGCAGATGTGTGCGGTACCAATGACCGGTGGTTTCGATCCTGCGAGTCTCGTGGCTGCCGAGGCGCCGATGGTGGAGGAGCGCTCGCTGTTTGCGGCAAGCGCGGTGTGTCGCATCGTGCCGCTCGTGGAATTGGCTGTGGCGCGCTCGGGTGACAAGGGTAATCACGCGAATATTGGCGTCATTGCTCGCGATGCGCGATATCTGCCGTGGCTGCGTACCGCGCTGACCGAGTCAGCCGTTGCCGACTACATGCGACATGTTCTCGATCCTGTGTCGGGACAAGTCACCCGCTGGGAACTACCCGGTCTTGGCGCGTTTAACTTCCTGCTTCGCAATGCCTTGGGCGGTGGTGGTATCGCCAGCCTGCGCATGGATCCGCAAGGCAAGGCCTTCGCGCAGCAGTTGCTGGACTTCCCCGTGCCGGTACCCGTCGCGCTGCTGGACGCCGTACGTGGTCGCACCGAGTCGGCTTAATCAGCCACGAAATCTACGAGTGCGATGGCCTCGGCGACCTGCGCGCCGACCGTGACATGAACCGCCTGCACGATGCCGTCGGCTGGAGCACAGATGACGTGCTCCATCTTCATCGCTTCGATCGCGAGTAACGCTGCGCCGCGTTGGACTCGGTCGCCGGCCTTAACGTTGACGAATACGACCCGACCTGGCATCGGTGAGCGCAAACCGTCCTCTGAGCCTTCCTGTACATCGACCGGTTCGCGCGGATCGAGAATACGCACACTTGTCTGTCGACCATCGACTCGTATATGAACGACGGGCGCTTCGAGATTGCACCACACCGATCTGGCGACACCGTCAATATCGAGCACGAGTCGCTGCATGTCGGGGTGCTGCACATCAACATGCTGAATATCGACACGATGAGCTTGCACGGCGTAGACACGATCAAGTGTGATCCGCCACCCGCGCGTCGTGTACTCGATCTCAACGTCACGTCGCTCCGCGTACGCATTGAGCGTCAATCTTCGGCGACAGGTACCTGCAATCCGGAATCCGTCGTGCCTATCCCACGGGGATCGCCGCTGCTCGCGAGGCGTGTCCGCTTCGTGCAACAGCAGCGCAGCGACTGCAGCGAGCCACAACTCGGCACCCAGCGCTGCTTCATCCGCCATCAGCGACGCGTGTTCGCGCTCGATAAGCTGGGTATCGAGCGCTGCGTCGCGTACCGATCGGGTATCAATCAGACGGGCGAGGAATTGCAAGTTGTTGCGCGGGCCAACCAGGAATGTCTCGCGCAGCGCGTGGCGCAATCTTGCAAGAGCCTGTTCCCGATTCTCGCCGTGGACGATGAGCTTGGCGATCATCGCATCGTAAAAACCGGTGATGTCGTCGCCGGATTCGATGCCGGCGTCGATCCGCACGCCGGGGGTCGCCGGCGGCTGCCATGTGCGCACCCGCCCCGGCGAGGGTAGGAAGCCACGTGAGGGATCTTCTGCGTAAAGACGCACTTCGATGGCATGTCCGACTAGTCGCAACGCCTCCTGCACGAGTGGCAGGCGCTCGCCCGCTGCGATCCGCAGTTGCCATTCGACCAAATCGAGGCCCGTGATCATCTCAGTGACCGGGTGCTCTACCTGCAGACGGGTGTTCATCTCCATGAAAAAGAAGCGGCCATCCGGCTCGACGATAAACTCAACGGTGCCGGCACCCACGTAACCAACGCGTAACGCAGCGTTCACAGCCGCCTGCCCCATGGCGGCCCGTCGTTCGGGTGTCATTCCGGGAGCGGGCGCTTCCTCGAGAACCTTCTGGTGCCGACGCTGGATCGAGCAGTCACGCTCGCCCAAATGAATGGCGTTGCCGTGCATGTCGGCGAACACCTGAATCTCGATATGGCGTGCTTGTACGATATAGCGCTCGAGCAGCACGCGCGGATCGTCGAAGCTTGCGCTGGCCTCGCGCTGACAGGCAGCCAGCGCTGCGGCGAAATCCTCGCTCCTATCGACTCGCCGTATGCCTTTGCCGCCGCCACCGGCGCTGGCCTTGATCAGCAGCGGATAGCCGATGCGGTCCGCCTCGGCTTGCAACAACGCAGGATCCTGCGCATCGCCGTGGTAGCCGGGTGTCAGCGGTACGCCGGCACCCTCGAGCACACGTTTTGATGCCGACTTCGAGCCCATCGCTCGAATCGCAGCCGCTGGCGGACCGACGAAGCGCAGGCCAGCAGCCTCGCAGGCTTCCGCGAATTCCGCGTTCTCGGAAAGAAAGCCGTAGCCCGGATGCACGGCTTCGGCGCCACTGCGACGAGCCGCGTCCAGCAGCGCGTCGATATTCAGGTAGCTGTCCCGTGCGATCGGTGGACCGATGCGCAAGGCACAATCTGCCATGCGCACGTGTAGGGCGTGACGATCGGCATCGGAATACACGGCGATCGTTTCGATGCCGAGTCGACGCGCAGTACGGATGATCCGACAGGCAATTTCGCCGCGATTGGCGATCAGCAGGCGAGTGGGCAATACACTCATTTTCGACGCCAAGCCGGAGTCTCGCCTGCCAGCACAGCGCGCAGCCCTTCAATGCCTTCGGCAGAGACGCGCGCATCCGCGATGCACTCCATCGTGCGCTGGGTAACCTTGGCATCAATAGATTTGCCTACCAACTCGCGCAGCAGAGTACGCGTCTCTGCCAAAGCGCGTGAGCCTGCTTCGCTGAGGGCGCGCGCAAGCGCCTCGATGCGGGCGTCCAGTTGATCGGCAGCAACCACTTCGCTGACCAGGCCGCTGCGCAGGGCGGCCGAGGCGTCGAAAACCTCCGCGGTCAGCATGTACTGCAGTGCGGTGCGATATCCCATCGCCCGCAGGACGTAGGGCGCGATGGTGGCGGGCACGAGGCCGATCTTCACTTCCGAGAAACAGAAGCGTGCGTCGTCTGCGGCAACTGCGATGTCGCATGCGGCCACAAGTCCGGTCGCACCTGCGTAACAGGCGCCATGCACGCGGGCGATGATGGGTGTTTTCAACGCATCAATTTTCTGCAGCAGTCGCGCAATACAACCCGCATCATCGATATTCTGCTCGCGATCGTAGTTCACGGCCTGTGCCATCCACTGCAGATCGCCGCCCGCACAAAACACCTTGCCGCGCCCGCCTAGCACGATGACCCGTACGGCCGGATCAGCGTCCAGCTTTTGCAGCAAAGCGCCGAGTTCCTCGAGCAGCGGCTGGTGCAGCGCGTTACGTCGATCGGGGCGAGCGAGCCAGACCCTGGCCACTCCTGTCGTAATGTCGCAGTCGATGAACGTCGATGGCGTCGTCACAATAAACCTCACATGCGAAAGACACCGAAACGTGTATCCGGGATCGGCGCGTTGAGTGATGCCGCGAGACCAAGCGCGAGCACGCGGCGAGTGTCGGCCGGATCGATGATGCCGTCATCCCACAGGCGCGCGGTCGCGTACAGCGGATGCCCCTGGGCTTCGTACTGGCGTCGGATCGGCTCCATGAACGCTTCCTGTTCCTCTCTGCTCCATTGACCGCCACGCGCTTCGATGCCGTCGCGCCGCACACGCGCCAACACCTGCGCCGCCTGCTCGCCACCCATCACGCTGATGCGTGCATTCGGCCACGTCCAGAGAAACCGTGCGCCGTAGGCGCGGCCGCACATTGCGTAGTTGCCGGCGCCGAAACTGCCGCCTATGACCACAGTGAATTTCGGAACCTGAGCGCAGGCGACGGCAGTGACCATCTTCGCGCCATGACGGGCAATGCCTTCGTTCTCGTACTTTCGTCCGACCATGAAGCCGGTAATGTTTTGCAGGAACAGCAGCGGAATGCGGCGCTGGCAGGCGAGCTCAATAAAGTGCGCGCCTTTTTGTGCCGACTCGGAGAACAGGATCCCGTTGTTGGCGATGATGCCCAGGGGCATTCCCTCGACGTGGGCGAACCCCGTCACCAAGGTCGTGCCGAAGCGCGCCTTGAACTCCTCGAAATCGCTGTCGTCGACAAGCCGCGCAATGACGTCACGCACCTCGAAGGGGGTACGCAGATCGGTCGGCATGAGACCGTAGAGGTCTTCAGCCGGGTAGCGCGGCGGCTTCGCCTCCCGCAGGGCCGGCCTCGCGGGTTTCGTCAGGTTGAGGGCGCCGACGATCCGTCGTGCGCGACCGAGTGCTTCGGCGTCGCTGGCGGCGAGGTGATCGACCACGCCGGACAGCCGGGTGTGCACGTCACCCCCGCCGAGATCCTCGGCGGTGACTTCCTCGCCGGTAGCCGCCTTCACGAGCGGTGGTCCACCGAGGAAGATGGTTCCCTGATTACGCACGATGATCGACTCGTCGCTCATCGCCGGCACATAGGCGCCGCCTGCGGTGCAACTGCCGAGCACCACGGCAATCTGTGCGATGCCAGCTGCTGACATGTTGGCTTGGTTGAAGAAGATCCGGCCGAAGTGCTCGCGATCGGCAAACACTTCATCCTGATTGGGCAGATTCGCACCGCCCGAATCGACGAGATAGATGCAGGGCAGGCGATTTTCGCGGGCAATATCCTGGGCGCGCAGGTGTTTCTTCACTGTGATCGGGTAGTAGGTACCGCCCTTGACGGTGGCGTCGTTGCAGACGATGACGCATTCGCGTCCGGCCACCCGACCGATGCCGGTGATCAGCCCTGCGCCCGGCGCTTCACCGCCGTACATGTCATGGGCAGCCAGCGGGGACAGCTCCAGAAACGGGGTGCCGGGGTCGAGGAGCAGATCGATGCGATCCCGCGGCAGCAGTTTGCCACGCGCCACATGCCTGGCCCGGGCTGCCTCACCGCCGCCCTGCGCGACCTCCGTAAGGCGTTGCCGCAACTCTGCCACTAATTTCCGCATGGCGGTGGAGCGTGCGGCGAACTGCGGGCTGTTCCGGTCGATGGTTGATTCGATGGTCGCCATGCTGGCCTGCTCGTGACAAATATCTATAAATTGACGTATTGTCCGACAATACTACTGTTCCCCATCGGGAGGCAACCGAATGTCCGCCGTCGACACCGCATTCCTCGACCCTCTGCAAGACGACACCCTCGCCGAAGTACGCGACAGCGTACGGCGCTTCGCCGCCGAGCAGGTGGCGCCCCACGCCGCCGCCATCGATAGACAAAACGAGTTTTCGCGCACGTTGTGGCGGCAGCTCGGCGAGCAGGGCCTGCTCGGAATGACGGTGCCCGCCCGCTGGGGCGGCAGTGACCTCGGCTATCTCGCGCATATCGTGGCTATGGAAGAAATCTCACGTGCTTCGGCGTCCGTCGGTCTCAGCTACGGCGCGCATTCGAACCTCTGCGTCAACCAGATCCGACTCAACGGTACCGACGCACAGCGTGACCGATACCTGCCAGCGCTGGTCAGCGGCGAGCATATTGGGGCACTCGCCATGTCCGAGCCCGGCGCGGGGTCCGACGTGATGTCCATGCAACTGCGCGCAGAAAGAAGCGACGATTTCTTCGTGCTCAACGGCCGCAAGATGTGGATCACCAACGGACCCGATGCCGACGTTTATGTCATCTATGCGCGCACTCAGCCCGGAGGTGGTTCCAAGAGCTTGACGGCGTTTATCGTCGAGCGCGACTCGCCCGGCTTTTCGCGTTCGCCCAAGCTCGACAAGCTTGGGATGCGCGGCTCGAACACCTGCGAGCTGGTCTTCGACGACGTTCGTGTACCGCTCGGCAACGTGCTCGGCGAAGTGGATCGCGGAACGCGTGTGCTGATGAGCGGTCTTGATTTCGAACGCGCGGTGCTGGCCGGCGGGTCACTCGGAATCATGGCTGCCGCACTCGATCTGGTACTGCCCTACGTTCGCGAGCGGCGCCAGTTCGGTGCGCCCATTGGTAGCTTCCAGCTCATGCAGGCCAAGGTCGCCGACATGTATACCGATTTCGCTGCGGCTCGTTCGCTGGTCTACGCTGTGGGTCGCGCCTGCGATGCAGGCAAGGTACGCCGGCACGACGCTGCTGCGGCAATCCTGTTTGCCGCTGAGAAAGCGACTAAGATGGCGCTCGAAGCCATTCAGTGCCTCGGTGGTAACGGCTACATCAACGACTATCCGGCGGGTCGACTGTTGCGTGATGCCAAACTCTACGAGATCGGCGCGGGGACCCAGGAAATCCGCCGCATGCTGATCGGTCGCGAACTGATCGAGAAGTATCTCTGAATAGATGCGCCTGAGAAGATTACCCATGTCGGATCCATTCATCGCACTCAAGATCGAGCCGGCCTATCGAAAGGTGGCTACGACGCTTACCGAGCACATCACCTCAGGCACGCTCAAACTCGGCGAGCGATTGCCCTCCGAGCTCGAGCTCGCGCGTCGTCTCGGCGTGCATCGCTCCACCATCCGCGAGGCCTTGCGAGAGCTCGAATCCGGCGGTTTGCTGCGTCGCGAGCGCGGCTCCAAGCTGATGATGGTCAGTCGTCCCGATCGACAGGTCGTTGCCGATGGCGTGAGTCGTGCGCTGACGCTGCACGAGGCCACGGTGGCTGAGGTCTGGGAAGCACTCACGGTCATCGAGCCGATGGTGGCGGAGCTGGCCGCACGACGTCGTAACAAGGTGGCGTTGCAGGCACTCACATCCACCGTTGAGCAGGCCGAGCATCCGGATAGCGCTCAAGCCGCCGGACAGGCTGCGGAGTTCTTTCGCGTGCTTGCCTTGGCCGCAGGTAACAGCGTGTTGTCACTAAGCCAAGAGCCGTTGCTCCAATTGCTCGATTCGTCGCTGCGTCGCCTCATCGAGATTGTGCCGCAGGCGCGCTCCCGCATCGCAGCAGCGCAACGGCGCATCGTGGAGGCCGTCGAACGGGGCGATGCTACGGCGGCCCGGGAGTGGTGCGAGAAACACATCCGTGACTATCGACGGGGTTTCGAAATCGCCGCGATCGACCTCACCCAGTCGATTGCTGCCACCGTGGCGGCGAACGCTCGACCTGTCCGGCGCGTACGCAAAACCGTCCGTCGGGTGACGGCTCCTGCCGCCTAGCTCGCGCCGGCTCAGCTGCGCATGCGTGCGCCGGTTGGGTCGTAGGCGGGACCCTCAAGCAGACGTGCGTTGCGTGTTTCGCCGACGACATCGACGGTGAGACCCGGCAGTTCACCCCGAGCAGCCTGCGCCGCTGCGATGACGTCCCAGTCGACGTAGGCGAGCGCGAGACTTTGCTTCACCCAGTGACCGTAGGCACCCGAGGTGGTGTAGCCGACGAGTCGGCCGGCGAGTTTCACTGGCTCGAAGCCGGATGCGTCGGCGTCCGTCGCCTCGATCGCGAGGGTGACGAGCTTGCGCGACGCAGGGTTATCGCGCTCGCGTAGCGCGGCTTCACGGCCAATGAACTCGCCTTTGTCGAAGGCAACATGTCGATCGAGTCCACACATCCCCGGCGTGATCGACTGGGTAAACTCCGTCGACCAGATACCGAAGCTTTTTTCGAGACGTAGCGAGTCGAGCGCCCGATTGCCGATGTTGCGCAGACCGAGCGCGCGTCCGGAATCCATGAGCGCCTGATACAGCATCCGCTGCTGCGTCGCCGGCACGTAAAGTTCGTAGCCGAGTTCGCCTGTGAGCGACAGTCGCGCCACGATGCCGCGGCCGAGGCCGATGCCCATCTCGGCACAAGACAAGAAAGGAAATCCGGCATTCGACAGATCCCGTTCGACAAGCGGCTGAACGATGTCGCGGGCGAGCGGACCCGACAGCGCGAATCCCGACCACGTGTCGCTGAGGTTGCGAAACGTCACGCCATGCGGCGGTAGCAGGTCATCGAACCAGCGACCGTGCCACTGCTGCAGATAGTACGAGCCGATCAACCAGAACCGATCCTCGGCCAGACGGCTGACGGTCAGATCGCCCATCAGCTTG
>Ga0315906_10007863_pt1 | contig 12884 bp, 13 predicted proteins | sample LakEriMetagenome_4_FD_203526 | JGI IMG/M metagenome (GOLD analysis project Ga0315906, IMG submission 203526) | Freshwater fungal communities from buoy surface, Lake Erie, Ohio, United States - Buoy 2 MA122 | ecosystem: Environmental > Aquatic > Freshwater > Lake > Lake biofilm | place: USA...
TAACAGTGTTCTGTCGCTCTGACATCTTCATTACTGAGCCTTTACCAAATTGACGTTCGATCTGGGCTAGGGCTGTGTCGAGCGCTTTTTGGCGTTCGCCGTTGGCTTTATCGTGTGCTGCATCGTTAGCTTTATTGCTTTTTTCAGTAGCCACTTACATTCCTTTCGATAGAACGTCCTGCGTTATGCAAAAACGTTTTGGTCTGGCCCAGAAGGTACGGAGACCCAACGACGGACCGCTTGACCCCCACACAAGGTGTGGATCACATGCGGGCGGAGGTTGGAACCGCTCTGGTTGGCATCACAATTTCTTATGATGAGATAAGTTTATCCGAACATCTGTTCGAAAGGTAACAGGGCCCACTGACAAGGCCACCGCGTGTCGCCACGGGCATACTGGGCCAGTGTTGATCCTGTTGCCGCCTTCAGAGAAGAAGTCCCCCACCCCAGGCCCGGCAATCCAGGTCTATACGGGGGTTCTATATGCGGCCTTGGGCTGGAGCACCCTGACCGCGGCTCAGAAAAAGCTCGCGCAAAGCAGTCTGGTGATTATCTCGGCCAAGTACGGGGCGTTGCGGCCCCTAGATCCGATCGATCCGTACAAAGAAAAGATTGTTAACAAGGAAATGGCTCCAAAGGTTGCTGCAGTTCTTGATGCACTCACACCTTCACTAATAATTGATTGTCGTTCATCGACCTATCAAACAGTGTGGCAATCCCCCATCGAAAAAACAGTTGAGATTAAAGTCTTCACAACTGTTGCCGGTCAAAAGAAGGTAATTACACATATGTCAAAAAAAACTCGCGGTGAAGTCACTCGTCAATTACTGCTAGCTGGCAAAGAGATTGATACCCCACAGCAATTGCAGGAAATTGTGTCACACGGTTTTACCTGCACCTTAATTGAATCAAATAGTAAAGCGCCTTGGATCCTAGAAGTTTATTGCTAGGCCAGCTTTGCAGTTCGCTTAATGAAATCAACAGTCAAGTCGGGATAGTTCCACATAATCACATGTGCACAGTTATCTACAACGACCCAACGTGAATGACTAGGAGCAACCTCTTTTTCCTGAGCAATTTCCTCTGGCAACGTTAAATCATAATCTCCAAAAATAATCGATACTTCTACTGAATCAGGAATGTGGGATTCAAACTTCTTTCCACGCAGACCATTCCATAACGGCATATAACCAGTTGACTTAGCCATCGCTAACACTGAATCACGACAGGATTCAAAACTTAGCTCACGCCACAAGTGCGTGATCTTTTTGTAACCAATGGCCTTAAGGGGTGGCAAGTGATAGGCGATGCGCATAAAGTACTGAGACACCTTGGCAAGAAAACGTGCAAGCAAACTTGGCGGATACTTACTAGTTGGAAGTTGGTGCCACAAACCAGCTGGAGCAAGTGCGGTTACGCTCTTGACCTTATCTGGTGCAACTGCGCCCATTTCAAGGGCAATCCATCCGCCCAATGAATTACCGGCAACGTGCATGTCCTGAACACCATGTGTCTTGCTGACTTCATCGACAATTGCTGCCGCAAGTGAATGCGGGTCAACCTTTTCATTCTCATCAATTGGCGCAACACCGTGGCCCGGAAGATCAACGGCATAAACCGTAAAGTTCTTGGTTAATTGAGGAAGCAAACTTTTCCAAATAGTTCCGGCTGAACCTAAGCCATGCACCAAAACCAGTGCCGGCTTCTTTATGTCTTCGGTAAATTGATGAGCAACGATTGGCATTAGTACTTGTATTTCTGAGTCTCTGTTGGGTGGGCCTTACAAACGGCCTTCCAAATAACATCTGGCTCATAGCCGGCGGCTAAAGCTTCATTAACACTTTTGCTGCCGAGTTCAGAAAGTGCGATATCTGAAGAAAATGATGCCGCCCAAGAATCACCAAATGACAAGGTGATTCGTTCACGAAGATCAGAGATTCGCAATTCCTACGATACCTTTTGCTTGAAGTCTAGATTGTTCTGGAGTTAAAGGGTGCAACGCTTGTCCCAATAGCCAACGAAGAACTAGTTGGGCTTTGGCAGCATCTGTAACTAAATGCGTCATCGCAACATTAAACCCTCGCCACAAAACATGATCTTGAGCAGAAAGGGCCAAGGTCAGAACCTCTGGGTCATTTCGACGCATCGCGGCAAGGGCGCTGTCTTTAGATATTTCTTGAGAAAGAGTTTCTAGGGCGGTTGAAACATCCACCGGTGATTGCATCAAAGTTACCAATCGCGCGATTTCTGATTCGCAGAGTGCGATCAAAACACTTTCCTTGTCACGGTAATGGTTGTACAAAGTTGCACGAGAAACTTGTGACATATCTGCAATTTCGATCATGGACATTTTTTTCAGCCCAGTAGTGGCGATTAACTCTTTGGTGGCCTCAAGGATTGCGTTTTGTGTACGGCGATGAGTTGCTACTTGTGGCGCGTACTTGTTAAGCGGCATCGACAACAGTGAGAGTGACGCCCTCACGGCTCTTAAGCTCTGATGCAACCTGGGCAAATACTCCTGAAAGTGATAGACCTAAAGCTGAACAGATTGCATTGAGCAGTTCAGAGGAAGCTTCCTTTTGCCCACGCTCAACCTCGGATAAATAACCAAGTGAGACACGAGCATCACGGGCAACATCGCGAAGAGTGCGACCTTGCGCGGTACGGGCAGCACGAAGAGTCTGTCCAACGGCTTCACGAACTAGAACCATTGTCATTTCCCCCCTGCCTGTAAAAGTTTCGATGAGATCTTTATGGTCGATGTCTAAGGATACGCGCAAAGGTAGCAATCGCGCTTGATGTAGCTGCGTTTCGGACAGTTTCGCGTTCGCCAGAAAGGGAAAGTTCTATTGTGTGGCTAATTGGACCTTCGATGGCAACCCAGACCGCACCGACGGGATGTCCATCTAGCGGGTTAGGGCCGGCAACTCCGGTTGTGCCAATAGCCCACGTAGTTCCAAAGGATTTAATCGCCCCTTGTGCCATGGCAACCGCTACCTCTTCGCTAATGACTGTGTGCTTTTCAATGAGCTCAGGGTCGATGCCTAAATGTGAAACTTTAATTTCATCACGGTATGCGGTCACTCCGCCGACGAAAACATCAGATGCGCCAGAAATTGTAACTAGTGCAGAACTTACAGCCCCAGCAGTCAAAGATTCGGCAGTGCTTATCGTTTCACCGCGTTCGCGCAGGTGCTCAACGATCTCGGCCGCAAAACCGATAATCTCGTTTGAAAGCGCCATCAGCGATCTCTCTTCTTATGCCTTGTTAGTTAGGGCTGATTTTACATAGTACGCACCAGTAAAGATAGTGAGCGCGATCGCTACATACATGAACCCGTCTCGGAACCAATACAAACTTTCATCCAGTGGCAGGATATAGAAGCCGACACCAAAACCTTGCATTGTGGCCTTGATCTTTCCACCTCTGTTGGCTGGAATTACACCTCGTTTGATAACGGCTAATCTAAAAATTGTAATCGCAACTTCGCGGGTCAAAATGATGATCGTAATCCACCATGGCATGCGCCCCAAGATGGAAAGTGAAACCATGGCGGTTCCGATCATGAACTTATCAGCTACTGGATCTAAGAATTTTCCAAACTCAGTAATCGTTCCTCGACTACGAGCTAGTTTTCCATCTAAAACATCTGACATTCCCAATGTGAAAAATACACACCATGAGATGTACTGCCAGGTGGTGTCATCTCCACCATTTTTAAACAAGGTGTAAGCACCAACTGGTACAAAAACTAATCGCATAACAGTTATGGAATTAGGGGTAATAAATGCTGGCAACTTCATAGCGGTTTAGCCACCAAATCCGCCCCCATGGAATCAATAACCACCGCGTCTACATATTGCCCTACTGCAAAATCTGTCCCAATAAATGTTGTCGTTCCATCTACTTCTGGACCTTGGTGGGCTGCACGACCTTCTTGAAGATCTGCATCCTCAATCAAAACGCGTACATTTTCCCCAATTCGAGCTTGAGCACGCAAAGAAACCATCTCATCTGCCAACGACGATAAGGTTTCGACGCGTTGTGCGATGACATCGGCATCAACTTTGTCAGCTAAATTCAAAGCCTCTGTGTTGTCTTCATCTGAATAGCCAAAGACTCCGACTGCATCTAGTTTGGCTTGTGTAATAAAGTTCGCCAGATCATCAAAGTCTTCTTGTGTTTCACCAGGAAAACCAACAATGAAGTTGGAGCGGATTCCTGCCTCTGGTGACAACGCGCGAATCTGACTGATTAGATGTAGGAATTTCTCTGTGTCACCAAAGCGGCGCATGCGACGCAAGACAGTTGGACTTGTGTGCTGGAATGAAAGATCAAAGTAAGCAGCCGTCTTTTCGGTTGCAATCATCGCCTGCAGCAATGTTGGGCGCATTTCTGCTGGTTGTAGATATGAAAGTCTTACACGCTCAACACCAGGCAGCGCGGCGATTTCAGGCAGAATCTTCTCCATCAACTGAAGATCACCTAAATCCTTGCCATATGAGGTTGTGTTCTCGCTAACTAAGAACATTTCAGAGACGCCATTTTCGGCGAGCCATCTGGCTTCAGAAATAATCTCTGTCGGCCTGCGTGAAATAAATGAACCACGAAAATATGGAATTGCACAGAAAGAACAACGACGATCACAACCAGAGGCGATCTTAAGTGGCGCCCACGGGGTGTTCCCAAGACGTTTGCGAGAAAACTCTTCTACTTCTCTGGCATCAGCGCGTTCAGCTGGTGCGATCGGAAGCAATGCGCGACGGTCACGAGGAACATGTGCTGTGTGTTTTTCGCCGGCAACAATTGATTGCAGTCGTGCGGAAATATCCTTGTAATCATCAAATCCTAAAATAGCATCAGCTTCTGGAAGGGCTTCAGCCAGTTCATTTCCGTAACGCTCTGCCATGCAACCAACGGCAACTACAGCGCGTGTAGTGCCATGACCCTTAAGGGAATTAGCTTCAAGGAGTGCGTCCACTGAGTCTTTTTTGGCTGATTCAATAAATCCACATGTGTTTACCAAAGCAACTTCGGCTGATTCCGCATCTTCAACAAGTGTCCAACCATCTGCTGCCAATCTGCCAGCCAATTCTTCGGAATCAACTTCATTTCGTGCGCACCCTAAAGTGACAACTGCAACTGTGCGCTTCATTTGCGCAATCTTACAGTGCAATAGGGGTTTAGGAATCTACCCCGTACGACACGCTAACGACTTGGCCATCGGATCCTAAAGAATCGATCTTTTTGCCATTTACTGACAAATCCACTCCCCCTGCATTGCCAATCTTTAGATTCAACTGCTGATTTGTAGAAAATGTTTTACTTCCACCTGTAGGGATTTGTCCACTAAAGAGCACGCGTCCAGAAGAATCTGAAACAAAGAGCCAACTCTTTGCTCGAGTTGCGTTGATTACGACTTCGACGCCCTGACCAGTAGAGACTGTTGCTTCTTCGGTAGGAACAACTTCTTCAACAACAGTTGGTTCTGGTGTCGCCTCTGGTGACGCAGTTGGCGTTGCTGTCTCTTCAATAGCCACGGGAATATCTGGCGTTGAATTATTCGAGACAATAATCTGAGCCAGCACTGCCACAAACAGCGAAGCGACCGAAATCGTTACTAAAACTTTCCATGAAACTTTTCGAACTTCCTTAGGTTCACGCATGACATTGTTTTCAACAAGTAAATCTCGCATAGTGCGATCAATATGCATTTGTTCATCTTCAAAGGCGGTCAAGAAAATCTGAGGATCAATACCTAGCTTGACAGCAATATTTCTAAGATGGCCACGAGCATAAGTTTCTCCACCACATTGTGAGAAATCATCTGATTCTATTTGTCGCAAAAGTGGTCCACGGATATTTGTGGCGCTAGAAAGATCATCGATGCTAAGGCCAGCATCTTTACGCGCCTTAATAATCATTGATCCAAGTGACATCAGACATCCTTACTGCAGCACTCCGGTGAGGTCTAAGTGTAAGTCGCTCAGGGTTATCGTGACCAGATGCAGGTGTGAACTAGGGGGGTGAAACCACTCAATATCAACTTCTATTCACCCAGAGTTAATACTCCCGAAGCGTTGCCAGCACCGAATCAAGTTCATCAGGCTTCACCAATACTGTGCGAGCCTTGGAACCTTCGGAAGGTCCAACGATTCCGCGCGATTCCATTAAATCCATTAAGCGGCCAGCTTTTGCAAAACCTACACGCAATTTTCTTTGGAGCATCGAAGTTGATCCAAATTGCGTGCCTACAACAAGTTCTACCGCTTGGCACAAAATATCTAGATCATCACCAATTTCTTTATCAACCATCTTCATTTGATTAACTGGGGCGGTGACATCTTCACGATAACGAGGCTTTAACTGCTTCTTTACATGGGAAGTTACCGCTTCAATTTCGCGTTCAGAAACATAGGCTCCTTGAATTCGAATAGCCCGGCTAGCCCCCATTGGGATAAACAATCCATCGCCTTGGCCTACAAGCTTTTCTGCCCCAGGACTATCCAAAATAACTCGACTATCAGCAAGTGAGCTCGTAGCAAATGACAAACGTGAAGGAACATTTGCCTTGATCAAGCCCGTCACAACATCAACAGATGGTCGCTGTGTTGCAAGCACTAAGTGAATACCAGCAGATCGTGCTAGCTGAGTAATACGCACTACAGATTCTTCAACCTCTTTAGCTGCAACCATCATCAAGTCGGCAAGTTCATCGATAATTACTAAAAGGTATGGATAAGGCTCAACAACTCGGTCACTACCTTCTGGAGTAACTACCTTGCCCGCGCGAACAGCCTTATTGAAATCATCAATGTGCCTAAAGCCAAATGTTGAAAGGTCTTCATAGCGAAGATCCATTTCGCGAACAACCCAAGTAAGCGCGTCGGCAGCTTTCTTAGGATTGGTAATGATCGGAGTAATTAAGTGCGGGATACCTTCGTAAGCATTTAGCTCAACTCGCTTAGGATCAATTAACACGAGACGCACATCATCTGGTGTCGAGCGCATCAAAATTGAAGTAATCATCGCATTAATCATTGATGATTTACCCGCACCCGTTGCTCCGGCAACCAATAGGTGAGGCATTTTGGCTAGGTTCGCACAGACAAAATTACCTTCGACATCTTTTCCGAGAGCGACGAGCATGGGATGTAAATCTGGTCCTGCAACGCTTGAGCGCAAAACATCGCCCAAAGCCACTATCTCTCGATCAGCATTTGGAATTTCAATACCAACCGCAGATTTACCTGGGATGGGCGAAAGAATTCGAACATCGCTGCTGGCAACGGCATATGAAATATTCTTCGACAAGGCAGTGATTCTTTCAACCTTTACTGCATTTCCGAGTTCAACCTCATAACGGGTCACAGTCGGACCACGCATAAAACCAGTTACCTTGGCATCAATCTCGAACTGCATAAACACTTCAGTTAAAGCCGCCACCACTATTTCATTTGCCTTGCTTTTTGCTTTAGCAGCTGGACCGGTTCGCAATAAATCTGGACCTGGAAGTTCATACTTAACATCAGCGGTCAATAACAACTGTTCTGGGCGCTTTACAGCAACAGTTTTCTCATTTGATGGTGGAACGGTTGCAAAAGGTTCTTCGACCGGAAACTCTTCATCAAAGCTTTCTTCATCTAGTTCTTCATCGTCAACAGGTGAATTCCACTGAGCGACTACAGGTGATTCGAAAGGTGGCGTATCTGTTATTTCAAAATCGGTCTCAACTTTTTCAGAACGCTCTGGCCTTTTTGACCACAACCAACTACTGGCAGATGTAATTCTAGTAAATACTTCATTAACTGGAGTAGCAGTAATAACTAGCACACCAAAAACGAAAACGATGAAGAGAACTGGATAGGTCAAGACAGATGTTATTAAAGTTACAAGAGGTGTTGAAACTGCGTACCCCAGCCAACCGCCACCCTGGCGCATTGCAGTCGCGCCCGTGCCAATAGATCCATTGAATAAATGGGCTAATCCAGTAGTTGAAAGCAAGAGGGCCAATGTTCCAATTATGATTCGACCTGTTGCCTTTGAATCTTCTGGAACTCGGAATAATCTAAAGGCAAAGTAGATAAGAACAAGAGGTGCGAAAAATCCAACTTGACCAAATCCGCCATAGATAACTGAATAAACCGCACGGCCAACAACATTGTCTGAGTTAAACCAAGTACCTGCCGTGGCAATTAGCGCAATGATCAAGATAAGAAATGCGATGCCATCTCGCTGATGTGCAGGATCTAAGTCGCGTGCCCCACGGGCAAGAAAACGCACGCTGCTTCCAAGAGATTTTGCAATGAAACGCCAAAGCGATGAAAGGCCACGACCCAGTGCGCCGCCTACCGCACCGGTCTTGCTTTTTGCCTTTTTTCTTTTAGCCACACGCACGATCGTAAAGGGTGAACAATTCTGAACCTACTAGGCGCGCCGTTCTTTAAACTTCAATAACGACAGGGACAATCATCGGCTTTCTACGATGCTCTCCCCCAACCCAACCACCAATAGTTTTTCTAACAACCTGTGAGAGTTGATGGGTTCCGTTGTTTCCATCAGCAACAGCTACTGCAAGTGCCTTCTCAATTCTCATTTTGACCTCATCGAACATTGCAGCATCCTCATTAAAACCGCGAGCATGAATATCTGGCCCTGCAACGATTTTTCCACTTTGTGAATCAATCACCACAACGCACGAGATGAAGCCTTCTTCTCCAAGAATTCGTCGATCCTTCAGGGAACTTTCCGTGATGTCTCCAATGCTTTGTCCATCGACGAAGACAAAACCAACAGGTACAGCGCCAACTATTTCTGCTTCATGATTGATTAAATCAATCACTACTCCGTTATCAACGATGAAGGTGTTTCCTCGAGGAACTCCAGATTGAATTGCTAATTCGGCATTAGCTTTCATATGTCGCCATTCTCCATGTATTGGCATTACATATTTAGGTTTAACGATGTTGTAGCAGTAGAGCAATTCTCCGGCGGCTGCGTGTCCTGAAACGTGCACCATGGCGTTAGCTTTATGAACTACTTTGGCACCAAATCGAGTTAACTCATTGATTACGCGAAAGACTGAATTTTCATTTCCTGGAATCAGCGAAGAAGCCAAAATTACGGTGTCGCCATCGCCCACGCGAATTTGGTGATCCCCATTAGCCATACGAGAAAGGGCTGCCATTGGCTCACCTTGAGAACCCGTACAAATCAAAACAACATTGTCATCATATTGATCAAGATCTTTAGCATCGATCACAAGATCTGCAGGAACGTGTAGGTATCCCATATCTTCAGCAATTTTCATATTTCGAACCATCGAACGTCCGATGAATACAACTTTTCGTCCATGCTGTGCAGCGATATCAATTACCTGCTGAACGCGATGAACATGCGAGGAAAACGATGCAACAATGACTCGACGTCTAGTCGATGAGATAACACGATTGAGCGCTGGCATAATTTCTCGTTCTGAAGGCGTGAAGCCAGGAATATCAGCATTTGTTGAATCAACCATAAACAAATCTACGCCTTGTTCACCCAGGCGGGCAAAGGTTCTTAAATCTGTAATTCGACCATCTAATGGAAGTTGATCCATTTTAAAATCACCTGTTGCAAGAACTCGACCTGCATCGGTATTGATAACCACAGCTAGTGCATCTGGAATTGAGTGATTAACTGCAACAAATTCAAGAGTAAATGGACCAATATCTTCAGTGCCACCTTCGCGCACTTCGCGAGTAAGCGGTGTGATTCGATGTTCCTTCAATTTTGCTGTTATCAAAGCAAGAGTTAAAGCAGATCCGTATAGTGGGATATCACCGCGCTCACGCAAGAGGTAAGGGACAGCACCGATGTGGTCTTCATGACCGTGAGTTAAAAAGATTCCAATTACATCCTGTAGTCGATCTCGAATGTAAGAAAAGTCAGGCAAAATGAGGTCGATTCCGGGTTGGTTATCTTCTGGAAACAAAACTCCACAATCAACAATAAGAAGCTTCGATTTATATTCAAAGACCGTCATATTGCGGCCAATTTCAGTTAAGCCGCCCAGCGCCACAATGCGCAATCCACCGTCAACTAGTGCGGGCGGGGTGCTCAGATTTGGATGTGGATGATTCATTAGTTAACTGCGACGCCACCAGCGCGCAGATCTTCGCGCAACTGCGCAATCTGAGCATCTGTTGCATCGACGAGTGGAAGACGAGTATGGCCACCAGGTAGGCCCATGAGTGTGAGTGCTGCTTTAGTAAGAATTGCACCTTGTGTACGGAAAGTACCTGTGTAGACAGGAAGTAGTTTTTGATGAATCTCTAACGCGCGAGCTGCATTTCCGGCAAACCAGGATTCAAGAAGCTCGCGCAAGTCCTTTCCTACCGTGTGTCCACACACTGAAACAAAGCCAACTGCGCCAACTGAAAGTAATGGCAGGTTAAGAATGTCATCACCTGAGTACACAGGAATTCCGCAACGTTTAATTACCCACGATGTAGATGCAACATCTCCCTTTGCATCCTTAAGGGCCACGATGCGAGGATGCTCAGAAAGTCGAACCAAAGTGTCAGGTTCAATTGGAACACCGGTCCGACCTGGAATGTCATACATCATCATTGGAAGATCTGTTGCATCAGCAACTGCGCGGAAATGTGCTTCGATTCCGGCTTGTGGTGGTTTGTTGTAATAAGGGGTTACCACTAGCAAGCCATCTGCGCCAGCTTTTTCAGTTCGCTTTGCTTGATTAATCGAATACTCAGTTTCGTTATCGCCTGCGCCAGAAAGAACCTTGATCTTTGGGCCAACAGTATTTCGAACTACTCGAATAATTTCCTCTTTCTCAGAGGACTTAGTAGTTGGAGCTTCTCCAGTTGTTCCATTAACAACAATTCCATCATGACCATTTGCAACTAAATGCGCTGCAATTGTTTCGATCCCCGCCCAGTCGATCGCCCCATCTTTTGTGAAGGGAGTGACCATTGCCGTCAGAAGACGTCCAAATGGCGCAGGCGTTGTCATGTGGCGAACTCTACCCGTATTAAGGGGCGACTCGTCCAGACTTTTCAAATGCTCCGTATGTAAGTGGCATCAATTTCGCGAATTCGGCTTCCATTTTCTCGGCAACCATCTCGATTTCCCGCTGTGGGTAGCTCGGAAAGTGAGAGCCTTCGCGGGCTGTTCGTAGGGACAAAAAGTTCATGAGTGCGCGGGCATTCATCGTCACATACATGGATGAATATGTTGCCACCGGCAGAACCGCGCGTGCTACTTCGCGTGCAACGCCTGCATCTAACATTTTCTTGTAGCTGTCATAAGCGGCTATGTATGCAATCTTCATTGATTCAACAGTGACATCGAATTGTTCTTTAGTGCCGTCAACAAATGTATATGCACCAGTTTTTCCAACCTGAATTAATTTGCGTTCTGGCGATGGAACATAAAAAACGGGCTTGAGCTCACGGTAGCGTCCGCTTTCTTCGTTGTATGAAGCGATGCGATGGCGCATGAATTCACGGAAAACAAAAATGGGCGCTGAAATAAAAAATGTCATCGAAGTGTGCTCAAACGGCGAACCATGGCGCTCACGTGCAAGATAGTTAATCAAACCGGCAGAGCGAGCTGGATCTTCACCAATTTCATCCATTGATTGTTCTCCAGCTGTCGACACACGTGCTGCCCAAATAACATCGGCATCACTGGCACTGGATTTAACTAATTCGACTGTTACATCATCGCGGTAAATAATCTCTTCACTCATGGTCGCACCCTATCTATGCGCCGCTATCGACTCTTGGATTTATACGGCACAATAGGCGCGTGTCCAACGTTGCCTCCACCACTTTCCGGGATTCCATGAGTGTTTCCATCACGGTGGGAGCCTACGGAGTGGCTTTTGGGGCCGCGGCCGTTGCTAATGGTTTTACCGTTGTTCAAGCGTGTCTCTTGTCGCTACTGACATTTTCGGGAGCATCTCAATTTGCAGTCATTGGTGTTATTGGTGCAGGCGGATCGGCGATAAGTGCAATTGCAACGGCATCATTGCTCGGAGTTCGAAATGCTTTGTACGGAGTAATCATGGCTCCGCGTTTGCAAGTAAAGGGTTTAAAGCGAGTTGTTGCCGCGCAAATAACAATTGATGAATCAACTGGAGTTGCACTTGGTCAAGAACCACGTGGAATTGATGCGATGCGCAAGGGTTTTTGGTACACAGGAATTGGTGTATTCGTCTTCTGGAATCTCTTTACGCTGGCAGGTGCGCTTGGCGCTCAAGCGATGGGAGATGTACGCGCATTTGGCTTAGATTCAGCAGTTCCAGCAGCATTTTTAGGTCTGGTGTGGCCACGCCTAACAGGAAATTTTGAACGCGCACTTGCCGTTAGTTGTGCGATCTTTGCAATTGCAATGACCCCGGTGCTGCCGGCAGGTTTACCAATCATCGCAACCGCCTTTATTGCGATCGCAGTGGGGTTGAAGCGATGACAATGTTCTGGGTAGCAACTATTGGAACAAGCGTGATTGCGTTTCTGCTCAAGTACTCCGGGCATTCTGTTCCAGAACGTTGGCTTTCTCATCCAAAAATTCAAAGAGTCAACACCTTAATCCCGATCGCACTTTTAAGCGCACTTGTAGCGGTACAGAGTTTTTCGGAAAAATCCCAACTGATGATTGATCAACGTCTAGTTGGTTTATCAGCTGCAATCATCGCGCTGATTTTAAAAGCGCCGTTTCCAATTGTTGTGCTTTCCGCAGCGCTTTCATCAGCTGCGGTCTACAACTGGCTTTAGATAATTCCGAGTGACAGAAGCTTGGCCTTTAGATCATTATCTGATGGTTCCGTTAAGTGTGTTCCATCAGAGAAAACAATGACAGGAATTGACTTAGCTCC
>Ga0315906_10007865_pt1 | contig 12883 bp, 17 predicted proteins | sample LakEriMetagenome_4_FD_203526 | JGI IMG/M metagenome (GOLD analysis project Ga0315906, IMG submission 203526) | Freshwater fungal communities from buoy surface, Lake Erie, Ohio, United States - Buoy 2 MA122 | ecosystem: Environmental > Aquatic > Freshwater > Lake > Lake biofilm | place: USA...
TTGGTTTTGCTTTTTATTTAGCTGATAAATATATATTCCATTTTTTTATCCAATGATTAATCTAAAATTAAATGATTAAAAAAGATTTATTTAAAGCAATCGATTATTTGATGAAACGACCAAAGACGGTTGTTATCATTTTAGTATTAATTGCTCTTTCGCCTTTATTTATAAATTTATTAAATAAATAATAAATTTAAATCCTAAATAAAAATCTTTTATTAAATCAAATTAATAGTAAACAACGTGTGTTATTAAAAAATTAAAATGGCTAATTCATTAAAAATATTTCACGGCTTTGATCGCAAATTCATCAAGGGAGATATTTATGGTGGTGTTACCGCGGGTATCATCGCTTTGCCATTGGGTCTTGCTTGGGGAGCAGTTTCTGGACTTGGGCCCCTTGCTGGAATTTATAGTTCAATCATTGTTGGATTTTTAGCTGCATTATTTGGTGGAACCCCAGGCCAGATTTCAGGACCAACAGGTCCTATGGTTGTAATCATTGCAGCTGCTTTTTTAGAATTTAAAGATCAGCCTGAAATTGTTTTTTTTTGTGTAACTTTTTCTGGAATTATTCAAATATTAATTGGAGTATTTAGACTTGGAAATTTAATTAATAAAATTCCCTACTGTGTTTGCTCAGGCTTTATGTCGGGGGTTGGATTAATCATTATTTCACTTCAGCTTACAATTTTATTTGGTCTTGGTGCAAAACCACAGGTTATTAGTGCACTTGCAAATTTAGAAAATATTGCAGATGTAAATGGTCAAGCACTGCTAATAGGATCCATTGGACTGCTTATTCTTTTTTTTGTCTCAAAAAAAATTAATAAAATCATACCCTCATCAATTATTGCCTTAGTTATAGGATCTATTTTGTCTTATCTTTTTTTCTCTAAACAAGATTTAATAGGAGAAATTCCAAATGGTTTTCCATCATTTAATTTGTCTTTGCCAACCCCAGCACAGTTTCCAACCGTTATTTTTTACTCCATTGCCCTTGCATTAGTTGGGGTTATAGACAGTTTACTTACGGCAGTTGTTCATGATCGAATTGCTCTTACAAAGCATCTTCCTAATAAAGAAATTATTGGTCAGGGTATTGGAAATTTTGTTGCAGGTTTATTTAGTGCATTAGCTGCAACAGGAGCTGCAATGCGAACAGTGGTTAATCTTAAAACTGGTGGCAAAACGCCTATGTCTGGAATTATTCACTCTATTACACTCATTCTCATAATATTTATTTTTGCTCCATTGGTTAAAGTTATTCCACTAACTATTCTGGCAGCAATTTTAATTAAGACCGGAATTGATATTGTTGATTGGGAATTTTTAAGAGATCTTAAGGGAAAAAATCAGGTTGAAATTTATACTAAATTTATTGTGATGTTATTGACTATTTTTACTAATTTGATCTTTTCAGTGTTTGTGGGTGTGATTTTTTATTATTTATTTAAATTTATTAAAAAAGCTTAAGTAAAAAATATTTTAAATTTTTAAAGAGAATTAATTTTTTCTTTAACCTTTTCAACTTTTTGTGGATCTCGGCTTAAGCCATCTGCTGCAATCACTTCAAAATTTTTAACTCCTAAAAAACCAAGTCCTTGCTTTAACCACGGGGTGCAAAAATCCATATTACTATCAACGGGCACACCGCCTGAAACAATAAGCAAATATGCTTTTTTAATATTGGTAACCGTGCCAACGGGACCTTGATCGGTATATTGAAAGGTCTCGCCATTTCGAGCAATCAAATCAAACCAAGCCTTAAGACAAGCAGGTACGCCAAAGTTATAAATAGGCGCTGAGATAACAAGGGTGTCACAACTTTTAAATTCTTTTACTAATTCATCGGATATTTTAAATAATTTTTTATCAGCTTCTGTTCGCTCATTTTCTGGAATAATAAAACCTGCCCCTTTAATCCCTGCAACAAAGGGAAGTCCCGTTGATACATCTCGATACACAACGCTATCACCAGACTTTTTAATCTTTGCAACTAATAGTTTTGCTAAAGATTTTGAAACAGATTCAGATTTTCGAGCACTAGAATCGATATGATAAATTTTCATAATATTTTTGATTGAATATAGAATGTTTTAAGCTTTGTATATGGGAAATTAAAATAAGTTTTCAAGGGGCTAAAAAATAAATTTTTTCAACCATTTAAAATTCAAAAGTTATTCCCAAATGTATTTCGTAAGTTGCCTTATGGGACTTACCTAACTCGCTTAACAAAGGAGAAAATAAAATGAGTAAACTAAATGGAAACCTATCTATCTTTAATCAGCTGAAACCTGTTTCAGTTGGATTTGAGAATATGTTCGATAGTTTTGAAAAGATGTTTGAAAATGATGGCTTTGAGTCATTGGATAACTATCCTTATTACAATATCGTTAAAACTGGTGACTTCACCTACGATATTGAATTAGCTCTTGCTGGTTTTTCAAAAAAAGACATCAGTATCGAATATGCCGATGGTCTTTTAAAGATCAAATCAGTAAAGCAAAACAAGACTGAAGAAAAAGATGGAAAAAATGAAATTATCCATCGAGGTATTTCTAAAAGGTACTTTAGTAAAACCTTCACCGTATCCGATGATACAGAAATCAAAGGAGCTGAATTAAAGGATGGTTTATTAAAGATCTCTTTAGAGAGAATTATTCCAGAGTCTAAAAAACCAAGAACAATAGAAATAAATTAAATCTATAGATGGGTAGGGGCTAATATTAGCCTCTACCTAAGGTTTATTTAAAGTTCGTCTTTATCAAACTTAATTCCAAGTAACTTCGATCTTCTAAATTTTAAAATTACAATGGCAATAGCAAGAAGTAAGATTGCACCCGCTTCATAAACAAGGGTGGATGGATCAATATCTTTTTTTTGTAAAATAATTAATCGCGATAATGCGGTGATTGCAATAAATAACGGATAAGTCAGACGAATAGTTTGTGTTCGCCAATAACTGGTGACCATTCCAATTACTTCTAAATAAATAAATAATAATAATAAATCTGGTAAATTTACAGTCCGAATTTCAACCATATGGGCAATTTCAAGAATAAAAGCGATAGAGGTTGCAATAAGAATTATCGATGCAAAGAGGAGTTGTAATTTTCTAAAAAAGGCAACCATTGTATTTGAATAGTATCACTATTTTATCACTTTCAAAAATGAATAGATGATAGTAAATAAAAACTCAAATGACACCACTTGTAGTAATCATCTTATTAGTATTTTCCATAGGTTTTCTCATGGCCATTGGGCTTGAAAAAATATGGCTCGTGGTTGGTTTTTTTATAACTTTAATTACTTATTTGCATTTTTTTGGCGGAATCTAAACGGAGTGAAACAAGCTTTAATCGATAGTTTATTTTATCTCACCGCTTGTATTATTTCAGGAGTTGTTGTTATTTTTTTATTTATCGGTTTTCCAATTTTAATTATTGATTGGCTGTTAAGTGCACAATTAACTAATGCTGAAGCTTTTTTAACTTTTTCTATTAAAAATCCATTAAAGAATATTTTGGAAATATTTTTTGGCAGCGGCTTAAAGGGCGCTCTTTATACCTTCTTTGTAGGCATGCCATTGGTTTATATTGTCCATAGAAAAAGAAAATGAGAAAATTTTTAAAAATAATATCAATTTATTTTATCTTAGTATCCACAGGATATGCACAAAATTTTAAAATTGAGAAAATTTTAGATCTTAAAGATCCTTGGAGTTTAACCTTTATTAATAAAGATGAGGTCTTAATTACTGAAAAAGAAGGAGATATTTTATTAGCTAATATTAAAAATAAAGACGTTAGAAAGATAAAACATAATTTAAACTATAAAGTGGATGGTCAAGGTGGACTGCTTGATATTATTAAACACAATAATGATATTTTTATTTGTTACACGGAAGATCGAGGAGGGGGTAAAACAAGCACCAGTATTGCAAAGGCAACTTTTACAAAGGATAATTTAAATTTTAAAAATATTTTTCAAGCAAATCCACCTATCAATAGCGGTTATCATTTTGGCTGCAGATTAGTTATTAAAGACAACATGATCTATGCAAGTGCAGGTGAGCGTGGAAATGGCAACATTGCCCAAGATCCAAAAACCCATGTAGGTAAAATGATTAGGATTAATTTGGATGGATCTGCTCCAAAGGATAATCCAAAGTTTAAAGGTAAAAATGATTGGTTAGCAGAGATTTATCAAATCGGAATTAGAAATCCACAAGGCATGACCTTGTCGCCCTTTAATGGAAAAATTTATATTTCAAATCATGGGGCAAAGGGTGGAGATTTTTTCGGTGAAGTTAAATTTGGTGAAAATTATGGTTGGCAAATTTGGTGTTGGGGTGGGGTTAATTATTCAGGAACAAAATGTGGCGAAACCGATCGATGGGACTCTCGTTTTACCAAACCCTTATATACTTGGAGTCCATCCATTGCTGTGAGTGCAGTGCAAATTTATAAGGGTGATGAATTTAAAGAATGGAATAATCATATCTTAATGACTTCTTTAAAAGATGAAAGTATTCGAAAACTTGAATTTATAAATGAGAATGAAGTTGGCAGAGAAGTTATAATTTTAAAGGGAAAATTAGATCGAATTCGAGATTTGAAAATTGCTGAGGATGGAAAAATTTATATTCTCTCCAATGGCGCAGGTGCGCTCTCGGTAATAAAAAAATAAGTTATTTTAATTGCGACTCTACAAATTCCCAGTTTGCTAATTTTTCAACAAAGGCTTTTAGATAATCGGGTCTTCGATTTCTATAATCTACATAATATGCATGCTCCCACACATCACAGCCAAAAATTGGCTTTAGATTATCCACTAGCGGATTTGAACCATTTGCAGTTTTGCTGATAACTAATTGATCGCCTTTTAACGAAAGCCAAGCCCAACCCGAGCCAAACTGAGTAATTCCTGCTTGTATAAAATCTTCTTTAAATTTTTCAACGGTGCCAAAGGATTCAATAATTTTTTTCTCTAATTTTCCTGGCATCTTGCCACCACCGCTTGGACGCATACATTGCCAGAATAAAATGTGATTATAATGTTGTCCTGCGTTATTAAAGATTCCAGCTTTGCTTGGATCATTTGCAGTTTTTTTTATAATATTTTCAAGGCTTTCATTTTCAAGAGTGGTTCCTTTAATTAAATTATTTAAATTCGTCACATAGGTTTGATGATGTTTGCTGTGATGCAAATCTAAAGTCTCCACACTCATTGCAGGATCGAGCGCATTTTTTGCGTAATTAAGACTTGGCAATGTAAACATAAATTTATCCTTAGATTGTATAGTAAAATTAAAAAAAATAAACTTTCAATTTTATTTACAAAATTTTACTTAAAATTTTAGGAATCTGTTCTTTAAAGCCAAAAAAACCTTTAGTAGCAAAGGGGTAGCACAATTGGTCATAGTCCCTTGCTAAATAGGTTATTTTAATTTTTTTCCTAATTTCATTCATAAAGTCATTTTCATAACCGCAATTAATATAGGGAGTGATGATATTTTTAATATTTTTATCTTTTATTATTTGTAAAAGATCCTTCTCATTTTTTATAACTAAATCAGAGTTAAAATTAGTTTTTAGTTGGCCAATTAACTCCTCATTAATAGAAGATTTAAAATCTAAAACTTGTTTACTATAATTTTTACTCTCTAATATGGAGTTAAAATCTAATAAGGCAAAATGATTATATTTATTTTGAAATTTCTGTAGAAAGTTTGAGTCTAGATTATGAAGGAGAAATAATGAGTTGTCATTTTCAACTTTATCAAAATGCAATGGTTGAATTTCAAAACTCGTTGTCTCAAATAGAGGACTTGCTTGATCGTTTAATTTTAAAACCTCATACTTTTTTGCAGAAAACGTATTGATATTAAATTTTGTTGCTAAATAATTTTTACCCTTTGTTTGTAGTCCCGCAACCCAGCGCCAACTTAAAGTATTTGAGGCTGCATCTCCATCAAGTAAATGTTTTAAGAAAAAATCAGCTCCTAGTTGCCAAGGTAGTTTTAAAGTAAAGATCCAAATACTTGCAAACCACATCCGCGCATGGTTGTGCAGATAATTATACTTTACCAGTTCATTCGCCCAATCATTAAAACATTCAATGGATGTTTTTCCGGTTATGGCCTGTTGATATTCAACAGTGTCCTTTTGTTTTTCTAATTGTTTTAAATCTTCAATATAACTTGTCCAAACTTTAGGACGCATTTCCAACCAACCCTTCCAGTATGTTCGCCAAAATACTTCTTGAATAAATTTTTCAATTTTAATGTAAGCAAATTTTGAATGAGCCGTTCGTATAACTTCTTGTTCATCAATAATTCTGTGAGTTATGTATTTTGAAAGATTACTGACATTGTCGCGCTTGTCTGGACCATAATCAAAGTTTCGACTCTTTGCATAATTGCTTAGATGATTTTCAGTAAAATCTTTAAGCTTTGTTATGCCTTGCTCTCTAAGACTCATGGGTTAATAAAGAGTGACAGGTTCTATGGAGAATGGAATGTAAATAAACCAGTTGATCAAAGTCTTTATTATATCCTCCTCCTAAAACCCCACATAAAGGAATTTTTTTATTAAAAAAATGTTTAATCACTAATTCATCTCTCTTTTTAATTCCTTCAGCACTAACTTTAAATTTGCCAAGTCGATCATCCTCATGAATGTCCACGCCTGCAACATAAAAAACAAAATCAAATGTTAAAGAATTAATTTTTTGTAAACTTTGCTCCACCACTTTTAAATATTCATCATCTTTTATTCCCTCATCTAATTCGATATCTAAATTGCTCATCTGTTTATTTAAGGGATAATTTTTCTTTGCGTGAATACTTACAGTAAACACCTTCTCATTATTTTGAAATATTTTTGCAGTACCATCGCCTTGATGAACATCTAAATCGTAGATAAGAATATTTTTGATATTGTGTTCAGCAATAAGCTTTTCAGCAGCAACCGCCACATCATTAAAAACGCAATAACCATTGCCAGAATCTGAGAACGCATGATGAGATCCGCCAGCCGTATTACAAGCAAGACCGTGTTTGAGGGCAAGTTGTGCTGCTAAAACAGTTCCGCCCGTTGCAACGAAGGATCGTTGTCTAACACTTGCAACGATGGGAAATCCTAATCTTCGCTCCTCATCCTTGCTTAAAGATAAATTTTTAATTTTATTAATATAATCTAACGTGTGCACCCTTACTAAGTCAGCATCGGCCACAGGATTTGGAATATATAAATTGTTATCTTTAATTATTTCATCTTTTTTAAGTAGTTTAAATAATTCGCCAAATTTTTTAATTGGAAATTTATGATCATCGCCAATTTGGGCAACATAATCAGGATGGTTAATGATAGGTAACATTGTCAATACTTATACTTTAAAAAATAAATTAGTGAAAATTGAAAGTTAAAAATATACAATAGATATATTCTGTTCAATATCATGAAATATTTTTTTATTGCAATTTTTAGTTTTATATTTTTTTCTTTATCTACTGCACAGGCCTCTACAAAAGATTGTAATTTAAAACCCTCTGCAAATTCCAAAAATTACATCATTGGTTATGGTTCGTTGATGGAAAGAGAATCTAGAATGAATACTAATCCGCAGGCGTATAAAGTAGAGCCCGTTCTTGTTAGCGGCTTTCAACGGGTGTGGGGACAAAATGGAGGAAATTATAAAACTACATTTTTAACTTTAGTTGAAAAAAAAGATGCAAAACTCAATGCGATTTTTTACTCCGTTAATCTTGAAAATTTAATTAAAACTGATCAGCGCGAGAGAAGCTATTGTCGAATTAAAGTAGATGAAAAGAATTTAGATTTTTATGGCAGAAAAGTTAAAAGCAAAGATGCAAATTTTTGGATTTATGCAGCCACACCTGACCGCTTACAAAAACCTTCAAGATCACACCCCATCGCACAATCGTATGTAGATATTTTCATCAATGGTTGCTTGCAAACGGAGGAAGAATTTAAACTGCAAGGATTTGCAAAGGATTGTGTGCAACTTACCTCGGATTGGTCAGAGCAATGGGTGAATGATCGCTTACATGCGCGCAGACCCTTTGCAACTAAAAATGCGGTGAAAATTGATCAATTACTTTCGCAATATTTTAGTCATTATTATAATCACCCCATTGAATAAATTATTTTTGGTAAAAATTTTTAATTCTCTATACAATCTCTTATTTTATGAGCGGAATTATTAATTTTTTTAAAGTCACCTTCATTGATCTTGGTAGACAATTTCGTCTTAGTTATTTACCCCCATTAATGATTTATGTGGCCGCAGGCGTTTCAGGGCTTACTGGAATTGTTGGAACATTTTTTGTTAAAGATTATTTAAATTTATCCGCAGCCTTTCTAGCAGGCCTTGGATTTTGGGCAGGAATTCCTTGGGTTTTAAAAATGCCCCTTGGTCATTTAGTGGATTTAATTTGGAGTAGGAAAAATTATTTAGTTTTTTTGGGAGCAGGTTTAATTGCTTGCAGTATTTTAATTATGTATGGACTGATCGCTCATACTAAATTCATGGCAGGGTATTTAGCAATTGAGACTTGGTTTGTAATCAGCGTAATTTTATCTCCCATCGGCTACGTTATTCAAGATGTGGTTGCAGATGCCATGACCGTGGAAGCTGTTCCAAATTTTGATGAGCAAGGAAATCCTTATGCTAAGGATGATATAAAAGCCATGCACACCACCGTTCAAACCCTTGGCAGATTTGCAATTATTTCTGGCACCATTCTTGTAGCTTTTGCAAACATTATAATTTTTAGCAATTCGCAAGGACTAAGTCAGACAGAAAAAGTATCCTTGTATGCCTCTGTTTATTTGTACGCTCTAATCATTCCTTTTATTTCTGTCCTTGGTGTATTTTTATCTTTTTATTTAAAACACAAACAACAAGAATTATTTAAACAACTTAATAAAAACTTACCTGAAAATTTAAATACCACAAAGGTGAACTGGTGGATTTTAGGCGGCTCCTTTGTCTTTGTGGTTTTCACATTAACCATTGGCTCACTGAAAGTTCCCTTTGCCCAAGAAATTGTTTTTGTTGGATCAATGTCCATTGTGATTTTTTTAATGAATAAACTTATGAAAGAGATGCCAAAAAATTTAAGTTACACCATCGTTGGCACCGCTATTATTATTTTCATCTTTCGCGCCATGCCAGCACCAGGTCCTGGTCTGACTTGGTTTGAAATTGATGTGTTAAAATTTGATGAACAATTTTTATCTGCAATTTCTTTAATCGCATCTGTACTAACTTTACTTGGAATTATTTTTTTACGACCCTTCATGGCAAATAATTCCATTGCAAAAATTGTAGTCATCTTATCCATTTTAGGATCGATATTATTTTTGCCAAGTATCGGCATGTATTACGGACTTCATCAGTGGACAGCCTCAGTTACAAATGGTGTGGTGGATGCAAGATTTATTGCAGTTATTAATACAGCAATTGAATCTCCCCTAGGTCAGGTTGCAATGATTCCAATGTTAGCTTGGATTGCAAAAAATGCACCAAGCCATTTAAAGGCAACTTTTTTTGCAGTCTTTGCATCTTTCACTAATCTTGCTTTATCTGCAAATTCGCTTGGAACTAAATATTTAAATGAAATTTTTATAATCACACGAGAAGTGAAAGATAAAATAAGTGGAGTTATTCAATCAAAGGCGGATTATTCTGAACTTGGAATTTTACTTATTGTAGTTACTTTATTAAATTTAATTATTCCAATTCTTATTGTTTTATTTATCCAAAGAACTAAATTTAAAACAAGTGAATGATATAACTTTAGTATATTGAAAATAGGGTATTCTTTTATGTTCATCCAGCAAAGTCTTAAAAAGTTTTTAATTATTTTAACTTTTTTAATTATGAGCGGATGTAGCATAATCAGCGTTGGTTATAACCGGCTGCCGTTGCTTGCAATTGTTGAGTTAAATTCTATTTTTGATTTAACGGATGAACAGGATAAACTTGCAAGAATTGAATTGAATGCTTGGCTAGAATGGCATCGAAAAGCTCATTTACCTCTATATATTACAAAATTAGAACAGTGGGAAAAATTAGTCTTACAAGACTTAACTCCTGCGCAATTTTGTAAAGAAGTGGATGGTATCAGAACGCTTACCAATGAGGCCGTTGAAAAGTTTATTCCAGCACTCATTCCCATTGCCCAAACATTAAATTCAAAACAAATTGAAAAATGGAATAAATATCAAGAGGAACGCGATAAAGAATTCATTGAAAATTTTAGTAGAGGCGAACAGGGTGAAATTATTAATGAGAAAAGATTAAAACGAGCAATCGATCGGGCAGAAATGTTTTATGGCAGTTTAAATAAAAGCCAAAAAGAAGCGCTGTTAAAGCGATTAGAAAAAAGTGTATTCACCGCTGAGCAAGTTTTACCCGAGCGCAAGCGAAGACATGCCGATGCACTCAATTCTGTTAAACTCATTCAATCAGGAGAAAAACCTTTTCCAACTTTAAAGGCAGTATGGGATCGCAATCAAAAATCACCTAATGCAAGTTATGCAGCTTACAGTGATAAAATGTTGCAGGATGGGTGCGAACAATTATCAGAAGTACACAACAATACCACTTTAGAACAACGACAAAATGCTGCGCAAAAATTAAACGGTTACCGTAAAGATTTTCAAAATTTAATTAAACCTTAATTTTTTAATTTTAATGGCGAGATAAAGATGATGGCAGCAAGGGCTGCGATTAAATGTTTTAAAGTATGACCTGATATTAAATTTTGTGTAAGTGTAAAAATTTGTGCATCATAAAATTCAACTAACTTTGCAACTCCATAGAGAATTATTAATGAGGTAAAACATGGACCCTGCCTTTGTGATTTACTTAGTAGCAATGTGAGTGCAAGCAGGATTATTCCTCCAAATTGTAAAACGGCATAGGGAGTGAGGTTACCATTATAATTCCAAATCAAAACAGTTAAGGGTGCAAGAATTAACAGCTCAGCTAAGGTATGCAGACTAAAACGTGGTGATATTTTAAGATAAGCAAGCATTGCAAGAACAACTGCAAACACCAGCGACATAGCAAGTCGGTCAAAGACGAGGGTGAAATCATTTGGGCTTAGATGGTAATAGCTGCTTCCTAAACCTGTTAAAATAATTGCGATAAAGAATAGATTTAAGAGAACTGAAAATGAATTTGATATTTTTATGTATCGATTATTATAAAAATTAAATAAACCTAAAGCCCCAACGATAATAAATACAAGATTAGATAAAGTATCAAAGGCATTATTAACTCCAAACAATACTCTTTTGTCTGCAAAGTTATGATAATTTTGATCTTGTTGGATGTTGGGTAAAAATATAGCAAGGAGTAGGAGAATAATTAAGCCAGTTAGAAAACCTATTTCAGATTTACTCATTACAAGTATAATATATTTAAAAAATTCTAAATGAAGAACTTAAATGTTTAAAATAGTTAAATCAGATGCAGGCAAAAATTTTACAAAATTAACTTCGCGAAAAATTTTAGCGATTTGGTTAACTTTAACAGTGATTCTGACCATTGTAGCTCCTAAAATTTTTGATCTAAAAGACATGAAGCCAGATAACATCTTATTAATGATGCTTTTTGTCAGTACTTTAATTATGATTTTGTTAATTTTTATAATTAAATTTTTTACAACTGCAAAACAAAACGACAATAAGGATCAATCATGAGTTTAGAAATGATCATCATCACTGTGCTTGCAATTATTTCCTCATTAATTCCAACGATCTACACAAAACTCACTGATAATACTAATTTATCAAATTCAATTTATATTGTTGGTATTGCCTTAATTGTTGGAACCGTTTCTGCGTGTTTGCTGTATTCTTTAATGGCCTTTGGATTTTTTACGACTTTATACTTTGCAATAATTTATATTTTTATTCTCGGTGCTATTTTCTTAACTAAGTATTTAATAAATTTAAATTCAAAATAATAAAATCAGCAAACTACTAAATTTACTTTTAGTTAATAAAATCAAGATTGATTCAGACCTTGTCTTAAGGTCCCTTTTGTAATTAAATTGGCTTTTTAAATTATGCCATCAGTTATTTTAAACGATACAATTTTTAAAGGGACTCTGTCGCAAAAGGACAGCATTACTTTAGACGGAACCTTTATTGGCGATATCACAGCCGAAGAAATCATTGTTAAAGATCACGGCACCATTAATGGTAATTTAAACGCAAGTGTGAACATTGAAGTAAATGGCAATGTGGTAGGTGATTTAAATTCTGATAAAATTCATCTCACTAGTTTTGCAAAAGTTCGAGGTAAATTATCTCATAAAAATTTAGCCGTAGATGAAGGTGCGCAATTAGAAATTACAGCACAAACTAGAAAAAGAATTTCAAATTTAAATAAAGAATAATCATGTTTTTTAACTCAAATAAAAGAGCTGAGAGTAATGTAGGCTTTTCACATTTAGGTGAAGGAGCAAGTTTTGAGGGTGAAATTCATTGCAAAGGTGAAATTGAGATTGCAGGCAAAGTTAAGGGAAATATTACAGCTAAAACTTTACGAATATTAGAGGGCGGAAAAGTCACAGGACAAGTCAATGCAGAAAAAGTTGAAATTTTAGGTTGCATGCTTGGTAATACGACTTCTTTAAATATTCATGTAGGCGAAAAAGGTTTGGTGAGAGGAGATTTGAGATTTGAGACTAATTTAAGTGTTGCAGAAGGTGCTGATATTTTAGGACACGTGCAAAAAGCTAAAAAAGATAAAAATAAAAAATTTGATACAGAAAAAGTTAGATATTTAGAACATAATCAAAGAGCTTCTTAAGATTGTTAAAATTTGTTTTAAA
>Ga0315906_10007867_pt1 | contig 12881 bp, 6 predicted proteins | sample LakEriMetagenome_4_FD_203526 | JGI IMG/M metagenome (GOLD analysis project Ga0315906, IMG submission 203526) | Freshwater fungal communities from buoy surface, Lake Erie, Ohio, United States - Buoy 2 MA122 | ecosystem: Environmental > Aquatic > Freshwater > Lake > Lake biofilm | place: USA: Lake...
ATCCCATACCCGTTCCGGATCCATCAGGGTTTCCATTTTTGTCAACACTTAGACTCTTTCTCATTTCACCTGACTTGGCGCCGCCAACATTCAAGCTCACGTCACGACCAAGCTCAATCACAGGACATCGTGTCCATTTAGATTTGTCACTTGTTATCACAATATCCACACTTGGAAGGAAACTAATAGCAGCATTGTTTCGTGCAGATCCAGGATTGGACAAGTTATAATATGCCAGCGGCATGAAATCAGCTTGATAACCAACTAGCTTGTGCGGTGCAATACCTCCGCCCAACAATTTAGCGAACAACTTATCATCATCCTGACCTGCCTCATCACGGTAGTTACACGGATTTAGATAAGGTAATCCGTCAGGCAAACAATCGACATCCGGATCCGGGTTGTAGTCACCCGATCTGATCCAGTTTGTTGGATAGAACGCATCGTTGTCAGGAATAAATGACAACCAACGTTTCGAAGAGTCTACAAAATCAATTGTTGCATCAATAATATCAGTTGTTCGGTCATATTGTGCACCCGCACCTAGGTATTGACGCTGCTGAATCGTTACAGAAATACCCCACTGTGGAATAATCTGTTCGTTGTTCTCTTGAATTGTACGTTCAGATTCAACTGAATCAATCTTGGTCCCACCTTTTTGGTCATAACGGTAGATTACCCAATTTGCCGTATCTACAGCATGTGGTGTAGGTTTCCAAGCACTAGGAGTATAGTCTCTAAATTTACATTCAAAGTATCCGTTCGCCAAATTAAGCGGGTCAACAACCTTAATTCCAATAGGTCCTTTACCCAATTCATATTCTGGATTTTGAACATATCCATTCGCCAAAATTGAGTTTAAGGTTTCGGAAGTAAATTCTAGATTACGGTTACCGTTTCCATACCCATCAATTCTTGTTATACGCGGTGAGGAACCATACCCAATGTTTTGAATTGTTCCGTCCGCTTCCGGCATTGGGTTGTGAGGTACTGCAGCAATCGGCGTAATTGAGGTACCGTCAAAGTTCAATCGGGAAGAAATGTAAGGGATCTTTTGACCATCTAAAGCCAACGGATCATTCGGATCATATTTTTTAAACTGATTGAATGCATAGGCAATCGCAACGTAATAATATGTTTTGTGATTTACCAACCTTCTGTTGCCGGCTGCAAAAGCATCCTCGGTCAATTGGAAAGAGTGACGGATACCTTCATTCTCGCCATCTACTTTCTCAACAGGAACAGAGAAACCGAGCGCCTCATCGAATTCAAAATTGATAATTCTTGAAATATCATTCTCAATGTCGCACTGAGCCACCAAGCGAGACTGAGCAGGATCGTAGATGTCAGAGATTGCTACGTCCGCATTCTTCAACTGGAATATCTGGTATCCTTCAAATTTGTACACTCGATCCACCGTTGGGTCAGGAATATTGATCTCATCGATTTCCGCATACTTCTCCTGATAGTTGTTCGAAGATGACGGATTCTCAATCATCAGGATCAACTCATTATTCAACTCCTGTATTGTTAGTTTCGGAGCATCCGGTGGAGAGAGAATTTTAAAGCAAGCATCAAATAACGCCTGTGCTTTTGTATCCGCACGTTTCATCGAACGTACTGAAGAGAAAAGATCGCCATCTGTCCCACGGCCATATACCAAACCAACAGTAATGTTGTTGATCGCACCCGGACGAAGGATGAAAGGACCTGCAGATTGAACGAAACGACGGTCACCTACCGGGTTGTTATTTGTAGACTCGTCCCAACCTGTTGGGAATAACCCGCTCATATCTTCACCACCTGTTGCCCAGAAAAGTGGATCAGACTCGCCTGGGAACATGTAATCAGAAGGTACAGTTGTTACACCTGTAGATCCCTCATAACCCAAACCTCCATAGAACATTTCTGAACCATTCGCCCATGTACCACTCATGAAGTTATAATATTGTGCAGCTGTAGATGGATCCGTATAAGGGAACTGGGAAGTTGAAGTGTAATATGTAAACCTTCTCATACCGAAACGCTCATTGTCTATTATTCCATCAGAGTAGCCGATACCAATTCCTTTGTACACAATTCCATCTCCGTTAAGAGCCTCCAAAACTGAAGGAACGACTTCTGTATTCGTTGCCTCGTCAAGATATGGACCGACATTGTCTAGACCATCCGCATCCTGGTACGGACCTTCAAAAAAGTCACAACCGATTGCTGGTGGATTCTCACCATATCCCGGACGACCACCATCAGATTCATCGTTAAGATCACCATTGAACATATATCCCAAACCACGTGAAACATCACATCCGGTGTAATCATCTGCGTAGTTTCCTACATCAGCATCCAAATACTGAGAGAAGTAGGTGTTGTACAACGTTTGTGTACCTCTGTTAATCAACTCATAGTTGTAGAATGTCATTCGGTTCACTTCGTCATTCGTTGCAAAAGCAAATGCTTGTGCACGGATCTCCATTCCGATTGGATCACCATTCGTTTCTGTATGGATATTTCCTTTGTCATTGAATACCCACCAATGCGTTTCGTCACCAAAAAGTGAAATACGTCGGTCGATTCCACATTCAATGTCATCTCGCCCTAGGATATCATCATACCAAGGGTGGTCACCATCCGCCGGGTTGTACACTCCGTCTTCATTTCTGTCATAGTATGGAGCAAGGAAATAATCCTGTCCTCTGGAAACATCGCCATGCGCAGGCCACGCATAAATTCTATTCAATTCATCTGCAGTTGGCTCGGTTATGTCTTCACATCCTTCGGTCGTAATACCTTGGGAGCATTCGAACCATACGTTATAACGAATGATCTCAGCCTTTCTGATCGTAAAGAACTTATCGTAAGCGATACACTGATCCGGATCAATATTCGCTTCACCAAAGTCGCGAACTGCATCGTCTCCTACTGGCAACAATGGATTATACGTTCCGGACCCAGGATTAACAGTGAGAGGACCAGGCCAAAAGTCATTACCCTGACGATAGCGAAGCGCAGCCAATTTCAACTGTCCGTTGACATCTGTACCTCCCATCCAAAGTGCACCGGCAAAGATCACATGCAATCCACTTCCTTTCGGTATCTCATAAGATGCAACACCTGCTGCACGGTTCTGGAACATACTTCCACCCTGTTCAATCAACGCCTTTACGTCATTGAACTCAAGAATGAGCTTAGCCGTAGCTGGAGAACAGTTTGCACCTTTCAACGTTGGAGTAACCTTCTTTCCAAGGTCGTTTGGACCCAAGTAAGCTAATGCATTATTTACCCAACCAAAGCTGGTACCTAGCATTAAGAGTATGAGTTGCTTTTTCATAGGATACATCTAAAAGGATGAATTAAAAATCAAATTTAACACCCAAACGAATTGTTCTCGGTGCACTGATATTAAACGGGTTTTGAATCTTCATTGCGTAGTAATCTCTGAATGCCTGCTCATCCAACTGGTTTTGGATAGAGGTCTGGTTCGCTGCTGCAGCAAGGTAACCATCGTCGTCCCAGTTTCCTGTTGCACGATATACATTCAGAACATTAAACTGATTGAACAAGTTCACAACGCGAACATACACATTGAGGAACGTAGCTCGTTTTTTCTCTTTTTCTTTTCCAAATTCCATTTCGAACGTACGGTCGAACTGAAGATCCAAACGATAAGACCAAGGAAGACGGGAACCATTCAACGTACCATTCAAACCAGCATTAAGGTTACCAATACCTTCATCTGTAATGAATGTCTGGCTAGAGTAAGGAGAACCAGAATAAATATTGGAAACAATGTTCAATCCTGTATTTTCCAACACATTGAATTTTCCAATCACTGGCCCGTTGTAATCTTTTCCTTCGCCATATCTGTAATCCATCGTAATGGCAAATGCATGGCGTTGGTCAAAATTATAAGGGAAAATTGTTCTCAAGTTTGGCAATCCTGCATTAACAAGTCCAGCTGCGGATGTAGCATCAGAACCTGTACCATCAGCGAACTGTAATGTATACGCGGCAGTCATTCGGATATTTCCTGTTCGACGCAAATCGTATGAAATCGTCATCCCTTTAACGGTACCAAAATCACGGTTACCGAATGTACGATATGTTGCAGGATAAGCTTCAAACACATTGATCAACTGAACGTTGTTTCTTTGCTCGCGATAGAAAGCAGAGATCTTCAACGAGGAAGTTTTGGAAAGAACCTGCTGGAAACCTAATTCGTAGTCAACCGTTGTCTCAGGCTTCAAGTTCGCATTGCTTATAATTGCGCTTCTCGACTGAATAAACTGATATTCGAATGGATCGAAACGGAATCCTGAAGTAGGACGTTTTGTCAGGATGTCGTAATGAGCAAAGAATGAAGCCTCGTCAGAAATCGGGAAAGAGAATGCGATACGTGGCATTACATTTACCTGAGCTTTGTAATCTTCAAAAGCATCCGCACTTGGCGTCGTTTGTGAAGGATTCAACAACCATGGCTGAATACCAGTTGCACCACGGATAACTTTTGGATCCTCTACTTGGATACCGTCCGCATTATACCAGTTGTTACCGATACGGAATCCATTGATTGCCGAAGGATTATTCACGTCATTTACATACACTGTGTAATCATCTCCCATTGCTTCAGGAATATCCACCCAAGAATACGTACCAGGATCATTTGCCACCAATTCTTTCGCCTCTGCAACAGTACGTGCATTGTAGAAAAGATACGGATCTTTCAATACAGGCTGGTTGGCATCAAATACATCCACACGAACACCTACGTTGAATACGATGTCATTAAATGCAAACTTATCCATTAGATAACCAGCGATGTAGGTTGGCTGGAATGCTCCCACAAAGCGCTTGTAGTTTCCATTCTCATCAAATTCATTGAAGTATTTATTGATATCAGTACTTCCTCGAACCTTTTTACCGGTATGGTCATATCCCCAGTAAGACACGAATGAGTTCCCACCATTCAACAATTCGTCCGGAGAGAACAAGTCAAATGTGTAGATGCTCGGATCATATTGATCGATATCGATGAAGTCTGTTCCTGCCCCACCCGATGAAATCAAGCCCTGGCTGTAAAGGTACTCTCTCAAATTGTAATCAAAGAACGATTGGTTGTCATTGTTTTCCTGACCTCCATATTGCCCTGTTCCTGAAGTATGCGCGTATCCTGAATTCAAACGTTCGTAAGTAATTGCTTTGAACGAACCAGAATCAGAGATCACACCACTATTCAAGTCAAGCTCACGAATGTGGAAGTTTGTCAACTGACGTGCAATAGACCAAATTCCAAGCGGACCATTTGTTCCTCCTCCGGTGGTTGTTCCTGAGGTCCACCCGCGGTCAATACGCTGTTCCATTTCGAAACCGAATGAAATCGAGTGGTCACCTACGTTAACAGAGAATGAACCTGTTCCACGAATCTGGTCGTTTTCTGTTTTTCCAAAATAGTTGTAAGGAGTTCCAATGTTGCTCCAAATTTGATACACACTCGATGGAGCATCTCCGTTTCTTAAGGCATTACCTTGCTGGATCTGGAAAAGATTCTCATAGTTTCCAACCGGATCATTTGCGTAAATATCATAGTACTGAGTAGTAATCGCTGCTAATGCCGCATTCGTTTCAGACGGGTTAAACGCAACTTCAATGTCTCTGAATCCATTGTGGATATACATTTGTTTATCATTGTCAAACTCATATGAAGGTCTTCGTGTCGTGGTGAACGTACCAACATGTCCATAATTGAACATATTGTATTTATGATTTGGATCATACGCATCGTCTTTAGTCTTTGAATAATCCACCATCAATGAGTAAACGAATGATTTCAACTTCGAAGCACTTCCCTCCTGGTCGTTCGTAAAACGCTGCGTTAAACGACCAAATACTCTCCAGTCGAATGACTTCGTAAATCCAAAATTTGTAAAGTTCAAAAGAGAACCACCGAAGGAATATGCATTTCCTTGACTGTAATTCATGGAACCACCAAATGTTAAGTTAGTCGACGGACCTGTATTCACATCGATCTTTGCCTGTCCTGAAACAGTTGTATTTCGGGCATTCATTCTCCATGCTACCTTTTCAAAGTCAGACTCGTCAGTAGGATTCCCATTTTCGTCCAATGGGTTCTGTAAGAATAATGCATTATGGAATGTTCCTTGACCGGTAGATGTCGGACGCAATGGACTTTCAAGCAGCGCATCACGCGACTCTTTCTTAATTCTGTAAGAACCTCCTGCCAGCGGTCGTCCATCTAGCTGATCAGTTAAATTCGCAGAAACAAGGAAGCCAAGACGAGGTTTCACTTTTGCACCTGTAGAATCTTTTTGCATCCAAAGCGGACCTGATAACATTCCTTCAAACAGGTTGTACCCATATTTATCCAGTCCGAACACTTTTCCATCATATCCGTCTGGATCTGCACCTTTAATATAGAAACCTGAAGATACGACCTCAGCAGAACCGAAGTACTGAGCGGAAGGACCACGTGTAGTAACGGAAATAATACCACCTGTAACGTCACCATAGTTCGCCGGTACCCCTCCGGTAATTACGGCTACCTCTTCAATAGCTGATTTTGGCAAGTTAGAAGATCCCCGAACTTTAATACCGTCAATAAAGAAATAAGTTGCATCTGAACGAGAACCACGAACAGAAATTTCACCTGAACCCTCATCACTGTTCACACCACCAACTGTCTGTGCTACACCTGCAGCAGAACGAACAGGCAGTCGGGCGATGTCGTCACGTGTAATAGTAGCTCCTGAAGCTCCCCCATCCTTATCGATAAGCGGAACGCGGTATGCAACGACCCTTACCTCCTGCATTTCTTTCGCCTCTTTTGCTTTAGACAACGTCAGATCCTCAAGGAAGGTGATGTTGTCCGATGAAACAACAACGCCGGTTTGACGAGTCGGCTGATAGCCTTCTGCTTCATTTCGAACTTCCACGTCATATGAACCTGCTCCAACAGAATTGATCTGGAATTTTCCATCAAAATCTGTTGTTGCACCTCCTTTAACGGTCCCATTTTGGAAAAGAATTACTTTACAAAAAGGAATTGGTTGTTTGTTTTCAGCATCCGTAACAGCACCTTTGATGGTCCCCAAACCGGTTTGTGAAAAACCATAAAAACTTGTCAGCAAGAGACTTACTAATAAAAAGTTAAGTTTTCGTAACATAAGAATAGTTTATAGTTCTATCTTTCTTTACCCAAGAAAGCCCGTAAATATAGAAAAAATCATGCGGATAAAATTTCGTGTTAAAAAAAATTAAACCGATTCTTTCTTAACTTTCCTTAACAAAGGTAATGCAACAAGGTTTAACTGTAAAAATCAAAAAAATAATTTTCGAGAGAAAATATACATCTCTAAACTGACTAAAAAATTCCTAATTTTCAAAATGACTTTCAAGTTAGAAAACATTCACAAGGGGACAACACTGATCTATCTGCTGCACTATTCCGAGTTCGATCCAATGGAATTCACGGATCGACTTACCCCTGTTGAAATCGAACGTCTTATCGGATTTTCCCATCTATCCAGAAAAAGAGAATTCGTCGCTACCCGAATCTTAAGGAATGAATTGTTTGGTGCTGAACACATTCATTACGACCAAAATGGTGCACCTTATATAGAGAGGGAGGGATTTATTTCGATCAGTCATTCAGCGACCACTGCGGCACTCGCATTCAATCCCTCCTTCTCCATTGGTTTGGACCTGGAGGAAATAGGTACTAAAGCCCGTCGAGTTTATACGAAATTCCTATCTGAGGAGGAAATAGAACATTTTGATACGATGTCAGATGTACAAATGACCCAATGCTGGAGTGCTAAGGAGTGTTTGTACAAATTGGCCGGACACAAAGAGATTGATTTTAAAAGACATCTTAAACTGGAGCGAATGGATGAACAGCGATATATAGGCACCATTCTTTCTGCTAAAAAAAGACGATCTGCTGAAATTCATACTTTTGTTCATGGTAATTTAATTGTCTCCATTAATGGCAGCGCACTTACAGAAAACTAAGATTTTTTCCTGGCTAAAAGATGTGAAAGGGGGCATCGCTATGCTCATTGATCCTGAGAAAACAAAAGATGTTCAATCCCTGAAAAAAACGCTGTCTGTAGCACAGGTTTGTGGAATTGATCTCTTCCTGGTAGGTGGAAGTACTGTAACCCGTCAAGAACTGGAGTCGACTGTTCAAGTGATAAAAGCACATTCAACAATCCCTGTCCTTCTGTTCCCGGGTTCCTCCCAACAATTGAGTCAGGAAGCAGATGCCTTGTTGTTCCTAAGTTTAATCTCGGGCAGAAATCCGGACTACCTCATCGGTCACCATGTGGCAGCAGCAAGTGAACTTTTCAATGGTACACTGGAAGTTATTCCTACAGGATACCTTTTGATTGATGGAGGACATCTCACGAGTGTCGCATACGTCAGTCAAACTTCTCCGATACCAAGAGATCAACACACGATTGTGCGCTCCACGGCCATGGCCGGGATACTTCTTGGTCAAAAAGTCATCTATCTGGATGCAGGAAGTGGCGCAGAGACACCTGTTCCTGTCGATATGATCCGGGAGGTGAGTTCATTGGGAACTCCACTAATCGTTGGTGGAGGAATCCGTTCAATGGAAATGCTCTCCAAGGCGCACCATGCGGGAGCAAACCTGGTGGTTATAGGCAACTATCTGGAAGAGCATCCTGACTTTTTACTGGACATCGCCACGTATAAGAAAAGCAACTTCACCAGCGTGCTATGATTGCAAAAATTCTTGCAGCCATTTGTTTTTCCATTTCTTTCCTGGTCTCGATAATTTTGTTTACCGGATATGGAGCACAGATCGTCCATCCCGAATTGGCTTTGCTTATTTTTCTATTCTCCGGGGGAATTGCGCTTGTAGTAAATTTTGTAAGCTATCAGACGGGCAAACATGACCCTAAAGTAAATTTCTATTTTTGGCTGGGAAGTATTGTTGTTTTTCTAATACTCGTTGGAATAATCGTATTTACCCAATTTATCCCTATTCAATAGAGGATCTCTTTGCAAGCAAGGGCGATTCAACGAATATCAATCAAGCACTGCTTTCAAACTCATGTCTAAGCTTTTCACACTGTGTGTAAGCGCTCCTACTGAAATATACTCGATTCCTGTTTCAGCATATGCCCTGATGTTGCTTTCATTTATGCCTCCGGATGCTTCCGTTTCATATTCAGAAGAAATTAAAGGCAATACGTCTCGAATTTGATCGGGTGTAAAATTGTCCAGCATGATGCGGTGAACATTGCCCGTATGCAACACTTCATCAAGTTCTTCCAGGTTTCTCACTTCGATCTCAATCTTCAGGTCCAGGTTATTTTTAAGCAAATATGTATTCGCGCGTTCGATTGCTGCTTTAATCCCTCCCGCATAATCGATGTGGTTGTCTTTCAACATAATCATGTCATACAAGGCAAATCGATGATTGTATCCCCCACCGATGCGTACTGCCCATTTCTCCAAATAACGGATGCCGGGAGTCGTTTTTCGGGTATCCAGCAATTTCACGCCGGTGCCTTCGGTCAGTTTCACAACCCTCGCAGTCTGAGAAGCAATGCCACTCATCCGTTGCATGAAGTTCAACACTAAACGCTCCGTGCTGAGTATTGACCGTGAGCTACCATATACACTAAATGCAACGTCGCCTTTTTTTACCTGTTCGCCGTCTCGTTTAAACACATGTACCTCCAGCAAGGGATCGAACGTATTAAAGATCTCCTTTGCCAACTCCACACCGGCAAGAATTCCATCCTCTTTGATCAAAAGAGTTGCTTTTCCAGTGGCATCTTCCGGAACACAGGACAATGTCGAGTAATCTCCGGGACCGATGTCTTCATTGAGGGCGTTTTGGATGATTTCTTTTAGCATGGGAAGTTAAGAATTAAAATTTGACAGTTGGCTTATGGTTTCCCTCCTTGGGGAGGGACTAAGGCGTTGCACTGAGCTTGACGAAGTGGAGGGGAAGATTTGAGAATATACTTGTTCTTTGCTCCTTGTTCGTTGTTCTTTGATCAAAAAAAAGGGACACCGCAGCATCCCTCTCTTTACCTAGTATGAACATTAATGGCACGTACCTTCGCATTTACCACCCTTCTTGCAGTCACCTTTGCAATCGCTTTTTGATTTGCAATCTCCTGAGCACGCACCTTCTTTTTCACAGTGTCCTGACCCCATAAACTTGCCGTCTTTGCCAAAGTGTGCCAAACAAATTGCTTTTTCTTCAGCAGTACATCCTTTGTCATCGCACATTTTCGCACATTCTTCTTTGGTCATGTTTGCACACTCACGCAGATCACACGGACCAACCATGTATTCTCCATTCGCATGAGGCTCACATGATTTCATTCCGTGACATGCTTCCATTTTACCGTGGCATTCGTTCATGCCTTTCACGCATTCCATTTTGCCATGGCACTGTTCCATTCCGCATGCACCGTGTCCTTCTTTTCCACCTTCCGTACCGCTGCCCAAAATCGGAGCAATTACCAAACCGATCAAACACGTTAATTTGATAAGAATATTCATCGATGGACCAGAAGTATCTTTGAATGGATCTCCCACTGTATCTCCTGTTACTGCAGCTTTGTGCGCATCCGAACCTTTGTAGGTCATTTCACCATTGATCTCAACACCCGCTTCGAATGATTTTTTAGCATTGTCCCAAGCACCACCCGCGTTGTTTTGGAACACTGCCCAAAGTACACCGGATACTGTTACACCAGCCATATAACCACCCAACATCTCAGCGATCAACATATTGTCAGTGCTGTACACCAATTTGCCCAACAACACGATTGCGATCGGGAATCCAATGGTCAGGATACCCGGCAACATCATTTCACGTAAGGCAGCTTTTGTTGAGATTTCTACACACTTGCCATATTCAGGTTTTCCTGTGCCTTCCATGATGCCTGGGATCTCACGGAACTGACGACGTACTTCGTATACCATGTCCATTGCTGCTTTACCGACAGAATTCATTGCCAAAGCAGAGAAAACTACCGGGATCATTCCACCGATGAACAACATCGCCAATACAGGAGCCTTGAAGATGTTAATTCCATCAATTCCCGTAAATGTTACATATGCCGCGAACAATGCAAGTGACGTCAATGCTGCCGAAGCGATCGCAAATCCTTTCCCTGTAGCAGCAGTAGTGTTGCCTACTGAATCCAAAATATCTGTACGCGTACGAACTTCTTTCGGCAATTCACTCATTTCAGCGATACCCCCAGCGTTGTCCGATATTGGTCCGAACGCATCGATTGCCAACTGCATAGCTGTAGTCGCCATCATTGCAGACGCTGCCAAAGCAACACCGTAGAAACCTGCCAATGCGTATGAACCCCAGATTGCACCACCGAACAAAAGAACTGTCGGGAATGTCGAGATCATTCCTGTTGCTAAACCGGCGATCACGTTGGTTCCTGCTCCTGTGGAAGATTTCTGAACGATTTTCAAAACCGGTTTTGTACCCAATCCTGTATAGTATTCCGTTACTGAAGAAATAGCACCCCCAACGATCAATCCGATGATTGTAGCGTAGAACACACGCATTGAAGAGATCTCTTTCGAACCTTCGCCAAAGAAGTCCATGTTCATTGTTGAAGGAAGCATGTATTGAACTAACGCAAAACATGAAACTGCAGTCAAAATAATCGATACCCAATTGCCGATGTTCAATGCTTTTTGAACTTGTGCTTCTTTCGCCTCGTTGCTCGTAATCTTCACCAACATTGTTCCAATGATAGAGAAAAGAATTCCAAATCCTGCAATTGCCATTGGCAACAAGATCGGACCTATTCCATTGAATGCATCTTCGATAGCACCTCCGTTGTCTTTAATCACGTAGTTACCAAGAACCATTGCTGCCAAAACAGTTGCCACATACGAACCGAATAAGTCAGCACCCATACCAGCAACGTCACCCACGTTATCACCCACGTTGTCTGCAATGGTGGCAGGGTTACGGGGATCATCTTCAGGAATACCCGCTTCAACTTTTCCAACAAGGTCAGCACCTACGTCGGCAGCTTTGGTGTAGATACCACCCCCAACACGTGCAAACAACGCAATCGATTCAGCTCCTAGAGAGAAACCAGCCAAGGTTTCCAAAACGATTGTCATATCTTCTGTATTCGTCCAACGACCATTCATGAAGATCTGGAAGAAGATGATGAAGAATGCGGTTAATCCGAGTACAGCCAGACCAGCAACACCAAGACCCATTACAGTACCGCCGCCAAAAGAAACTTTCAATGCTTGAGGTAAACTTGTACGAGCAGCCTGTGTTGTTCTAACATTCGTTTTCGTGGCAATCTTCATCCCCATATTTCCTGCCAACGCAGAGAATATTGCTCCAAAAACGAACGCAACGATAATTAATATATGTGTTTTAACACCTGGTAGAAACGTAATTCCGGCAAGAACAACACTCGCAACAACCACGAAAATTGCCAAAAGGCGGTACTCAGCTTTCAAGAAGGCAAGTGCTCCTTCGTAGATGTAATCGGAAATTTCTTTCATTTTTCCATCTCCGGCATCTTGTTTCAGCACCCAAGACCTTTTGATCCACATGAAAAGCAGACCGATCACTGCCATTACTATCGGCACATAAATCATCATTGACTCCATAAAGTTAATTTTTGTATAAAATTTTATCGGGCGCAAAAGTAGAATTTTGAATGTACTTGTGCAAATATTTATCAATTAGCTATTTCTCAATGGACAATTGGGCAATTGCTCAATGGGGACTTGGGGGGCATTGTCAATTGTTACATTGGACCATTGTCAATTCGAAAAAAGGATGGACAATTAGGCAATTACTCAATGGGGACTTGGGG
>Ga0315906_10007869_pt1 | contig 12880 bp, 11 predicted proteins | sample LakEriMetagenome_4_FD_203526 | JGI IMG/M metagenome (GOLD analysis project Ga0315906, IMG submission 203526) | Freshwater fungal communities from buoy surface, Lake Erie, Ohio, United States - Buoy 2 MA122 | ecosystem: Environmental > Aquatic > Freshwater > Lake > Lake biofilm | place: USA...
CGTTGGTGAGAATGGATTTGGCTACGATCCAATTTTCCAGCCCTTGGGGATGTCCATTTCTTCTGCACAAATGAGCGCGGAAGAAAAGGATTTAATGAGCCACCGCGGGAAATCATTACGCTCATTAGCGCCCCATGTCATCCAATTGCTTGCAAGCCTGAGGTAACCTTTACCTATCACAGTGCGTTATTTACGCACTAATAGCAATCCAAGGAGTTCGAAGTGGCCGTTAAGAAGACCGCAAAGAAGGCAGCAAAGAAGTCTCCTGCAAAGAAGACAGCTGCAAAGAAGTCGCCAGCAAAGAAAGCTGTAGCGAAAAAGAAGACAATCAAAAAAGCAGTAGCTAAGAAGGCAGTTGCGAAAAAGACTGCAAAGAAGTCTGCAGTTAAAAAGAGTGCAGCAAAGCCTGCAGTTAAGAAGACAGCCAAGAAGGCGGTCGCTAAGAAAACTGCAAAGAAGGCTCCTGCAAAGCGTGTTGCTAAAAAAGCAACAACAACTCGAGTTTCATCAACACCAGCTGTAGTTGCTACGCCGGTAAAGCCTGTTGCACCAGTTGCAACAACTAAGCCAATTGCAACCCCAAAGCCAGTTGCAACACCAAAAGCATCAACTTCAAACCGCACAGCATGGATTGTTGTGCTTGGTATTGCTGTTTTAGTTGCAATCGTTTGGGTAAATTCTTCAGGCTCAAGTGATGATGATGCAGCTCCTGCACCAACAATGTCAGAAAGTGCTGAGCCAAGTGCCTCTGCAGAACCAACTGAAACAGAGACACCTGCACCAGTTGCAGTAGTTGAAGCGCCAACAAAGTTCGTTGGACTAAAGACCGATGATGGATTGAAGCTTCGTTGGGTTGCCCCAACTGCAGTAGAAGGTCTGACTGGATACAACGTTGAGATCCGTGCAGCAGGTGCTACAGAGTGGACAGTTATTGCAACTGTTCCAGTAGATCAACTAACTCAGAATGTTACAAAGATGAGTGATTCAGGCGGAACTCAGTTCCGTGTTACATCTGTTTATTCAGATGGACAGACTGCATCCGCAAAGATCTTCGGATTTAAGGGTGAGTTCAAGTAAATCTAAAAAATTAGATTAATAAAAATCCCTCACCTACAGGTGGGGGATTTTTATTTGCACAAAATTCAAACTTCTAAAGTTGAGAAGTTATAGCTTCCACATATGCACGCACACCTGCAGGTGCTAAGTGAACTCCATCTGAGCCGAAATACTCTGCGTGTCCCTCGGAAATTGATGCCCAATCAACCACAAAGGCACCATATATGGATGCATATTGTGCAATTAAAGCGTTGTTGTCATCTCGCCAAGGGCGCGGAACAGCTGTATTTACAACAACAATTCGCGGCTGGTTCTTAATTTCTTCAAAAATAGCAGCAACTTGTTCCTCAGTTAATTTGTTGTTATTTCCTAAGTTTAAAACAATAGGAGAGTTACTCATATTAACTTTGTCATTTGCAATCACTTCTAAAAGTTCAGGTGCTTGTCGTCCGACTCTTGCATTAATCAACCCAATGTTTTGACGAGCGTCTAGCTCAAAGCGAATACCGAGAATCACCGAATCACCTGTCACCCACAATCCAGGTTCAGTGCTGTCGGTGGCCACTGGCTCAAGAGGTGCTTCTAATTGCCCCTTAAGTTCAGCTAATTGCCGATCACCCTCAGCAATTGCATTTGAAGCAACTGATCCAGCTGAACCAAAAATCGCAAGAACGAAAAGTAAGACACCAGCCTTTTGGCGCAATTGCACACGCTTTGTTCGGTACTTCATACCCTTAAACCAATAATCAATAAGGCCAGTACGAACTGGCAGTTCTACCAAACGTAATGAAATGTCTGCCAAGAAAAAGACGATCAGTACGCGCAGTGCTGTTAATGCCCAACTAGATCCCTCGAGATCAAAGTTTGGGCGCGTAACTTGAAAAATAACCCAGTGCCAAAGATAGATGGCATATGAACGCTCGCCTATCCATATAAATGGTTTGCTACTTAAAATAGGAGCAAAACGCGAGGCAGGATGCACTATTGAGGTAATGATTGCGCAGCCGAAAATACCTGCGAGAGGGAAAGCCAACTTGTATAAAGTCGGATCAGTTTCATCAATGAATAAGAAAGCTGCAATGATTCCTAGGAAACCAAATATTCCAATGCCGTCAATAAAGTCTTGCGCCTTACGTGAGACGGTTTCTTCCAAGTTTTGCGGAATCCATCTGACCGCTAATGCTGCTCCTAGAAACAAACCAATACTGTGGGTGTCGGTTCCAAAATAAACATGGCTGACCTTTGATCCGCTTGCGGCATCAATTTGCATGGATACAACTAATAATGCGATTCCTGAAAATGCTGCGATCAAAAGCGCAGCGGCCGGAATCTTGTTCTTTCCAAAATAGCGAAGCACTAACAATAAAATCAGCGGCCAGACCAGATAAAACTGTGCTTCTACCCCTAACGACCAGGTGTGCTGTAACAGTGGCGGACGGCCAATAGCTTCAAAATAATCTGTCTGTCTAAAAACTAACCACCAATTCATGCCGCCAAAAAGGGCAAATGGAGTGTCACCCAATAATCGACGCATAGTATCTGGCGCCCACAGACCAACAAAAATAACTGTTGTGATGATCATAAAGACAAGTGGAGGCAGTAAGCGACGTATACGTGCCATATAGAAAGCTCGTAAGTCCAAGCCACCACTGCGCTGAATAGAATCTAAAAGCAGTCGAGTGATTACGTACCCGGAGATAACAAAAAAGAGGTCTACGCCCAAAAATCCGCCAGGAATCCACTTAAATCCCAGGTGATACAGCATCACTGCAATAACTGCGACAGCGCGCAAACCATCTATTGCAGGTATGTAACGGATACCTTTTTCAGCGGCCATGATTACTTATCTCCTACGAAGTAGCGTGGCATCAGTAAAAATATGGCGTGTAGCGCAGTTTTAATTAGCGCTTTGCAGATTTCTTTGCAGCACTCTTCTTGGCAGAAGTTTTCTTTGCTGGAGATTTCTTAGCCGCTCTCTTTGGTGCATCCAGAGCCGGGCGAGTTCGCTGACTTGCAACTTTAAGTGGTCCTGGATTGATTAAGGTGTCATCTGAATTGAGATTTTCAAGTACGCTCTTTTGAAGCTCCTCTAATCGCTGGAATGCTCCATCTAAGCGATTTCGAGATTGTTGAATTGCAGTCTCTGCGGCATCTAGTGATTGCTTTTGAATTCTGTATAAGCGTTCTGCTTCAGAAATAACACCTGAAAGCCACTGGCGGTAACCAGATACTTCAGTTGTTGCTTCGGTGATAATTCGTTCACCTTCTCGGCGAGCAGCCGTTGCAAGAGCAGAAATCTCCCGCTTCTTGCTCTCCATGAGCGCTTCTGCTTCAGATTCAGCAAGAGCAATCTTTTCTTCTGCCTCAGTTTCAGCAGCTTGAATGAATTTGCGTCCACGAGTTTCAGCTCCTGAAAGAATTGACCGGGCTTTAGCATCAGCTGCTTCTAACTCTTCCTTTGTTGCACGCGAAGTTTCAGCAACTAATCGTGAAGCCGCAGCCTGCGCTTTGCTTTCACGAGCTTGAGCAGACTTGATCATGGACATCGCAGTTTCAGTTGCGAGAATTTCAAACTCTTCTTTTGTTAAGCCGGTGATGTCGCGACGAGATTTCAAATCTGCAATCTGCGCTTCAAGTTCACGGATGCGGTCAACAGATGAAGGCAGGCTGGAGCTCTCTTCTTCAGTAAAGCCGACCCAGTTAAGGAAGCTCTTTTTCTCCGCCATCATGCACCTCGCTACTCGTAAAACCTTGCATACAGATGACCTAGGTTAGAGCAAAGGCTTATTTACTGTAAATCGCTACCGAGATGGCTACGTACTGACTTATCCACGCTGCGAGCACGAAGATATGGAAGAGCTCATGGAAGCCGAAGTACTTCGCCGCACGGCCAGGGCGCTTAAGTGCGTAAAAGATTGCACCCACGGAGTAGAACAAGCCACCAATCACGATTGGAAGTAGTACCCACAAACCACCCTCACGATAGAGAGATGGTGTGTAAAAAACGGCAACCCAGCCCAAAACCAAATAATTGGCCACATATAGCCAACGCGGTGCACTTAGCCAGAAAACTCGAAGAGCAACACCGGATGCTGCTCCTATCCACACAACAGTTAACAAGATCACCCGGTCGCGACCTTCAAGCAATGTAACCGCAAAGGGAGTGTAAGAACCAGCGATCAACAAATTAATGTTGGCATGATCCCAGCGTCGCCAAATCTTTTTCTTTTCTGGCACCCATGGAACTCGATGATAAATTGCAGAAACGCTAAACAACATAATTGCTGTAATTGAGTAAATTGCCACTGCAAACTTGAGGGAATTTTTACTCAAAATAAATAAAACGAGTGATGCGATCATGACCGCAGGAGTTGCCCCGAGGTGAAACCAACCGCGTAGCTTTGGTGGTGCAATTGGGGTGAGGCTCATACTGACCAGCCTAGGCTACTTTCACACAATTAGCCGTGGACAAAGCCCTGCACCACTGCCAAACTTCAGCCATGACACATAGATCACCTATATTTGAAATCAGCGATGTTTACATCGATCAAGAAGCAGCTCTTAGCCCAATGGGCTGTACCTATCTTGGAAATGGGCTCAACCAAGACAAACTGGATGATTTTTCAATCGCAGCCGCAGAAGTGAGCGCGAATTTAACTCGCGAGACTTTGAAGAAGCTCTCTGCAATGGAACCAATCGATGAGATTGACCGTATTGCAAAGGCTGTAATGACAGAGCGTCTTGAATCTGGACTTGCATTGCATGATAGCCAAGAAGGATTTGTGCTCTGGAATGTTCTGACTTCACCACCATCGAATGTGCGTTCAATCTTTGAACTTATGCCAAAGAATTCTGATCAAGACTTTGACAATATCGCGAAGCGTTTAGCTGCAGTTGATGCCGCCTATAGCTCATGGTGTGAAACCATCATGACTGTTGCAAAGACTGGAAAAACCACAGCGCAGCGTCAGGTGAAGGGTGTAATTGAGCAGTTAGATAGTTATGCCAATGGCGGATATAGCGCAATGTGCAAAAACTTTGATGGTGCTGGCAAGTATCCAGCGATGCATGAAGCAGCAAAGCTTGCCGAAGCTGCTTCTGCAAAGACCGCTAAATTCTTGCGTGAAGAGTATTTACCAATTGCTAATCCAAATGATGCAGTTGGTGCAGAGCGTTATGCAGTCTGGGCACGTTACTTCACAGGCGCGCAACTAGATCTTCCAGCCACATATGAATGGGGCAAGAAAGAGCTAAAGGCAATTAACGATCGCATGTGGGAACTTGCAAAAGTAATTAACCCACAAGCAAAGACTCTGCGTGAGGTTGCAGACACCCTTGATAATGACCCTAAATACAAGGTTGTTGGTCCGGAAAATGTAGTTAAGTATTTGCAAGATTTCACTGATGCTGCGATGAAGCGCATGGATGGTGAGTTCTTTGAAATTGATCCCCGCATTGCAATTTGCGAAGCGCGTCTAGCACCAGATGGAAGTGCATCTGCTCCTTACTACAACCCACCATCTGAAGATCTATCTCGACCAGGAACTACATGGATTCCAATGTTGGGTAAGAATGAAGTGAGCAATTGGCATCTTGTTTCTACCTGGTATCACGAGGCAGTTCCGGGTCACCATTTACAGGTCGGAACTGCAACGGTTGAAAAAGATCGCCTGACTCGCTTCCAGCGCACATCAGCCTGGATCAGTGGATATGGCGAAGGCTGGGCTTTGTATGCAGAACGGTTTATGAATGAACTGGGTGCATTTGATGAGCCAGGAATTGAAATGGGTTATCTCTCTGCACAGGCATTACGTGCAGCCCGCATTGTGGTAGATATTGGAATGCACCTTGGTTACACAGATGACAATGGTGTTGTGTGGAACGCTGAAAGTTCCCGCAAATTGCTAAACGAGCAAGCACTTCTTGATGAGGATCATTCACGTAGTGAAACTGATCGTTATCTCGGATGGCCAGGACAAGCTATTTCCTACAAGGTCGGCGAGCGCGTCTGGATGGCAGCCCGTGAAGATGCCAAAGCTCGCCTCGGCGATGGTTTCAACATGAAGAGATTCCACAGCTATGCACTCAAGCTAGGACCTATGGGCCTTGACCCATTTGCTGCAGAACTGGCGTTGTGGCAGGGACAGTAAATAAAGGAACTCCAATAAGTTACTAGTTAGTAACCTGTGGAAAAAGGCGATCAGGGGGTAAAAATTCCTTGGTCGCCTTTTTTCACGCTCAAAATCCTGGAAAGCCGATAAAAAATCTCATAATTTTCCCACTATTTTCATGCAAATTGCTGGCGTTTGCTTCACAATAAACCTTGTCGGAGGTCAAAGGGGTTCCTCGAGGATTCCTTATGGCCGACGAATTCAGAGGCCAAAGGGCCTCTCCACATGATCCTCATGGAGGAATACCTTGAAACTTGATCCAAACCAATGGAACCTAGTCTATAACGTATTTTCATTCGGGCTAATTTCCATGCTTGCTTGCACCGTTTACACACTAGTTTCACAACAGCGTGTATTGGCTAAGTATCGCAATGCTCTCGTTATGTCATCGATGGTTACATTCATCGCTGGCTACCACTACCTACGAATCTTTGATTCATTCAAGCATGCAACAAATGCAACAAAAGATGGTTCCGTTCTTCTAGACGGATCAAAGGATGCATTCAACGAGGCATACCGCTACGTTGACTGGCTATTGACTGTACCTCTACTACTAGTAGAAGTTGTTGCAGTACTTGCACTAACAGCTGCAGTTTCAAAGTCACTAATCATGCGCCTTGTTCCAGCTTCAGCTGCAATGATCGCACTTGGTTACCCAGGTGAAATTTCAGATGTACAGGGAACACAGATCACCTACGGTGTTCTATCAACAATCCCATTCCTATACATCCTTTACGTTCTATTCGTAGAACTAGGTAAGTCACTTGATCGTCAGCCAGAAGGAGTTGCAAAGTCTGTTGCTAACCTCCGTCTACTACTGATCGCAACATGGGGCGTTTACCCAATCGCGTACATGTTCAACATCTGGGGTTCAGCAACACCAGAATCATTCGTAGCAGTTCAGGTTGGTTACACACTTGCTGACGTTTTGGCTAAGTGCGTATTCGGTCTAACAATTCTGAAGATCGCTCGCATGAAGTCAATGGCAGAAGGAATGAAGGACGATCACTAATCTTTGATTAGTGGATCTCTTTTAGCTAAGAATCCTAAAAACAGGAGTGTCGCGAAAGCGGCACTCCTGTTTGCTTTCATAGACTAATCACATGACTAACGAGAAGCTTGATAAGTACTGGATTAACAATTATCGAATGGGCGGCTATCTACTATTTGCATGCGGCCTGATTAATCTTCGATATCAGTGGGGTGAACCCGACATCATTTCTCGCAGTGCATTAATTTTTGGTCCAGGTGCAGCAATTCTTGGTGCAACATATGTGCCAGCACTTATCTCTGTCCTAGGACGACGTGAAGTCAAAGCACTGGTAGCTATTGCTGGTGTGGCACTCATTGTCTTTGCATTCAGCAACTAATTCGCTAAAGAGCTCAGCGATCTAAAGAGTTCCGTCGTGGGCACCATCTATTAACTCGCGATAGATATCTAGGTGACCTGCGTGCCGGGCTGTTTCATCAATCATGTGTAAGTAAATCCACCGAAGCGAAGGCTTAGCATCATCACGCGGCCTTGGCTCGGTTCCAAGCTCATCCAAACTCTTTCCAGCACAAACCTTACGAGAGTTCTCGCAGGCTTTGATGTAACCCTCCAAAAGAGATTCCACAGTGTCTGATTCAAGAATCTCGAAGTCACCATTTGGGTTGGCATCGCTGTATCTGCCCTCGTTGTATTCAAGACCAGCAAAGTTGATATGAAACCAGCCGTATTCAACCTCTGTTAAATGGCGCAAAATCCCTAGAACAGATGTTGAAGTTGGCCCTAATCTCTTCACGCCATTGTCTTTAGTAATGCCGGCGATTTTATAAATAATAGTTTGACGACAGAACTCCAGATGTTGTTCCAATAGCTCGCGTTCAGTGCCAACGCTTAAGGGATATCGAGGAGATTGCATTTTTCTAGTATAAACAATTACTTTCTAAAGGAAAGATCTGCTTTCTTCATTTCGCTCACCAAAATACGGATCGCATTCGGCCCCATGCCGTGTAACTCTTTTACAGCGGCAAGTGAAGTTTTCCTAAGATCAGATAGTTTGAACAATCCGTCATCGATTAATGCCCGGCATGCAGGTGCTGCTAAACCCAATTCGCGCCATACCTGATCAACTGAGGCGTAATACTCAAGATCAACTTCACTGCTGTCGACATTGGATTGCTGGCTTATTTTTTGTAATCGTTTTTCTTCACGACGAGCCATTGCAGCACGCTTGATTTCAGCGGCCTCTTTTTTAATTTTGGCTGGAGATTTCTTTGCCATGGATCAATCTTAACTTTCAGATCAGTGTGCGGGAGGCGGGACTTGAACCCGCACGTCCGAAGACACAGGTTCCTAAGACCTGCGTGTCTGCCATTTCACCACTCCCGCATGGTTTGAAGCTTTCGCTTCCAACCAAGAGGCAAGATTAGAGGTAAGAGGCAGTTTCACCAAAATGAGCACGATAGCCTTGCTTAGTGTCCACACAGATTGAGATCCTTGAAGAGGCGATTAAGGCTGCAATAGAAAGAGCCATAGCCTCAGGAGCCCTCAGCGGCACAGCGCCAGAGGCCATTAAATTAGATCGGCCAAAAGATCGAGACCACGGCGATTATGCATCCTCGATCGCTCTGCAATTGGCAAAACCTGCGGGGATGAATCCTCGCGATGTCGCGGTGATAATTGCTGAACAATTAAATGGCGTTTCAGATATTTCAAAGGTGGATATTGCTGGTCCTGGATTTATTAACATAACTTTAAATCGTGCAAGCCAAGCTGCACTTGTGGAAACAATTCTTAATGCAAAAAGTGATTTTGGAAAAGGTTCTTCACTATCTGGCGTGAAGATCAACTTAGAGTTTATAAGTGCTAACCCAACTGGACCATTGCATCTAGGACATACGCGTTGGGCAGCAGTAGGAGATTCTCTTGGTCGTGTTTTGACTGCGGCTGGTGCGCAAGTAACACGAGAGTTCTACATCAATGATCGTGGAAATCAAATGGATCTGTTTGGTCAATCTGTTGAAGCGGTTGCACTCGGTAATTCTGTTCCAGAAAATGGCTACCAAGGGGATTACATTAAGGATCTAGCGCAAGAAGTTATTGCGCAAAATTTAGAGATAAAATCTTTGCCAGAAGAAGAACGTTTTGTCGCATTTCGTGAAGCAGCATATAAATTGCAGTTAAAGGATCAACAACGAGTCCTAGATACCTTTAATACACATTTTGATGTGTGGTTCTCAGAACGATCTTTACATGAGCAAGGTGCTGTCGATCACGGAATGAAAAAGTTGCAGACTCAAGGCCATGTTTTTGAAGTTGATGGCGCTGTGTGGCTGCGAACCACAGATTTTGGTGATGACAAAGATCGAGTGATGACTAAAAGTGATGGGTCACTTACCTACTTCGCATCAGATACTGCTTATTACATCAACAAGCGCGAGCGTGGCTTTGATATTTGTATTTACATGTTAGGCGCAGATCACCATGGATACATCGGTCGCTTAAAGGCAACAGCGGCTTGTGCTGGAGATGACCCTAGTTACAACGTTGAGGTGCTCATTGGGCAGTTGGTAAAAATTATGGAAGGCGGCGAAGAGGTCAAACTCTCTAAGCGCGCCGGAACAATCATTACTTTGGAAGAGCTTGTTGAAAAGGTAGGCGTAGATGCCGCGCGTTACACATTAATTCGCTACCCAGTCGACACCCCGATGGTGATGGACATAGATATCTTAAAGAGAAATACAAATGAGAATCCTGTCTACTACGTTCAGTATGCGCATGCTCGCATCGCAGCTGTTTTGCGCAATGCCCTTGAACTTGGTGCCTCATTAAATCTTGCTGATTTTGATCCTTCACAACTGGTTCATGATCGGGAAAATGAATTACTTGCCGCCTTGGCTGAATTCCCACGAGTTGTGGCAAGTGCTGCAGAATTTCGGGAGCCACACCGCATAGCGCGTTATCTCGAGGAACTTGCCGGTACTTATCATGGTTTCTATAACGACTGCCGTGTCTTGCCTATGGGAGAAGAAAAATTTACTGCGCTCCACACCGCGCGTTTATTACTATGTACTGCAACAAAGCAGGTTGTCCATAATGGTCTAGATCTTCTAGGCGTGAGTGCACCGGAGAGGATGTAGCTGATGTGGTCTTCATCTGTTACAACGGGCACTGAACTTTCCTTGGCAGGAATTTCTGCTAAAACACTTGCAAAAGAATTCGGAACTCCAGCATTTTTTATTGATGAGGCAGACTTTCGTGCTCGCGCCCTTGCATGGGATAAAGCGCTCAAAGATGCCTTTGGACCAAACGCAGGCACTGTTTATTACGCTTCCAAAGCATTTATCTGCACAGAACTTGCACGTTGGATCAAGGAGATTGGCATAGGCATAGATGTCAGTACGGGCGGAGAAATGGCTGTTGCACTAGCCGGTGAAATTGATCCTTCAAAGATAGAAGTTCACGGGAACAATAAGTCTGTTACTGAAATTGAGAAAGCTATCTCAGTCGGAGTTGAAACCATTGTGATTGATTCTCTGTATGAGATAGAGCGAGTAGCAGAGGCTGCGAGAAAAGCGGGCAAAGTCCAGCGAGTATTGCTTCGCATAACACCAGGTGTTCAAGCCCACACTCACGAATCAATCGCAACAGCTCATGAAGATGTGAAGTTTGGTTTTTCTATTGCGAGCGGAGCTGCTTGGACAGCAATTGAAGCAGTTAGCGCTCAGCCAACTCTTGAGCTGCGTGGAGTCCATGCGCATATTGGTTCACAGATCTTTGGATATAAATCCTTTGAGATATTGTCAGAGCGTCTAATCTCCTTGCTTGCACAATATCGCGATGAGTATAAGAAGGAATTGCCTGAATTAGATCTTGGTGGTGGTTACGGAATCGCATATCTGCCAGGAGAAGAAACTGTTGTTCCTGCGGAAGCTATGAGCGCACTTGCTGCTGCTGTTACAAAAAATTGCGCAGCGCATAATCTACAGATTCCAAGAGTTTCAATTGAGCCAGGCCGCGCAATCGTGGGTCCAGCAATGTTTACTTTGTATGAAGTAGGAACAGTCAAAGATGTGACTTTGGAAAATGGATCTCATCGTCGCTACATTTCAGTAGATGGTGGAATGAGTGACAATATTCGCCCATCACTCTATGGAGCCCAATACACGACCATTTTGGCGAATCGAACCAGCACTGCAGCGCATGTATCTAGCCGTTTAGTTGGAAAGCATTGCGAAACGGGAGATATTGTCATTCGCGAGATTGATTTGCCTGATGACATCGTTCCAGGGGATCTATTAGCTGTCCCCGCAACTGGTGCATATGGACGCAGCATGGCCAGCAACTACAACCATGTCCCTAGACCGCCAGTAGTTGCAGTAAAAGATGGAAAAGCTCGTGTAATTGTGCGCCGAGAGACTGAAGCCGATCTGCTCAGACTCGATATTTAACGCCGATCTAGTCATCTATGAAAGAATGGCGCCATGAACTCGGGCGTCAAAACAATCACAATTGGAATGCTCGGCTGCGGCGTTGTGGGCACTCAGGTTGCTCGCCTGCTTCAAGATGATGAACAAGAACTTTCAGAACGCTCTGGAGCACTCCTCAAGTTAAGCAAGGTGGGAGTTCGCACAGCAGGTGCGCGGGAAGGTATTGATGCTTCCTTAATCACAACCGATCTTCAATCAATAGTTGCAGATCCAAGTATCAACATAATTATCGAAGTCATGGGCGGAATTGAACCTGCTAAATCCTTAATTCTAGAAGCAATCAAAAACAAGAAATCTGTTATCACTGCAAATAAAGCTTTGCTTGCAACTCATGGTCATGAATTATTTAATGCTGCAGATGCTGCCGGCGTAGATTTGTATTACGAAGCAGCCGTGGCTGGTGCGATTCCAATTATTAGATCAATGCGTGAATCACTTGCCGGAGATCAGATCACTCGCGTAATGGGAATTGTTAACGGAACAACTAACTACATTCTTACCAAGATGTATGAAGAAGGTCGCGCTTTTGATGATGTGCTCAAAGAAGCGCAATCACTTGGTTACGCCGAGGCTGATCCGACTGCCGATATTGAAGGACATGATGCTGCGGCCAAGGCTGCGCTCCTTGCAAGCCTTGCTTTCCACAGCACGGTTGTAATTGATGAGGTTTATTGCGAAGGTATTACAGCGATTTCTTCTGAAGATGTTATTGCCGCCAAATCAATGAACAGTGTTATTAAGTTGTTGGCAATTGCAGAATTGACTGTTAAGGATGAAATTTCAGTCCGTGTTCATCCAGTGATCTTGCCTTTGTCACACCCATTGGCATCTGTGAGAAATGCTTTTAATGCTATCTATGTGGAGTCTGAAGCCGCTGGCCAGCTCATGTTCTACGGCCGCGGAGCAGGCGGTGCCCCAACAGCATCTGCAATTCTTGGAGATCTAGTGGCAGTTGCCCGCCATGCTGCCTATTCAACAGTTGGATATGGCGAATCAGATTATGCTGATTTAGATATTGCTCCAATAGGTGCAGTTAAATCTCAATTCTTTGTTCGACTACATGTTGCTGATAAATCAGGTGTTTTGGCCTCAATTGCACAAACATTTGCCAGTGAGAATGTTTCCATCCAAACAGTTCGTCAATCAGGCCTGGGCGAAGATGCCGAGTTAATTGTTGT
>Ga0315906_10007874_pt1 | contig 12869 bp, 9 predicted proteins | sample LakEriMetagenome_4_FD_203526 | JGI IMG/M metagenome (GOLD analysis project Ga0315906, IMG submission 203526) | Freshwater fungal communities from buoy surface, Lake Erie, Ohio, United States - Buoy 2 MA122 | ecosystem: Environmental > Aquatic > Freshwater > Lake > Lake biofilm | place: USA: Lake...
ATCAGGGCAGGAACTTCCACCAGTGGACCAATGACTCCTGCGAAGGCCTGACCACTGTTAATTCCAAAAACCGCTATAGCAACTGCAATAGCAAGTTCAAAATTATTTCCGGCGGCAGTGAATGATACGGAAGCATTAGTTGAATAATCAGCTCCCATTTTTTTACCGATAAATAAACTGATCAAGAACATGATCGCAAAATAGATCAGAAGCGGAATCGCAATAGTCAATACATCCATCGGAATCTGAACAATCAATTTCCCCTTAAGACTAAACATTAATATTATGGTGAGCAATAAAGCAATCAATGTGATCGGAGAAATGACGGGTAAAAAACGATTCTGGTACCAATCATCTCCTTTGGTTCTTATCAATATTTTTCTGCAAAGCCATCCTCCTAAAAAGGGTATCCCCAGGTATATAGCGACGCTTTCTGCAATCTGGCCTACAGATAGCTGTATTTCAGTAGTATCCATTCCAAAGTAAGGAGGAAGAATTGTCAAAAAGAAATAGGCATAAACGCTGTAAAATAAGACTTGGAAAATACTGTTTAGAGCTACCAGCCCGGCGGCATATTCCCGACTGCCTTCCGCCAGTTCATTCCACACAATTACCATGGCTATACATCTCGCGAGACCTATCAGGATCAGTCCTGACATATATTCTGGCTGATCCCTCAAAAAAATCACCGCTAGTATGAACATCAGCAGCGGACCTATGATCCAGTTTAGAAAAAGGGAAAGCCCTAAGACCTTTTTATTTGAAAAAACCCTTCCCATTTCTTCATAACGTACTTTGGCGAATGGCGGAAACATCATCAATATCAAACCAACAGCTATAGGAATATTGGTAGTTCCTGATGACATCGATTGGATACCTTCTGAAAAATCCGGAAAAAAATTTCCCAGCAACACTCCCAGTAGCATAGCTGCTATAATCCATACAGTAAGAAAGCGATCAATGAGTCCCAGTTTTTTCCGCTTCACATTCGCAGGAGCACAATGAATAGTAGTCATTATGTTATTTGAAATTTGAAATAATTAGCAACAACCGCTGCCGGGAATGCAGCTATTGGCTGATAAAGGTTTTTCTGCGTAAACGGTAATACTGAAAATACCGCTGCTGCCCTCCTTGAAAGTCTTCAACTCATCTTTCGAAAGATATCTGCACAGGATATCTTCAGGAATGATGATAGCTTTTTCTTTTTTAATACTGATATTTTCAAACTTGTTCATCCTGATGAGTTCGAGGTAAACTTCCTTTTGAATCGCACCGGAAACGCATCCGGCATACATCTCCGCATCATGCCGTAAGGCCTGTGGCAACTCTCCCGACAATACAACATCTGAAATACAAAAATGTCCTCCCGGTTTCAGGACCCTGAAAATTTCCTTAAAAACAGCGTTCTTGTCGGGTACGAGGTTCAACACACAATTGCTCACGATCACATCAGCAACGTTTGCCGTAATTGGCATTCTTTCAATATCTCCTTGCCTGAATTCTACATTGTTGAATCCGAGTTTATCGGCATTCTCCCTTGCCTTGGTTATCATAGCCGGAGTAAAATCAATGCCAATTACTTTTCCGGCAGCTCCCGCCTCATGTCTGGCAATGAAACAATCGTTACCGGCACCGCTACCCAGATCTACTACCGTATCACCTTGTTTGATTCCGGCATATTGGGTGGGCAAGCCACAGCCTAGCCCTAGGTCTGCCTGAAACTGATACCCCTCCAGCGAGCCATAATCTTCAGACATGATATTGTAGACCTCAGTGGAGCATCCGCCGGCACCACAGCAGGAACTCATGTTGGTAGCCTTATCCTGATTGGCTATAGCGGCATATTTATCCTTTACTAGATTTTTCAGGCTTTCATTGGTAGTAATTGGTTCCATGGTAATTGATTTATTAACAACATTTTTGATTATTGGTGATGAGTCGATTAAAAAAATCTCCTAATAATTGTGAAGCGCGATTCCATTCTTTCTCATTGATGCAATAACAAATAGACGCTCCCTCGATTTCGCCTTTGATCAGTCCTGCCACTTTTAACTCTTTTAAATGCTGCGAAACCGTAGACTGTGAAATAGGTAACTCCTCCACTATATCTCCGCAAATACAACTCTTCTTTTTCAGCAACAAATCAAGGATGGCGATTCGCGCCGGATGAGAAAGCGCCTTTGAAAACCTTGCCAGGTTCAATTCACGGATTGTATAATCTATATTCTTGGTCGCACCCATATTAATCGCAATATTACGATGAAATAAAACAAATACAATATGATATTTATTAAATTATTATTAATTCTAATGAGCGACCTTTATTAACGAGAGTATAAATTCACTACTTTTATCTTTCAGCAAACCTCAGTTATGAAGATTTTTAAGCTATGGATCGCTGCTATCTTATTTTGCCAGGCAGCTTATTCTCAAAGAACAATTTCGGTTTTTAACGATGTGCTTTTTTTTGACGGATATGCGACAACCATAACAACTCCAGCTCCGCCTGCCGGAGTGATCAGACATAGAAACGACCTATATGCCAGAAAATTGACTGCTTCTGAACTGAGCTCAGTAGGTGATAGCCTTCAAATGAAGGTATTTATTAAGGCAGCTTGTGATAACTACGATCGTATCGGTAATGTCAATATAGCATTCGTTCCTAAGGATAGTAACAGCTATAATCCAAATTACGTATCCAGAATAGAGTTGGGTAGGTTTATCACTCCCTTCATGGATAAGAACAAATCCCCAAATCTGGTTACTTACACCTATGAGGTGAATAACATAGCATCCCTGTTGAAAGATAGTATGATTCTCAGCCAATTTGATATCTGGATGGAGCTGGAGGTTTTTGGCGTACCCTACGCTGCCAACACTCAAATAAGCGGTTGCAGCGGTAGAAAAGATGTATTTTTCGGGTCGCTTGAATTGATTACTGCAGGCGATAGTGCATTACAAAAAGATAATGTGATCATTCCATTATCTATGAAAAAAAATCTGAATAATTATAATATCAATTCAACCGACACTCTTGGTAAAACCACGCGTCGCATCAGGTTTCAATTGCCTGTAGATATTGAAAATGCATCTTTCTTTTACATTACTTCCAATCATGGCGCGGGCACCAACGGAGAGGAGTATGTAAGGCGTAAGCACTATGTATATGTAAACGATACATTACGCACCATGTATATTCCGGGAAGAACAACTTGTGAGCCTTTCCGCCAATTTAATACGCAGGCTAATGGCATTTACGGTTCCACAGTGAAGTCCGATGCCCAATGGCAGTCCTTCAGCAACTGGTGCCCGGGTGACAAGATTGACGTCCGACAGATAAATATGGGAAATATGGCTGCAGGAGAGCATAATTTCATGTTAAGGGTTCCGGACGCAGTTTTTTACGGATCGGACGGATATTTTCCTTTTTCAGTGTATTTGCAAGGGAAAAAATCCCAAAATACGGTTACCACTACTCCGAACATTCCTCCTGTTCATGACGAACCCTGCAATGCTATTTCACTGGGAGCAACGGCTACCTGCAGCTACACCGTCTCATCCAACAATAATGCTACCTCCACTCCTGCAGTTACCTCCCCTAACTGCGGGGCTTATCAGGGTAAGGATGTTTGGTTCAGAGTAACAGTACCCTTTTGGGGAGCCTTGAAAATCAGGTTGCAATCAGGCACCATGACAGAGGCCGGCATAGCCGCTTACACGGGCGTTTGTAATAACCTCACTCCCGTCACCTGCAGTGAAAGCAGTGGACCGGGAAATATGCCTGAGCTGGAAGTATCAGGTCTCACCGCAAATAGTTCATTATGGATCAGGGTTTGGGATAAGAATGGGAATAATCCGGGAACATTCAGCATTTGTACCATTGTACCGGCCCCACCCAATGATGAGCCTTGCAACGCTATCAAATTGAATGTGGAAAATGCCTGCAGCTATGTGAACTATAGTAATCTGGCAGCTACTGCTTCCTCAACATTTACAAATCCAGGATGCGCCAACTTCCAGGGCGGAGAAGTATGGTTCAAGGCTGCCATTCCTCAAAACGGATTTATCAAGTTGGACACCAAGGCGGGTTCAAGTATGAAGAATGCAGGCATGGCTGTTTTTACAGGCAGCTGTGATAGTCTGTTGCAGATCGCCTGTGATGATAGTTCAGGTGAAGGGGATATGCCGATGATCAATCTTGAAAATCTCAATGCAGGCGACAGTATCTGGATAGCCATATGGCAATATGGTGGAACTGCATCAGGCACCTTCGGAGTTTGCCTCAGCGGTAAATCAATAGCCAATGATGAACCTTGCAGCGCAACAGTTCTAACGGCCACGAATACCTGCAATTATATCCTTACCGGCAATCGTTATTCAAGTGCTTCCGCCAATCCTCCCGGCAATTGCGGAGAATATTTAGGTAAAGATGTGTGGTATCGCGTGAGAGTGACAGAAGCGAGGTCATTGAAAGTAGAAACGGAAGCAGACACACTGCTTGACGCAGGCATGGCAATCTACAGGGGGACGTGCAGCAATCTCAGATTGATTGCCTGTGACGACAGCTCAGGTGGTGGAAACATGCCGATGATAATCCTTGATAGCATCATCGATGGTGAAGATTTATGGATCCGAATATGGCAACAAGGTAACGGAGCCTCGGGAACCTTCAGGATCTGCGCAAGCAATGAAAGTAACCCTGCATCAGGCAGACAGATATTTGGCCCCAACCCTGCAGATGATCAGCTGTTTGTGTATGCAAATACGAATTGTGAAGTAAGAATCATTGATTTCAAAGGAAATGTATTGTATAACAAAAAACATCCCTCCGGAAGAATCAGAATAAATACCTTGCATTTTGCTTCCGGTGCATATGTACTGCAAGTAAAATCAGTATCCGGAACAGAGTCCGCAAAGCTGATCATTGCTCACTGAAAATAAGAATAGCATTCACGAAAATAATTGTAGGAAGGGATTCTCTGTTACCTGTTTAATTGAATCTGTCTGAGTTGCAGCCCTTTGGTTTCATTGGGCACAACTGCATATTTTCGACCCCTATGCTCAATTTCTACAGGTTGCCGGTCATTGGACAATGGAATTCTAACATAGCTGATATAAGCAGGCAAGCTCATCCAGCAGCGCGTATCAGCTTGCTCTGAAAGGGTACTAAAAATGTTCGCAATTAGTCCGGCTACCTCACCGATGCTTTCTGCACGCTCCTGGTTTTTTTTCTTTTCTGCTTCCGTAGCGTTTTCCTTCTCATTTTTCTTATTCTTGTTTTCAGCAAGACTCTCAGCACCTTTCTGGATTCCAACTTCCGCGATTTTTTTTGTCATGTATCTTGCCATTGCTTTTGCTATTTCCTCAAGATACCTTTGATCCAGTACCGTCATTGACAATACATTGAAATCTTCAGCCAATGTTGCAGCAATTGTGTTACCTCCATAAATGATCCGAGGAGACGCTTCCCTGGTATAGGTAATCCTGTAAACAGGAAGCGATATCCTAAAAGTTCTAAACTCACTCATTCTATTAGAAGGAATACCATAATATCTATGATCAAATGGCACATCGATCAACTGACCTCTCACATCTCTGTAATGATAATATCCACCGCCACCGGCATTACTTAGAAAAATATTACTTTCCTCTTTAACAGGTGCTGTTCCCTCCTCAATCAAAAGTACCATTTCCCTCTCAGGCCTGCTCTGGACTTGCAGTTTTTCATCCAAGAGACTTTCATAACGACTCAACTCATCGGTAAAACCCATTTTGAATGCCGCATATAATAAATCTTGCTTGAGCTGCGCAGGTATGCTGACACCATAATATGGAGCCTTACTATCCAGGTAAACATCTGCTGCGTTGCGATAGGCTATGAAAGCATTGTTCCAGTCTTCTGCTGCCTCATAAATAAGACCTTGAATACTATATAAGAAAGGATCCCTGCTGTAACGAGAGGTCTTGTCCCTGAATTTAACTTTCATACGATCTGCAGCAAGTGTCATCCTCCTTACCTCTACCAAAGCCGCTTCTTTATCCCCAATATTCAGATAATTGATGGCCTTGAAGTAATTCACCATCCATTTTTCAAACTCCTCTCCCCTGTAAGTTTCCATCATGGGATTCACAAGATTACTCAATGCCACATCACCGATATTCTTGAAATTTGACTCCAGCAGGGCATCTGCAGCATTCAGAAATTGATTGCTTTTTTCAGCTTGCCCATTCAACATGTACAACCTTCCGAGTTCCATGTTGTATAATAACTGATTCCTCTTTTTTTTGAAAAACTTATTTTTTTGAATATCCTTTATTGCTCTATCATAATTGGCTTTACCAAGATCATTATGATAATTGAGAATTTTACGATGATAGCTGCTACATCCAAAGACAATAGGCCATATCAATAATATGATGATGGCGCGATGGATAAAGACATTCATTTCTGTAGCTGATTGGAAATTGATGAGCGGAAATAGTTAGGTCAAAGACGATTAGTTCTTGACATACTTTGCGATTTTTTTATCTCCGATCCATACTACTTCATTGGTCTCAATATTTGTAAGTTCAAGGTTTATCTGATAAGTAACTGTCTTTTTACGCTTATAGGCGTCCACAATAGAATTGATGGAACCCTGTAATATGAAATCGGCACCATTTTCTAAACCGAACTTTTTCATGGTAGCCGCTGAAGCATTACTCTGCTGATCTGCTTTTTCGGCTCTCATTTCCTCCCTTTTCTTTCCGCTCTGAACAAGGCTCACTTTGGTAGTGGTAATAAAAGTGCGCTCCAAATCTTTCATGAAAGTCTCAGCCTCAATATGCTCATGACTTTTATTGTTGACCATTCCTACGATGACGACCGGTTTTTTTCCCTTTGCCTGAATATGATTGACAAGCCAGGCTTCGCCTAAGCATTGGTTGATCATTTTCTCAGCAGTAAGCCGACTATCTGTATTATTCCAGGAGCCATTGATATCAGGGGTTTCGCCCGGTTCTATCCTGGTTACTGTGTGAGCACAGGAAGTGATTAGTAAACTGAAAAGTGCAACGAATGCAAAATGGATAACTCTCATAGTTGGTCTTGGTTTATGAATTATTTTTTGTGTTTGATTGATTACCAGTTATAATAACCCCAGTAAGAGCGGGGCCATCCCCAAAATCCGCGATTACAATTAGGGGTCACAACAGGCCTATTGATCCTAGCCAAAACTCTCTCCTGGCGACGATCAATTTTCTGCTGCTTCTTTTCTGCTTTATAAGTAGTCCAGTCAAATGCCTTATAAGTATTTTGCTCTGTGGTATTCATTCCAGCCGATAGTCGGTCTTTTTCAGCCATATATTTATCACGGCTTAAAGCATAATTAGGATTTTGATTGGCATCCTGGGCATGGGAAGCATTGAGTCCTAAAAGGAACAATGACAGCAATAGAAAATAGTATTTCATAAAGCTAATTTTTTATGAAGTTACTAAACCTAAGGAATAAACTGCTCTAAACAAATGTTAATAGCAGAAATACTTCGAGGTGTTCAATGATCAACAAAAATAAACCCTTTAGATAGTCTCGATTTGATATTCAGTGTTTTATAAAACATAATTTTTCAATCAAGACAAGGACTTCGGGTACAATGAAAATATATTTATAAATACGATGAAAAAAGCATGCGTTTTATTATTTCGTTTTATAAAAATCTAGTTCCAGCATATGCAAAGGCATGTAATTATTTCAGTATTTTGAGAATATTTTGAAAAATGTTGAATTTCCCAAAGATACATTTGTTAGTACTCGTGCTGACCGCCTTTCTGTTTTATCATAATTCCATTCCGAACGAATGTGCGCTGGATGATATACTTGTACTGAAAGAAAACAGCTTTGTAAAGGAGGGTATCAGTGGCATTCCTGATATCCTATCGCACGATGTCTTTTATGGTGCGACCATGAGTGAGTCCAAACAACTCAGCTGGAGATATCGCCCACTTTCTTTGATCTCATTTGCTATTGAATATCCTGTTTTCAAGGATAATTGGAAAGCATACCACTTGATGAATATTCTTTATTACGCATTGCTGGGTATTGTTTTATATCGCTTTGTTTTAAGATGGATTTTTCCACAAAGACCATTTGCGTCCTTTGTTCTTACACTTTTTTTCATCTGTAGTCCGGTACATCCGGAGGTGGTGGCGAATATCAAAAGCCGTGATGAGATCTTTGCCTTATTATTTCTGATACTTCATTTGGGAGCAGCGTTACAATATTCTATTGAAAGAAAGAGATCAGCATTAATATGGGCTATCTCATTTCTTTTTCTCGCGCTGATATCAAAGGAAAGTAATGTACTTGCTCTGGTGATAACCCCCGTGATAATTTATACTGCAAATAAATTGGATGTCAAGAAATCATTCTTTGTTTCACTTCCCTTTATGATTGTCGGAATCCTTTTCATAGTTATGAGGCTATGGATCAGCCCCATCCCTGAAGCACAGTACAACATCATGAATGATCCCTATATTCTTGCAGATGTCTGGCAAAAGACAGCCACAGTATTTTTTATCCTGATGAAATACCTGCATTTGATGACCTTTCCTGATACCTTGATATTTGATTATGGGTACAATCACATACCATACCAAAGCATGAAAGCTCCGACTGTGATCATATCAGCTCTCCTACATGTGATATTGCTTTCTTGGGCCATTGTAGGAACCTTGAAGAGAAATTCAGCTGCAATGTTTATGCTGTTTTATCTTATGGGAATATTCATGCTTTCCAATGTCTTGCTTTTGGTAGGGCCTCCTATGGCAGAAAGATTCCTCTTTACTCCCGGCTTTTTCTTTTTGGCTTCTATTGCAATATTATTGGATAAACTTAATGAGAATAAGTACGTTGAAAAATACAGAAAAACACTGCCGATATTAGCCTTGTTATATGTATTTTTTAGTTTTTCCATAGTGCATGCACGTAATCCGGAATGGAAAAATAACAGCACGTTATATTTTGCCGATGTAAAAAAAGCGCCGAACAGTTTCAGAATACAGGCTTTTTGCGGCATGACATTGCTTTCTGATTCTGATGAAGCCATCGACTCTGTTAGTCGCGATAAGATTATTCGGGATGCGATCGTGCATTTCGAAAAAGCTTACCTTATTTATCCTGATTTTGGACCCATGTATCAGGATTGGGGGGCCTGCTATCAGCGTCTGGGTAATATTGATAGTGCTGAATGGGCATGGGCAAGGAGTAAGGTGCTGATGCCGGAAAGCAGATTTCATCAACAGAATGCGGAAATAATATCTAACATGAGATACAATGCTTGTGTGAAGGAGTATCAGCGTGTAAAGGCTAACATGAATATTCCGGAACTTCTGGCAATACAGCGCAGGTGCGTATTTTATAAGCCGAAACTTGCACCTTCATGGCTACTGCTGGGAAAATTATATTTCGTTAATCATCAACAGGATAGTGCCGTAATTTGCTGGAAAAAAACCTATGAAATTGATCCTCAATCAAAGGAAGCCGGCGATTTACTTAATCAATACGATTCACGTTAACTATTAAATTACATCAAGTTGAAAAAAGTGCCGATTGTCTGGAAAATAGACTTTTTGAAATAGCAGCTTTTTTATATTGTGTGCTATCCAACACAAACCACATATCAATTTTACCTTTACCCTTAGCCTGTACCTTTCCCCTGTATTCAAAATGAAAGCAAGGATCATCTTTTAAAATTTCATACGTAGCCTGGCTAATATTTACATGCCCAATTTTACCGCGAGACTCCATTCTGCTGGCAGTATTTACCGCATCTCCCCAGATATCATATTGAAACTTTTTGACACCCACGATACCTGCCACAACCGGACCGGTATGTATCCCTGCTCGCATTTCAAATACAGGCTTACCCTTTCCTGAATTGATCTTTTTCCTTATACCGATGAAGTTTTGCATCTCTAAGCAAGCCAAAACAACATTTTTTACAGAGTCAACTCTTTGAATAGGCAATCCACCTACCGCCATATAGGCATCACCGATTGTCTTTATCTTCTCTAATCCATATTTGGTTATGATGGCATCGAATGCACCGAAACAAGCATTGATCTCCGTGACCAATTCCCGCGGACTCAACTTCGCTGTAGTTTTAGTGAAATCTGTGAAATCTGTGAAAAGAATACTTACCTTATCATAACTCCTGGCTTCAGCCTTTCCATTTTCCTTGAGTTCCCGCGCTATTTCAGCCGGCAGAATATTAAGAAGTAGATTTTCAGATTTGCAATATTGATATAGATGATAACAGAGTCCAATACTTATACCAATACATAATAATAATACCAACCAGTCTGCATTTGACCGCAGATTTATATACTCATTATTCGGCGTAATTTCTAAAAGCCATTTGCGATCTGCAATATCAATAACTTGCTTATAAGTTAATTTAGTAGAACGAGGATTTTTTTTAGTATCTGTATTTCCAATTTTTCTTACCGCGTTTTGTGTGATCAAATTGCCCATCACGCTTTTAGATGAAAGATCCTGAATAGAGAGATTAAATTTTTTATTTACAAAATACTCGGATGATTTCATGATCAGGTCATTGATTCTGAAAACACCCGAGAAAAAACCCAATAACTTTCCCTCTTTCTTAAATGGATAAAAAACCAACACACCCTTGCCGTGCGATTGATCTTGCACAAGTTCGATTGGCTCAGTTACAGCCATTTCGCCCGTTGAATCCGCTTTTTTCATCGCATGAAATCGAAAAGCATTTGAGGCAAGATCAAAACCGAAGGCGATCTCATTTCCGGAAAGTGGTTCTATAAAATAAACAGGATAATATTCCGGCCTTCGCTTAACGGGCAAAAACGTATCCCCTGATTTCTCTTTGATAATGAAATCGGGTATCGTCTGAACTCTCATGGCCTGTACAAAATTATCCTTTTCTTTATACGACACCCTCGGAATCCATGATAGAGCCTGGATACTTCCATTTTTAAGCAGAAGGTGATTAGTAAAGACATTAAATTGATTTTTAGAAACCGGATACGACACATCAAACAATGCTTTTAAGGATAGTATTTTTTCAAGATCTATAGTGATCTCTTTTTGAATGGATGCTACTATTTCCTTTGATTGTGACTCAAAAATATAATAGTGAACCTGATCCTGTCGCTTCTTTATGGTAGTATAAAGCAGTATGGAGATGATACATTCCAGCGTTAATAATCCACCAAATAATAAAAGCTGCCTGAAAGTAAGGCCCAGTATATTATTAAAAAGCTTCATTAGATTTGGGTATGGTTTAATCCAAAACGGAAAGCGCCATCAGGAAGAATTACCGGATTAAATAATACTGAATATCAGAGTAGTCAGAAATATAGAAAATGATTTTTATCAGTTGAGCACCTAAACTTGGTCAGCCTTCAATGGAATTGATCAATCGGTATCATGGACTTCCGTGGATGCACTTGCTTTCTATGACTCAGGAATAATTGGTTCTAATTCTACTTGGTATCAGTAAAACATATAATCCCCAAAAGGGAATTGATACCATAATGATGTAATGGCAGTTAAGAGTTAAACTATTAATGGCAATGATAGAAAACAGACGGTCGCTGAATATTAATTTCAATAAATATTATTTTCTTAATAAATAAACTGAGCATGCAGCAATAGTTGCTTTAAGAAACTAATAAAATTGTTACAGGGATAGCTCCACAAACTATCAGCAGATAAGTATTATTTATAGAGGGGCTAACCCTGATGCGCTAATTTTCTCACCTAGTAATTAAGTAATTCTCCGAGCACTCATTTTTTAAATATCGTTGTCGGTCCTGCTTGTGACTTGGCATACATCACTACATCAGCAATCGTCACGCGTTCCGGGACATTAACAATATATGCTACCATGTCTGCAACATCCTCAGGTAGCAGTGGTTCAAAACCCTCATATACCTTTTGCGCTCTTTCCTTGTCTCCTTTGAATCTAACTTCAGAAAATTCAGTATGAACAGCTCCCGGTGCTATATTAGTAACCTTGATGCCATGCTCTGTTAAGTCCAGTCGCATACCTTCACTGATTGATTCCACTGCGCTTTTTGAGGCACAATAGACAGCTCCATTGGCATAGGTCTTCTTACCTGCAACAGAACTGATATTTATGATATGACCATTTCTTCTTTCTACCATTTGTGGAATGATCGCCCTTGAAACATACAGTAAACCCTTTACATTACTGTCAATCATTGCATCCCAATCATCGATATCTCCTTGCTGAATGCTTGAAAGTCCGTGTGCGTTACCGGCACTGTTGACCAGAATATCAATGTTTTTCCAATCATCCGGTAAAGCATTCAATTGCTGTTCAACCTCTACTCTTTGCCGAACATCAAATGTCAATGTATAGACATTTACATTTGCGGAAAGATCTGCTTTAAGATTATTTAATCGGTCTGCCCTTCTGCCGCATAATATTAAATTATATCCGTTTTCAGATAATTTAATTGCAGTTGCTCTTCCTATTCCGGAAGTAGCACCCGTGATCAAAGCTGTTTTTTTCATAACGATAATCTCTAAAAAGGAAATGCAAATGTAGTCTCAAAGTAAGTCGATATTTATTCCTTTAAAAAGTTTCTCTGACAAATCATGCACATTTAGGGCGCGTAGACAATAGTCCTTTGAATATTGAGTTGAAACATTTTGAAGACTCGGTGAAGCCTCTGATTAAAATAGAAATTTCTGCCCAATGATGGCTTTTTTGATACTAATACCCTCAGGATGGGAATTAAGACTTATTCTTTAATTATTAATTAACAGAGTAAAGCCCGGACTTGATTACCTTTCGGATTAATTATCCCAACAATTAAATGAAGC
>Ga0315906_10007877_pt1 | contig 12858 bp, 10 predicted proteins | sample LakEriMetagenome_4_FD_203526 | JGI IMG/M metagenome (GOLD analysis project Ga0315906, IMG submission 203526) | Freshwater fungal communities from buoy surface, Lake Erie, Ohio, United States - Buoy 2 MA122 | ecosystem: Environmental > Aquatic > Freshwater > Lake > Lake biofilm | place: USA...
GCGACATATAAACTTTTTGAAGCAGGTACTGTTTTTTTCACTGACTGCTTTCGGCGGTCCGCAGGGACATCTTGCGCTTATGTTCAAGCATTTTGTACAGAAAAGAAAAGATGTTACTGAAAAGGAACTGCTTGAAATCAATTCTTTTTGTCAGCTGCTGCCCGGTGCTTCTTCTACTCAAACACTATGCATTCTCGGTTATAAAAGAGGGGGGATATTATTGGCATTATTAACCTTGTTGATTTGGATACTTCCGGCTTGTTTGCTGATGAGTTTATTTTCTTTTCTCTATCACTATATTGATCAGAAGACGCTGCAAACTGATATTTTTAAGTTTCTCCATCCGATGGCTATTGGATTTTTAATCTATGCTGCTTATCAGTCTATGCGCCATGCAATCAGCAATAAGATTACTGTTTTTATTGGAGTGTCTGCATTGACGGCAGGGTATTTATTTTTCAAAACACCGTGGGTATTCCCGATTATTATTGTAGTGGCCGGCATCGTTACCAACTTCAGTAAAAAAAGAATTCCTCAAAAAGAAAGAATTACCGGGAAGATTCGCTGGGCAAACATCTGGCTGTTTTTGCTGGTTTTTGTAGTAGCCGGCTATTTGAGTGAAAGTGCGCGAACCAATCAATGGGAGAACAGGAGAGTCTATAACTTGTTTGAAAACTTTTATCGGTTTGGTAGTCTTGTATTTGGAGGAGGTCAGGTATTGGTACCCATGATGTACGAGCAGTTTGTGGTGCGGGAAAAAACACAATATATGAAGCCAGAGGAGTTGATGGCCGGAGCGGGTATGGTACAGGCAATACCTGGGCCTCTTTTTTCAATGGCCGCATATGCAGGTGGCATGGCTATGAGAGATCAGGGATATATGATGCAGGCAATTGGTTGTATCATTGGAATGATTGGCGTCTTCCTTCCCGGAATATTACTCGTGCTTTTTTTCTATCCGGTTTGGGAACATTTAAAAAAATATGCCGTGGTGTACCGGTCGCTGGAAGGAATTCTTGCTGCGGTTGTCGGACTTATGATTGCTGCTGCCCTTTTCTTATCAAAAGATCTGTTCATGGCTGCAGATATACATCTTGCCAAAGTACATTTTATGGTAATTATAACAACCATCTATCTGCTAACATTAACCCGAGTAGCCGCTCCCTTAATTACCTTATTTTGTTTGTTTCTGGGCTGGTGGTTTTAACTCCTGTAGTAGCCGCTTCTTTCAATTTCAAGTATGACCGATTCAGGCATCAAAAAATTAATAGGTCTACCTCTTTGAATCATATCGCGGATGTAAGAAGATGAAATCATTAATAAAGGTGCCTCTACCTGAATTAAATTTTTTACGGGCGTATCAGAAATTTCAAAACCCGGCCGCATATACGCATAGATCCAGTAATTATTCATGATAATTTCAGCATTCTTCCATTTAGGAAGATTTTGAATGCTGTCGCTTCCCATGATCAGACTAAATGTATGTTGCGGATATTTTTCCTGGAGATACGTAAGCGTATTGATTGTGTAAGAAGGTTTGGGCAGCCTGAACTCTATATCAACGGCTCTGATATCCGAAGTTTTTTCAGTCGCTAATCGAACAAGGTGCAAACGCTGATATTCGTTAAGCAGTTGATTCGACTGTTTAAAAGGATTTTGAGGCGATACAACCATCCATATCTGCTCCAGATCTGTTTCTCCAAGTAAATGCTGCGCAATAATCAGATGACCATGATGTACTGGATTGAAAGAGCCAAAAAACAAACCTATCTTCATGTGTGTCTTTTAATGCGTATTTACATCTTAACCTACTGCGCAGTGTTTACCCAAATCAATGAGGCCTCTTCTTTTCTCATACTTAACAAGTAGCCCGATATTCGAATACTGATGGGGTCTCCCAATGGTGCAATGGCATCTACCGTTACTTCTTCGCCAGGCACACAGCCCATTTCCATCAGTTTTAAATAAATCTCATCTTTCTCAAAAGCATGAATAATACCCGACTCCCCCTGTAGCAGTTCCGATAATTTTTTTGTCATGAATTAATTGAATAAATATATTCAGCAAAAGTACTATGGAAAACTTCAATCATCATGCCTTTCAGGGGCAAGATTATAATGTTCGGGACTTCTCCACAAAGCAGACAAGATTAATTCGCGCATAAAGAAGAATTCTTTGGGCAATCTATCGTATGCTTTTTCAAACAGCTCTTCATGCCCCAATAATTCCTGTTTCCATAATTCTCTGTCTACATGCATGATTTCATTAAACTGTTCACGCGTATAATTTTCCAGTCCATCCCAGCATATATCCCGATAGCGGGGGCGCCATCCGATAGGACACTCTACCGCATTCGATTTGCCTTTAGTTCTTTGAACAATCCATTTCAACACGCGCATATTTTGTCCAAAACCCGGCCATGCAAAATTGCCGTCAGCATCTTTACGAAACCAGTTGACGCCAAATATTCTTGGTGCATTAGGAAGATCACGTCCAAATTGCAACCAGTGATTAAAATAATCCCCCAGGTGATATCCTAAGAAAGGAAGCATTGCAAATGGGTCTCTTCTTACTTTTCCTAATTCTCCAAAAGCAGCTGCTGTCATTTCGCTTCCCATAGTTGCAGCAAGATAAACCCCAAAGCTCCAGTTAAAAGATTGATATACCAATGGGATTGCGCTTCCTCTTCTTCCTCCGAAAATGAACGCAGAAATAGGCACTCCGCTTTTATCGTCCCATGCTGAATCAATTACCGGATTGAGGTGTGCCGGGGCAGTGAATCTTGCATTAGGATGTGCCGCCGGCTTTCCGCTTGCCGGATTGTAAGGTTGGCCATGCCAGTCAGTAAGTTCAGCCGGAATTTCTTTGCTCATTCCTTCCCACCAAACGTCACCATCTTTTGTAATGGCAACATTTGTAAATATTGTATCCTTGCGAATAGACAACATCGCATTGGGATTTGTTTTTTCATTCGTGCCGGGGGCTACGCCAAAATAACCCGCCTCCGGATTGATGGCATACATTTTACCATCAGTTCCTTTGTGCAGCCAGGCAATATCGTCTCCTACAGTGGTAATTTTCCATCCATCCATTCCCTGCGGAGGAATCATCATAGCAAAATTCGTTTTTCCGCATGCACTGGGAAAAGCTGCAGCTACATAACTTTTTTCCTTATCAGGAGAGGTTACCCCCATAATGAGCATGTGCTCTGCAAGCCAGTTCTCTTCTCTTCCCATTTCACTGGCAATACGGAGCGCAAAACATTTTTTTCCAAGTAAAGCATTTCCTCCGTAACCGCTTCCGTAAGACACAATGAGTCTGTCATCGGGAAAATGCGTGATATACTTAACAGTTGGATTACACGGCCATCTTACATCTTTTTGTCCTTGCCCTAAAGGAGCTCCTAAAGTATGCACACATTTCACAAAATCACTTCCAAGGTATGGCATAGCTTGTTCCCCCATACGCGTCATGATGCGCATATTCACTACTACGTATTCGCTATCGGTTAACTGTACTCCATAGCGGGAATAAGGGGATCCTATCGGACCCATACAAAAAGGAATTACATAGAGTGTTCTTCCTTTCATGGCACCCCCCGTTAGTGCTTCCAGTTTTTCTTTCATTTGATTGGGCTCCATCCAGTTGTTGGTAGGGCCGGCGTCGTCTTTTCTGCGACTGCATATGAAAGTGCGGTCTTCCACGCGTGCCACATCGCTGGGATCACTGAAGCAGGCAAAGCTATTTGGCCTTTTTTCAGGATTAAGTTTTATAAAAGTTCCTTTTTCTACCAGGAGGTTGCAGAGTTGATCGTACTCTTCCTGAGATCCATTGCACCAATGGATATTGTTGGGGAGCAAATGGGCAGCCATCTTGTCTACCCAGTCCCGAAGTTCGGTTTTGGCTGAAGCAATCATCGTTGTAAATAAGCATTTAAGATTTCAAACATAAGATTGTAATTGTTTATGAACAAATTTTAAAATGGCAAGATTATCAATGCCTATTGATTTAATAAATGACTGAAATCATAATAGGCAATTAAGCCATTTGTAGTCAATAAGTTACGTGAAAAATATTGCAAGCAGATGCACAAGTAGGCACAAACAGTATATGCGTTAATTCAAAATATATTAAGTTTATTTGCTCCTAAATTATAAATATGATCGAATGGCTTTGCGGTTACTGGTTTAAAAATAGCGGATGGAAAATGCGAGGCTCATTTCCATATCATATTCCCAAATTGGTTATTGCTGCCGGTCCGCATACCAGCGCCTGGGACTTTATAATAGGGTTAGCAACTAAAAATATTTTACACTTAAAGCATGGTCATTTTTTAGGTAAGAAAGAATTGTTTGACGGTCCATTCGGTTGGTTTTTTAAAAAGGTGGGCGGCATTCCCGTGAACCGGTCTTCCGCAACGGGTCTGGTAGAGCAGGTGGCGAATGAATTTTCACTGCATCAGCATTTTATTTTGGCTATGAGTCCTGAAGGCACGCGACAAAAAGTTGATACATTAAAAACGGGCTTTTATCATATAGCTAAGGCCGCTTCGGTGCCGATACTACCGATTGGATTTGATTTTTCAACAAAAGAAGTCATTATTGGTGCGTTAATCTATCCGACAAATGAAACGGCAGATATAAAAAAAATCATTTCATTTTTTGCGGCTTGCAAAGGAAAATACCCTGAAAAGGGCGTTGCTCATTTAGTGTAACACAACAATACACACATTACTTAATGCTATATTCATTCTCATAATACCTTTGCCGTGTATGGGACAAAAAAAGTTGGTTCGTTTTGCGGAGCTGGAAACTTTCAGTAATGTATTACAATACCCCGAAAACATGCAGGGGCAATGGAATTCCTTTTTTGAAAATAATCATCCTCTTACCCTTGAACTGGCCTGTGGAAAAGGAGAATATGCGGTTGGATTAGGCCGGCTTTATCCTGATCAAAATTTTTTAGGTGTTGATCAGAAAGGAAATCGACTATGGGTAGGCGCGAAAATTGCATTAAAAGATGGATTGAAAAATGTAGGTTTTCTGCGTACTCAGATTGATCAGATTCACACCTATTTTGAAAAAGATGAAGTGGATCAAATCTGGATTACATTTCCTGATCCGCAACTGAGAAATTCCAAATATAAAAAACGACTCACGCATCCAAAGTATCTGCGATTATATAACACCTTTTTAAAAGAAGGAGCGAAAATTCATCTTAAAACCGATTCCCCGAATCTTTACCATTTCACAAGCAAGGTCATTGAATTATATCAACTTCCGCTTCATACTTCATATAATAATCTATATGAAGAAAAATCAATTACAGATGCGTTGACCATCAAAACTCATTACGAGCAGTTAGATATTGCCGGCAGTAAAAAAATATTCTATCTATGCTTTACGGTTAATGATGGTATTCTTAATACCGATAAAGACCCTTTATTGAAAGAGTGGGTATTTGAGCAGCCTGAGATGAGATGACCTTAAGTCGCTAAACTTTTCCGCAAAAGAGCAACCATAAATTTTTGCTAAAATATTTGGCATCTAAAAGAATTGGTATATATTTGCTAAATATTTTAGTGTTCACAACTTAAAAAAAACTATTATGGAAGACACATTAATTTTGAATGAGAAACCAAAAAAACAAAAAGAAACAATGAGCCGTGATAATGCGAAAGAAAACAGCGAAAAGCTGAAGGCCCTTAAGTTAACCATCGACAAAATCGATAAGGATTTCGGGAAGGGAAGTGTAATGATGATGAATGAGAAAGGAGTCACTGAGCTGGAGGTAATCTCTACCGGATCGATTGCCCTCGACAGTGCTCTTGGTATTGGCGGCATTCCCAGAGGAAGGATTGTGGAGATTTACGGGCCGGAAAGCAGTGGTAAAACTACGATTGCAACGCATATCATTGCCGAAGCACAAAAGAAAGGCGGTATGTGTGCCATCATTGATGCTGAACACGCTTTTGACAGTTCTTATGCGCAAAAACTTGGCGTAGATGTAGATAATCTGCTCATCTCTCAACCCGACTATGGAGAGCAAGCTTTGGAAATAGCGGATCGATTGATTTTAAGTGGCGCGCTTGATGTGGTAGTAATCGACTCGGTAGCTGCATTAGTGCCAAAAGGAGAATTAGAAGGAGAAATGGGCGATAGCAAAATGGGATTACAGGCCCGCTTAATGAGTCAAGCACTTCGTAAGCTCACCGCTACCATCAATAAGACCAATACCATTTGTATTTTTATTAATCAGTTGCGCGAGAAAATTGGGGTAATGTTTGGAAACCCCGAAACTACAACCGGCGGTAATGCACTGAAGTTCTATGCTTCTGTCCGACTTGATATCCGCAGAATGAGTCAAATTAAAGATGGAGATGAGGCTATTGGCAACCACGTAAAAGTAAAAGTGGTAAAAAACAAAGTGGCCCCACCTTTCAAAGCAGCAGAATTCGATATTATATTCGGGGAAGGTATCAGCAAAACCGGAGAAATCATTGATATGGGAACAGAGCTGGAAGTTATTCAGAAAAGTGGAAGTTGGTATAGTTATAAAGGTGATAAACTCGGACAGGGAAGAGATTCTGTGAAGCAGTTATTGATGGATAATCCTGAGATGGCGAACGAAATGGAAGCTGCAATCAGGGCTAAACTGAATGCACTTAGAACAAATTCATTATCATAATAGATGCAGTTCAGTGCATCAATCCTGATAAACGTTTTTTTTAGATGGGTTAGTTAATATGTGGCGGCCGGGTTTCCCCGGCCGCCTTTCTTTTTATTACCTCCTACCTTTGCAGCATGTCAACCGAAGTCGCTGATAAAAAAAAATCATTTTCTTTCGCACACTTACGCAGAGTATTGGAATATGCCCGCCCTTATAAAAAAAGGACCTATATCGCCATCGCCCTTGCCATATTATTAGCTGTCATGGCGCCAGTTCGTCCATGGCTCATACAAATTACTGTTAACGACTATATCCAAAACCACCTTACCGAAATGCTTATACGCATTACAATATTTCAGGTAGGCTTGATTTGTGTTGAAACATTATTCCGGTTTATTTTTTCATATTATGCCTCATGGCTGGGACAAAAAGTAGTAAAGGATCTTCGCGTTAGCATCTTTGATAAAATACTGCATCTTAATCTTCGACAATTTGATAAAAATCCTATTGGTACATTAACAACACGTACCATCAATGATATTGAAACAATCAGCGATATATTTTCAGAAGGTCTCATACCTATTCTTGCAGATCTGCTGACGATTGTAACTGTGCTCGGATTTATGTTTTTTATTAACTGGCAACTCACTTTAATATGTCTCATTCCCTTTCCGATACTATTAATTGGCACCTATTATTTTAAAGAGAGTGTAAATAAATCATTTCGTCAGGTACGTAATGCCGTTGCTGCACTCAACGCATTTGTTCAGGAGCATATACAGGGTATGCAGATTGTACAGGCTTTTGCGATTGAAAAACAAGCTTTCAATCAGTTTGAAAAGATTAATCATCAACATAGAACCGCACATATAAAAGCCATATTTGCCTATTCAGTATTTTTCCCGCTGGTAGAAATTATTCTGGCACTCTCCCTGAGTTTACTTGTCTGGTTTGGTGCCAATCAGGCCATATCATCCGGAGGAAATGCCAGGATGGCCGGAGATATAATGGCATTTATTCTTTTATTAAATATGCTGTTTCGTCCACTGCGGTTTATCGCAGATAAATTCAATGTACTGCAAATGGGAATGGTGGCATCGGAAAGAGTCTTCACGGTAATGGATCAGCAAGATTACCTCAAACCTCCTCCGGAAGGATATATACAAAATGCTGCAATTGTAAAAGGAAATGTTCAGTTTGAAAATGTATGGTTTGCATATAAAGAAGAAAACTGGGTGTTGAAAAATATCAGCTTTGAGGTAAAACCCGGCGAAACAATTGCCTTGGTTGGTGCAACAGGTAGCGGCAAGACATCCATTATTAGTATACTCAATAAATTATATGAATTTCAAAAAGGCAATATAAAGATTGATAGCATTAACATTCAAAATATCGAGCCCAAAGAATTGCGCAGCCACATTGGTGTAGTGCTACAGGAAGTCTTTTTATTTCCAGGAAGTATCATAGAGAATGTAACATTAAGAGATGCAGCTATTTCAGAAGAAAGGGTGATAGAAGTGGCGAAATTGCTGGGGCTACATGATTGGATACAGACGCTGCCGGGAGGATATCATTTCAAAGTTTTGGAAAGAGGTAGTACGCTCTCGCAGGGGCAGAGACAATTGCTCAGTTTTATGCGGGCTTTATTATTCAATCCAACACTGCTAGTTTTAGATGAAGCAACATCCTCTGTAGATACTGAAACTGAATTATTAATTCAGCGCGCCATTGATACATTGATACAGGGAAGAACGTCTATCGTTATTGCACACAGGTTGTCAACCATAAGGCGCGCAAACAAAATTCTGGTATTAGATAAAGGTTCAATTGTAGAATCGGGGACGCATGAGTCCCTCCTAGAATTAAAAGGGAAATATGCCAAGCTATATGAATTGCAGTATGAAGAGATAATGGAATAAAATTATTATCTCAATTAAGTATCATCAATTTCTCTTTCTAATTAGTATCTTTAAGAAACACTTTATTAAACGATATGTCATTCCAAAATAAAACCGTCTTCATTACCGGAGCATCAAGAGGTATTGGAAAAGCTATCGGCCTTGAGTTGGCCAAGCAAGGCGCTAACATTGTAGTCGCGGCCAAAAGCACGGAAGAAAATCCTAAATTAGGAGGTACTATCTTTTCAGCTGCCGATGAAATGAAAGCAGCGGGCGGAGAAGGATTAGCTGTGCAGCTGGATATCCGGTTTGAAGAACAAATTCAGCAAGCTGTACATAAAGCTGTTGAAGCCTTTGGAGGTATAGATATATTAATCAACAATGCTTCAGCCATTCAACTGACCAATACGGAAGATACCGAAGCGAAAAGATTTGATCTGATGCACGACATTAATGTACGCGGTACATTTTTGATGACAAAAGCATGTATTCCTTTTTTAAAAAAAGCATCTAATCCGCATATACTAACATTATCTCCACCCTTAAACATGAAACCTAAATGGTTTGGCAATCATCTGGCATATACTTTGAGCAAGTATAATATGAGTATGATGAGCCTTGGATGGAGTGAGGAGTTAAAGAAATACGGAATAGCGGCGAACTCACTTTGGCCCCGGACCACTATAGATACGGCAGCCGTGCGTAATTTGTTGGGCGGTGAAGCGTTGGCAAAAATGAGCAGAACCCCACAGATACTGGCAGATGCAGCGGCCATTATTTTATCAAAGTCCTCTAAGTCTTACACCGGACAATTACTGATTGATGAAGAAGTATTTCAGGCCGAAGGCATTAATGATCTTTCCAAATACAGCGTAATTCCGGGTGCTTCCCTATATAGGGACTTGTTTCTGGATTAATTTATTTGTACCCTTGCAATCAAATTGGAAAATAGAGTATCTTCATTTCCGATTCTTACCCATTGAAACAATTCTTTCTAGCCGGTTAATTCGCCTTACGATGAAACCAACCAATCATGTTACTGCAAATATTACAGACCTCCGGTCCGGGTTTTTTTGAGATTTTAACACGTGGATTATCGGCTGTGCAAGGATCCGTTATGATTGTGATTTTTTTAGTTTCCATTTGGACAGCCTATAGATTTATTGGCTTTAGTATTCATTTTTTCTTCTATTTAAAACTAAAAAACAAAGATCTTAATCATTTTGTCAAATTGCTGGGGAATGATTACTATTTTAAAAAAATGGGAGAGGGAGATAAAAGATACAAATGGACAAAATGGTACATTGTCATTAAAGCTAATTTTGACTCGGAGGGCAGACTGGTTTCACAAACCACAACCCCTTTTAAATACTGGCATTATTCTGTTGTACTTTCCTTTCAGTGATTTATCTCATCATTTCTTTTGGCATTGGCTTTTCGAGCAAATAACGATAGATAAACATCGCTATTTCGTTAGCGCTGTGCACATCCTGTGCCGGTAAATTTCTCCAGCCGTGTCTTCCGCCGGGATATAACATAAACTCAAAATGCTTTTTCTTTTCCTGTAATTTTTTTACCAACTGCAGGCTGTTTTGCACATGAACATTATCGTCCATTGTACCGTGATATATCCGCAGCATGCCTTTGTATTTATCTACATGACTAAACACAGACGATGATTTATATCCTTCCGGATTTTCAGAAGGCAAATCCATAAATCTTTCCGTATAATGTGAGTCATATAATCTCCAGTCTGTAACACTCCCGCCTGCCAAACCATGCGTGAAATAATTAGCGCCATATGTAAGTGCATAACAAGACAAATATCCTCCATAGCTAAACCCACTGATACAAACTTTTTTTGCATCTATATTAGCACTATCAATAAGCCATTTAACCATTGAAGTCCAGTCTTTCATTTCCCAATAACCCAGATTTCGATGCAAATAATTCATCCCTTCTTTTCCAAAATGCCCGCTACCCCTGTGATCGATTGACACCTGGATTAATCCCTCTGAAGCCCACCACTGTTGTTGCATACGAAAATCCCATCCATCATAAACGGTTCCCGCATTAGGACCACCGTAAATATTAATCAACAACGGATATTTTTTACTGGTATCATAATTCATTGGCCAAATAATACGTATCGGTAAATCATATTTACCATCTTCGCTCTTTATGCGATGCATAGTAGTTGATGCCTTATATATATCATTGAATTTTTCTCCTTTAGCATCCCCTAATTTCATTAATAATTTTCCCTTATTGTCAAATAGCGCCATAACATCAGGTGTGGAAACATTAGAATAGCTGGAGATGAAATATGAGCCATCGGGAGATATTTGAACATCCTCGTATGTCATATCTCCGGCAGTAAGGCGCTGAAGCAATCTGCCATTCAACTTAACCTTATACACATCATATCTTGTGCTATTATCTTTTCGGCAGGTGAAATAAATCCATTCTTTTTTTTCATCGATATGAAGCAGATCCACAACCGTATAATTTCCGGCGGTAATTGCATTCATCCTTTTCCCAGATATGTCATGCAAATAAAGATGACTCCAACCGCTTTCATCAGTTTTATATATATATCGTTTATTGTCTGAAAGAAAATGAATTCTGCTACCCTGATCATCCAGGTCGATCCAGGTTTTTTGTGTTTCAGTATGAATCATTTTGAGTGCAGCGCCAGATAGTGACATTTCATAAATCTTCAATGTGTCCTGTGATCGGGGCATCCACTGAACCCATAAAGCATCTCCTGTCGGCTTCCAGTATGGCAAACCAAAATACTGATCTTTTGTAGAATCAATATCAGCCCAAATAATGTTTCCACCCGCTGAGGAAACCACACCTATTTTCACTTCCGGATTGAGGTCTCCCACTTTGGGATAACGTGTATTTTCTGTATATCCATGCACTCCTTCTTCACTCACAATCGGAAACAAGGGCACCATCGATTCATCCATACGCATAAATGCAATGTTTTTGCTGTCAGGACTCCACCAAAATGATTTGTATTTGGAGGGACGCCCTAAAATTTCTTCGTAATAAATCCAGCTGGCATAACCGTTTAAAATTGTTTCGCTGCCATCATTTGTGAGTTGAATTTCTTTATTATCAGTGAGGTTAATTACAAACAAATTATTATTTCTGGTAAAGGCAACTTTGTTGTTATCGGGAGATAGCGTTGGGTTTTTCTCTTCCGCTTTCGTCTGTGTTAATTGCATTTCCTTTCCGTCTGTTGTTATTACAAAAACATCTCCGGCTTTTACAGAGACTTCCGCATTTGGTTTAGCTTGTTCTTTTATCTCTTCATCTTTAACGAGAATTTCTTGGCGCGTTTTAGCATTAATACGATATTTTTTAAAGGTAGAAACCGAATTGTCTCTTTTTGAGATGATAAAATTTTGTGCGTCTTCCCACAGAAGAAAATATGGTAATGGTTTTGTTATTTGATGCGGCGCCCCTTTCAGCATCTGTTCTTTGGTGAGATAGGTTTTTTGAGCGAATATTTTTTCACAGAAAACTAAAAAAGTAAAAAAGATTAAGATTGTTGTATTAAAATAATTAAGCCTGAACATATTATTGGTAGTTTATAATATTGAAGGTAGTATCATTTATTTATATATAAGAGGAAATCAAAAGCCAAAAGTTAATTGATTTTGACCTTTGGCTTTTGACTTAACTTCGTTCTAAAATCTAAGATATGTCAACGATTCATGCCGATGGCAGTTATGTAAAATCCTCAATTGAAAACGGCATTGCAACGATTGAATTTTTTAATCCGAAAGGAAATGCACTACCCGGACATTTACTCGCTGCATTAACGAATACCATTACTGATGTATCAAACAATATAAATACAAAAGTTATTTGTCTGCGTTCGGGTGGAGATAAAGCTTTTTGCGCCGGTGCTTCCTTTGATGAGCTGGCTGACGTAAACGATGAAGCGCAGGGAAAAATATTTTTCAGTGGCTTTGCCAACGTGATCAACGCCATGCGAAAAGCACCCCAGCTTATTGTAGGCGTCATTCATTCAAAATGTGTAGGAGGTGGGGTAGGTATCGCCGCCGCTTGTGATTATGCCATCGCTTCAGATAAAGCATCCATTAAGCTGAGTGAACTTAAAATTGGTATTGGGCCTTTTGTAATTGGTCCCGCAGTTGAAAGAAAAATTGGAACCGCGTCATTCAGTCAACTCTCTATAGATGCTGGAAACTGGTATAGTGCTGATTGGGCTTTTCAGAAAGGTCTCTTTGCCGAAATACATCCCAACGCAGCA
>Ga0315906_10007878_pt1 | contig 12858 bp, 13 predicted proteins | sample LakEriMetagenome_4_FD_203526 | JGI IMG/M metagenome (GOLD analysis project Ga0315906, IMG submission 203526) | Freshwater fungal communities from buoy surface, Lake Erie, Ohio, United States - Buoy 2 MA122 | ecosystem: Environmental > Aquatic > Freshwater > Lake > Lake biofilm | place: USA...
TTATCTTACTTGTTAAAACAGATAAACCTCCACCCGTATGAAAAAGCAGACTAAATCGATCTGAAAAATTTTCAAAAGCCATTATTCTGCCAATATCCATAAAACCTTGGATTGAGGAGCGAAAATAATTAGATTGAAAAGGGAGACTATTATCGTTATTTACAAAAATGCCACTTTCATCATTTTTAATTCTATCATAGGCAAAATCTAATTTTAATCCAAACTTATTATTAAACATGTAACGGGAACCTAAAGATGAATTTAAAAAACCAACAGTATTTGACCAATAACCCGGTGAATAGGGTTTAACTGCGTTTGTAACACCAGCAGAAATATCAATACACCAATGATTGAATTGTGATTTTTGAGAATAAATCCCTTTACCTAGAAAAAGAATTACTATGAGAAAAAAATATTTGATAGGACTGCTCATACAAGTAAGTGAACAAAGTTAAAAATTTTTACATGATTTAATAAAATTTTTTTAACTTTTTTCAAAAATAAACTTCGTTAATCTGTAATTATCAAGATCGTAAAACTCTATTTGAAGATCCGACTTTGTAAGTAATAATATTCTGAAATTATATAAATTTAAATTTTGCAGAAATAATACTCTGTCTTCAACAGCATTTATTTGGTATTTTGAATTCAGTTTTAAACTGTCGTGTAAAACGACACCATTTTGATTTATGTAATTGTAGTTTACCATGCCAATGCAGTTTTTTTCATTCGTTGAAAATTGAAGTTGTCCGTATTGGTTACCATCATGAAAAAATCCTTCACCATCTTCAATGTATACTTTTGAGATTCTCCAAAAACCATTTAGTTTGGATTCAATTCGCTTTTGTTTAGAACAAGAGAAAAAAAACAACACTAAAAAAAGTGGATTAAATATAATTTTATTCATGAAATGATAGAGTAACCATTAATAAAATGCCAATTTTTAAACTAGTTATATCCACATCAAAATTTGGATGATGAACACTGAAATTTTCCCTGCCGTCGGAAAAACCTGTTCCCAAACGAAAGAAACAAACCGGGATTTTTTGACTGTAAAAAGCGAAATCCTCAGCTGTCATTCGAATCGGTAGTTCCTTAACATTTTCAGCACCTAATACTTCATTAAACGTAGCATTTAGATTTCTCGCCAACTCAATGGAATTAACCAGAAAAGGATAACCTTTCGAGATTTTTAAATTAGCTTTTCCATTGTATTTCAAGGAAATTGATTCTGCCAATTTTTCCAAGTGTTGATGAGCTTCAGCGCGCCATTCTTCGTTCATCGTTCGAAATGTACCTTTGATATCAGCAGAAGAAGGAATTACATTCGTAGAACCCAATGCTTCAAATCTCCCAAAACTCAAAACCGTTGGAATATCATCTGAAGTTTTTTCTTTAATCAATTCTTGCGCTTTCAAAACAAATTCCGCTCCCATCATTAAGGGATTAATACATTTTTCTGGAAGAGCTCCGTGTCCGCCTACCCCTTGAATTTGCAAATGAATTTCATCACTTGAGGCCATGTAAAGACCTTCTTTCAATCCAACTTGACCTGCTGGAAGTTCAGGAAACACATGCAATCCATACATTCTAGATACTTTCGGATTTTCCAAAACACCTGCCTCAATCATCAAACTAGCACCACCAGGATGTATTTCTTCACCTGGTTGAAAAATCAGTTTAACTGGATTGGGTAACTCGTCCTTCAATTCAAAAAGTAATTCAGCAGCACCAAGTAAAATCGAGGTATGAACATCATGTCCACAGGCATGCATTACGCCATCAACTTTTGACTTATACGGAACGTTATTTGTTTCTAGAATGGGCAAGGCATCCAAATCTGCTCGTAAACCAATACACGATTGCGCAAGTGAATGAAGAGTACCGCGTATAATTCCAACTACACCAGTTCCTGCGACATTTTTCTCGTGAGGAATTCCAATTTTTGTGAGTTGTTCGGAAACAAAATTCATTGTATTGAATTCCTGAAATGACAATTCCGGATTTGCGTGCAAATGCTCACGATACCCTTTGACTTTTTCAAAGATTTCGTCTACACGTTTATGCAATTTTGAAACAAATTCAGGATTCATTGGAATTAATAGAGGTGTAACCAGAGACGATTAATTTAAACGAGACATAAGCCATAAAAATTCCAAAAATCAATTTGACGAGCCCGGGAGACAAGCGTAATGACAACTTAGAACCAATAAATCCGCCAACTAGAAAAGTTGTAGCGATGATCAACGCAAACTTCCAATTCACATTTCCAGATTTCCAATAATTCAACACGGCTAAGGCAACCACAGGCATCATTAGAACAAATAAACTCGTCCCCTGTGCTTCATGCTGCGTTAATCCCAAAAAGAAAACGAGTGCTGGAACAATAATTACTCCACCACCTACGCCGACGAATCCGCTTAGAATTCCAGCAAATAAGCCAATGATTGATAAAATAAGAATGGTTTGAAGCGTCATTTCCAATCAAAGATAAAACAATCTATTTGAATTCTAAATGGGAATTTAATCAACCATTAAATTACAACCTCGTATATCAGATAAGTCCAATCGTCCATCCAAAACGAAACCATTATCGACTTTTCGACCTAAATCCTGTGTTTGAATGAACGAACAACTATTTACATTCGCCAAATCAATTACATTTATTATCGAACTGGAAGCGCCTGAAACAATTGTAAGTGGGTCATAAACATCCGAAAAAATTACCTTCATCCAAGGTGGAGTTTGGAAAACACCGTTTTTTTCGCTGTATGCTTGAGATAATAATTCCGTCATACCATATTCTGAAGAAACGTATTCAACCCCCAAGCCATTTTTGATTCGTTCGTGTAATTCCGTTTTGGAAAGTTCTTCCCTTCGACCTTTCATTCCACCGGTTTCGATTATTAATGCTTTACTCAAATCAAATCCTTGTTCAGCCAAATCGAGAAGTGCGTATGAAACTCCAAAAATCACAACTTTTTTCCCCGAGCTCAGTGCTGAATTATAACGTTTTCTTAACTCGTCGAAATCATTCAATAAAAATCCGGAAAGCTCATTTTTTGTTCGATTGATTAAATCATTCACCATGAAAACTAAACTCGAGTTTCCCTGTTCGATGTAATTTGGTAGAAGCGCTAGAATAACTTGTTTTTTCGGATCACCAAATTGAAGATCATAAGCTTTTCGGAACGATTGCTCGTATATGGAAACATCCGAAACTAGATGTTTACTTCGTCCAATTAAACCCGTTCCGCTACTTAAAAAAAGTGTCTCGTTACCTGTCTTAGTTTTTGAAAGCACATCATGTGTCTTAAAAAATTGAATTGGTAAAAATGGGATTTCTGAAATCGATTTTGGGTTTTCTCGCCCGAGCAAACGAAGGTATTCTCCGTAAACTGAGCAGTTCGACTTTTGAAAATGAAATATTTCTAAAGCTAAACCTTGAAATTCAGCTTCGGTTTTAACATTGAATATTTTTGAATCAAAAATCACAAGACGAAATTAGTAACAATCTGAAAAACGAGGTGAAAAACCTTTAATTCAAAGGGGATTTTCGAAATAATTTGAAAATGAAAAAAGAAATTACAAGAAGTAAAAACAAGATTGAACTAACTAACAAAATTCGTTTGCTAAAATCAGACTTCTCATCTGATTCTAATTTCAATTTCAAATGCCGAACATTCGTTGTCAATTCATACGTTGACCAATAAATAGGATGAGCAAGTGTGCCTTTATGGCATCTCAAGTAATCAAGTTTGGCTTTATGTAGCGCATCTTCGACTATTATTCCTTTGTTGAGGTAGCTATAAAACTTTTTAAATATCCAAGCGGAACTTTGGTCAACCGTTTCATAAGGTGAGGCGATTACGGCTTTTGTTCCGCGAGAGATGAGGTTATTTTGGAGATCTCTGTCTGGGTAATAAGTAATTCTTTGATAAGAGCCAAAACACTGATTAAGAATAAATAAATCCTTTTTAATTAAATCATTTGCATTCAACAATTCGGATTTATTGGATTTCCAGAAAAAGAGTTTATCATTTAGTTTACCATGACCAATAAGATGTAATATCCCAGGATTTGATAAATCATTTGAACCAAAAACCCCTATTCTTTTATTCTCACTAAAAAGATTTTCTGAAAAAGGAAGTTTCCCTCGATCTTTTTCACTTATAAGTTTCAAATTCAAACATTTAGGGTCAATTTCACCTGAACCGGTTTTTGACTCCAAGAAATCAATAGGATTATAAATTTTAACGATATTGATTCGTTTTTTCAAATAAATCAAATCATCAAAAGATTTCCCGATAGTATCCATAATTACGCAATCAAGATTATCCATAATGTCACCTGCGACATACAATTTATTGATTGAGTACTGTAATAATAATTTATAAAATGGTAAAAAACGGTAATTTTCGTATGACTTTCGTTTAAATTCATTCAGATTTCGTTCATTTATTAAATCAGGATACTTGTTAAAAATATGCTCAACGGTATCGGTATAGACTTCCTTTTTGGTAATTAACACAAAATATTCCCTTGAAGTTACACTATTGGATTGTAAGACTATCGCATCATCACGCTCAAGCTTTTTTTGAATTTTTTTCAAATCAATAATGGAGTTATTCTCATCTTTAGAAAATGTAGCAACGAACTTTGAATTGTATTTGTTAATTGATTTATTTTCGAGTTTACTCAAGTATTCAAGAAACTTAAATTTGATTTTTGGAGAACTCAATTTGGAATAACTCTTGCTGAAATATAAGTAATTTTCCAAAACATTATTCACGGTTATTTGATCGGAACTCTTGCGGAATCGCCCTAATTTTTTTAACCAATTGTCTATTAACAAAATCATGGTTGACGGAGAACTACCATAAGAATCCTTTACTCGTTTGCTGTAAACGCTTGAATAGGTTCTCCAAAATGGTTTGATCTGTTTATAAATATCTAGGACCATTTCAATCCGTGCATCATATTCTTTTTTTGAAATAAGATTTAGTGTAAAATACTCCAACAAGTAAAGTGATTCTTTCATTCGAAACGCTGTTTTTTCAATCGGATATTTATGAAATGTTTCAACGTATGGAAAAATTAAATCATCCGCTTTTTTTCCCTCATTAATCATGTAGTAGGTAAGCGCCTTGAGAGACAATAAACTTATTCTCAATTGATTTTCATTTTTCGGTAAACAGGATAATGCTATATCATAAAATGACAAAGCCTTTTTTGCCATTTTAAGTTGAAAATAATAATGATTGAAATCGGCTTTTGAGTGTCGGTATTGATACCCAACAAAATCCAACATGCGATTTGCCATTGAGCGATAAATTAGTGCCTTCTCTTGTGGAAAGTAACTGGTATGCTTGAGAACAATTAACGAGGAATCATAATAACACAAGTAGTTGTTTATACGTTTCTGAGATTGAGATAAATAGGATTTATCTTCTGCGGCGACATTCTTATAAGTGAAAGCTGTAGCATAAATTTGGTAGATAAAATGACAAGGGACTTTTGACCGATTTCCCCAATCATTGTGCAATAATTTCAGTGCTCTATCCGCATAAATAATCGCTGAGTCTCCCAAAATGAAATAATGAAAATAAGCAGCTTTCTGCGAACAAAAATAGGCCTCATAAATTTCAGATTCACCTCTTTTTAAAGAAAAGGACTTTTCAGCCGTTTCCAAAAACTCAGACATGTTCTCCTTTAAAAAATGAATTTTCGACTCATTTACCAAAAGTTGATAACGATTGTTTTTTGACAATTGAATTCTTTTGTTTCCCAACAATTTACTTATCTGATATAAAGCCGTATTTGGTTTTCCATTAGCAATTAGGTTTTCAATCCTGATTAATTCGTCTTGATTCAAAGAGCTATTAACTCTTTCACGACTAAATGCTGAAAAAAACAAAAAAAGAAAGGAAACTGCTAAAAAGTATGTTTTTGAGAACATTTTGTTTAATGATTATGCAAAATAAGGTTTTAAAACGGATTTTGGAATTGTTCGGTTGAGAAAAGTCAACTTGAAATTTTAAAATGGTTCTCTTATTAACAAAAAGATAACTACTTAAAGAATAAAAGAAAATGAATATAGCAAGCAAATGGTTCAAAATAGCCTCGTTTTAGATGATTTGTTTTTGTAATAATAAAAGCCATAACTTATATTTTATTAATAGTTTTGGCTCTCATTAATACAATTTTATTCCGCTTACAATTTAAAATCTCACTTTCCCCTTTTCCTGCAAACGACCTAATTAAACAGAAGAAAATCTTCTTTAAATTAATTTTTTGGGATCATTTAATCGTATTTAATCAATTTTTATCAGCACCTAATTATCATATAATGAGCATTTTAATACAACGATTAATTTTTTACTCAATACATTGAGATATTTTACTCAATAGATAGATTTTATTACTCAATTAGAACGCTAAAAGAATTGAAAAATCGGGTAAAAATGATCATTCTCGAATAATCAAATAAAAAACCTCCGACCAGCTCGCGCCAATCGGAGGGATTCTAAACCTACTACTAAACTTAAACTATTGCAGCACTATTTTTCTTATTGTAACGGTATTGTTCTGCGCATCAAGAAGATGCACAAAATACAAACCATTTCCTGTCCAAGTACTCAAGTCAACGTAGAACTGAGCTTGATTGATTAAACTTTGGAATACTTGTTGACCGGCATTGTTTGTGATTTTAATGCTATAACCCGCCATAGCACTGTAATTTCCATTGTCAATCGTAATGTGGTCGCTTGCTGGGTTCGGATAAATCAAAATCACATTTTCATTATTAGGTGCAGGTAAACCAAGAGTCGTATTGATAATTAAAGTATCGGTTACGGTTGTATATAATGTGTCATATACTGTTACATTGGTAATACAAGTATCGGTAATTTGAATAGTTGCGATGTCAGAGGTATCAGAACAGCTTCCGTTAGAAGCAATTAAACGAAAAGGTTGATTATGATTTGACAACTGAACATTGTTTGCAGTTAAAGTATTTGTTGTTCCACCACTATATGTTGAATTAGAAGGGACATTTTGCCAGCCTAGGTTTACGCCATTTGTTTGCCATTGCAAATTTGATGATGTTGATGTAGTTGATAATGAAACATTCGAACCAACAGATGCTGATTGTGGAGAAACTGATATTGAACCTGCAGATGAATTTAATTGAGAATTATATAAATCTTGCATCTCACAAGTCGTTAAAACACGATTCCAAATTGCGACATCATCCATGATACAATTAGATGAGCCTAAAGCCAATAAAACAGGATTTCCAACAGCTGTGTTTAGTGTTTGTGAACCATTGTAATTACTAAATATGTTAGTTAAAAGGTTCCCATCGAGGTAAACTTTACACGCCAAGGTATTTGTTCCGAAACTTAAATCATAAGTAACTGTAAACATATGCCAAACATTTAATGATACCTGAGGATTATATTGTATTGCGGAATTTGAATTATCAATTGTTAAACGCTGGTTTATTACTAACATAGTCCAACCAGCTCCAAAACCTGCTCCGTAACCAATAAAGTGTGGACTATTACCGCTAGAAGAAAGCATCTTGAACCATAAGGAAACGGTCCTTGAATTTTGACCCAAAATACCATTGTAATTAGTTGATATATTACCAGAATGATTTGTTAAATCAAAAGCTGAATTAGCATTACCAAAACGATCGCTAGAAAAATTACTGGTTGCGCCAGTAGAAACCCATCCATTCCCACTTTCATCATTTGCATTCCCATTAAAAGGCCACCAACCAACAAGCCCGTTTGTAGGGACATAATTTGGAACTTGCGCCATCACTTTTGCACTTAAACTAAGCCCAAATGCAAGGGCTGCTAACATGTACTTTTTTTTCATAATTATTTAATTTAATTGATGATTTTAGGATTACCTCGGACCAACTTGCGCCGAAAACTTAAACTTTAAGAATTAAAAATTTATTGCTTCACAATTTTTATTGCTTTTGCATTGGAATTCTCTACTTGCAGTAAGTAAGATCCATTGTAAACATTCGTCAATTCAATTATTTGATTCAAAACATTTATTTTACCTTGAAGGATAATTCTACCTGAGAAATCAGTTATTAAGTATTGTTTTCCGAGTAAATCATTTGAAACACCCAAAGAAAGATTTTCGTTTGTCGGGTTTGGATAAACCAAAAATAAATTGTCATTCATTTCAGCTGGCAACCCAAGCGTTGGATTAAATAATTTACTTATTTCTTCATTAGTTAAAACTCGATCCCATATTCCAATATCATCGAGTTTTCCATTATAATCGGATGAAGCATAAGTACTACCGCCAAAAATCATGTATGGTTGATTGTTATCAATAGTATTTAGACTGTAATTATTTGAAGAAACCAATACATTATCAAGATATAGCTTATGTGCAGAACCATTAAAAGTATATACAGCGTAATGCCAATTACCATCGATCACATTTGGTCCAGTTAATCCATTTTGGAAATTGGTTGGTGCATAAAGCTGTAAATTACCAGAATTAATTTGTAAAGTAATATCCTCACCATTAATAGTAATATGATTACCGTATGACAGCATGCTACAGGGTACCATAGTTCCTCCTGCATCAAATTTAAAACAAGTTGACTGAAACCACAATGAAATTGTTCGAGGAGAATTGCCCATTGGCAAACTTGGCAAACCATTAACTTGAGGAATTTGATATCCTAATATGATCCTATTACCAGTAGCAAATGAATATGCTTTATTATTTATTCCATTTCTGTCGGAAGTTAAGCTCGCATCATTAGAATTTACCACAAAAGAATTCCCACTTTCGTCGTTCGCATTCCCATTAAAAGGCCACCAGCCTACCAACCCATTGGCAGGAACATAATTTGGCACTTGTGCCATTACTTTGGCACTTAAACTAAGCCCAAATGCAAGGGCTACTAAAACATACTTTTTTTTCATTATTATTTAATTTTTAAGTTTACCATTTTTATGAACTGGATTTCGCCTATACTGAAATCAGCATTAAGACTGTATATTTTTTTTTTTTACAAATTAAAATCAACATACTGCAATTAGAATTCAGTTTGAGATTTTGTTGGTTGCCAATGCAATTGGAGTCTTCCGTTACCATCAAAAAAATAAGTTTTATGGTTTTTGTCGTATTTCACCGGTGCTTTGAACTCATGTTTCAACTCATCCATGTATTTGTAAACCATACGCTCGGAGATTTTCACCTTTTTAGCCAATTCTTTCGGCGTTCCTGTATTTCGCTCCTGAATTAAATCGATGATGGTCATTAATGTTGGTATTTTCATAAAGCTTTCCCAATTGTTTTAATCGCTGATCTCGGCCCATTCCCAACACAGTTTTCCTTGTTCATTGTATTGGTAAGTTTGTTTCGTTCGGTTATAAACAACAGGCGCTTTGAGGTCTTTCTTCAACAGATCCACGTAGTTATAAACCATGCGTTCTGAAAGTTCCAAGCGCTTCGCTAATTCCTTGGGCGTTCCTGTTCGTTCTTTTTCAATCAAGTGAATGAGGCTTTTGATTTTTGAAATGTTCATCGTTCGCTTTTCTTTAAGTCGAATAACTTTATAAATTGTCCCGAAAACGATTTTATCTCATTCAAATCACATCCACTTTGATTCGATTGCAAAGAAATGGCGCACTTATGAAATATAAATTCAGTTTAAGGTTCTTCTCTTACTTTTTTTGCCAAAGCAGAAAAAATTCTAATAAATAATTTTGAATGTTATTTTTATTGTGTTTTTCTTTTTGTCATTGCCACAAAAAGAAAGAAAAAAGTCTAGCGCTAGGAAAAATCACTTACCCTTCATCGGCTCAAATCGGAAATTTTAAAAACTCTCCGCTGCGGCGGATCAAACAGTTCAAAATTTCCACGATTCTTCACCTAGAGGGTCCCAAGTTATTTTTCCAAGGCGCAAAGATTTTGGGTATTGAAATTATTTTTCACTTCGTTAATTTAGAAATTCATCTTCGTTAAGCATTAAATATAAGATCTCCCACCCAACTTTCATTCAGCGTTAACGAAAGTCCGAGCGAAGTTGCGGTCCGTGACAGCTTTGCTGGAGCAAAAGGACAAAAGCACGAAGCGATTAGACTAAGTGTTCTGAAGGAAACGCCTTATGAAAGTTGAAAAAAGCAGTTTTTGCAATACTTTTTTCTGCTTCGGCAAAAAAGTATGAATTCTATTCCTACTTTTGAAAAGTGACCGAACAAGAAATCAATTCTTGGAATCTATATGTGAATGGCAGCAACCATGCGCTTGGTGAATTGTACAATGCCATTTTTGAAAAACTCGTTTTTCATGCCATTTATTACACAAAGAATTCGGAAACAGCTCGGGACATTGTAAGTGAGTTATTCGTCTCATTAATAGAATTAAACTCTGATGAACGCAAACAACGTTGGACTCAAACTAAAAATATAGAGGCTTTACTTTTGGCCATTGTAAGAAATAAATGCTTGGATTATTTAAAAATTACAGTTGGCAGACTTCGCATTATAGAGGGACAGAATTCCATTGCAGTGAATAACTCTCAAGATGAGTTAGAACTAATTAAACATCTAGAGCAATGCATGAAAGAACTGACGGAAGATGAGCGAAATCTGATGAATTTACATCTACACGGTTTTAACAATCATGAAATTGGTGATGCATTGCAAATTTCTGAGAAAACGGTTAGAAACAAATTGAGTTTATCAAGAAAACGAATTATTAAATTGTGGCATCAACTAAGCCTTTTGATACATTTTTTATGGAGTTGAATCAATTAAAAGACTTGCTTAATCATCCTGATCAATTAAAAGTTGAAGTAGAAAAATTGCGCTCTGAAGTAAATCAATCGGAAGAAATCAAAGGATTTATTGCACTTTACGATAGCTTAGACGGAGATTCTTTAAAAATTAAGAATTATTTAAAAGAAACAGAATCTTCAATTAAAAATGTAATTCCTAAAAACATAAAATCATTTTCCATTTTAAAATACGCTGCTACATTCTTAATCTTATTTGGCCTAGCATCTTTATTTTATTTAAATCTTCGAAATAGCAATAAAATAATTGATCAGAAAGAGGTAAGTAAGAACCTATTCAAAGATCCAGGAATTCCCATTTACATGTCTGAGGAAACAAAAATTAATTGGGCTGAACTCATGTTTTCCATTGAAAATGAATCTTCTGAAAAAGCGATTCAAGTTTGGCAAAAAATTGAAAAAGTTGCACCGAAAAACGATACTGTTTTATACTATGGAGGAATTGTTCATCGAAATAATCTAATGCAGAAATTAGCACTACATTTTTTTATGGAAAACTTAAAAATCGAGAGTGTTTTTCACGAACAAAGTCTCTACTTTATTGCAATTAACGACTGGGAAACGGGAAATGTATCGGAAGCTAAGCGTAAATTGTTAAAACTTAAAAATGCCGAGAATTTAGATGTTAGACAAGCCGTTCGTGTCAACTTGAAAGAAATAGAAAAGGAAAACTCTAAACTCTAAACTTTTAATTCTAAATTTAGATATCTCACAAGAAATCAACTATTTTATCATCTAACAAATACTTCCATAAAAAAAATTAACTTTGGGATAATCTTAATGCAACAACTTCTTAACATTTTAAACGGCTTTCAACCAATTACTTTGGAAGAAATGGATCGTGTTAAACTAATGAATCGCACCGATACGAAGTTTGCTTTTACCTATGAACAATTAGAACACATATTAACGGAAATCAATTCCTACTATTTAGTATTGGATATTAATGGCACGAAGACACCGCATTACGAAAGTCTTTATTTCGATGACGACCAATTTTCATTTTTTAAAGATCATCACAATGGCAAAACGGATCGATTTAAAGTTAGAATTCGAAAATATGTAGAATCGAATCTTCTTTTTCTGGAGATAAAACACAAATTCAAGGGAAGGACAGATAAAAAAAGAATTGCGGCGGATAATTTTGATTTGGAATTAGACGAACTACAAAAGAAATTTCTCGAAAAACATCTACACGAAGATATCGACCTTGTTCCGACTATGTGGAATTCTTTTCAGCGAATCACATTGGTTCACAAACAGTTGAATGAACGACTCACATTGGATTTTAACATAGAATTTCATTACAATCAAATCACCCGAAAATTCGATCGTTTGGTCATAGCTGAATTAAAACAGGAAGATCTCAATCGTAATTCGGAATTTTATCAGTTGATGAAAAAGAATCAAATTAGACCTTATCGACTAAGTAAATATTGCATTGGATCCATCGAATTGTATGGTGAGGATCGATTGAAATTCAATCGGTTTAAGAAAAAATTACTTTATTTAAAAAAAATTAATGATGACGACATTTGAATTATTCGCCATGCCTTTGGCGAAATCAGTCTCCATAACTTGGTTCAATACTGATTTTTATACGCTGCTAATGAGGTTGATGATAAACTTAGTCTTTCTTACGATTATCATTCGATACTTATATTACAACAAAACGAAACGAAAAGATTATCTTTTCACCTATTATCTTATTGGAACCATTACCTTCTTTCTTTGCTTTGGTTTAAAGAAATTGGATATTGACACAGGAATGGGACTGGGACTTTTCGCAATTTTTGGAATAATCAGATATCGAACAGATGCGATTGAAATTAAGGAAATGACTTACTTGTTTCTAATAATAGGAATTAGTGTTGTCAACGCGTTGGCATCCAATCAAGTGAGTATCTCTGAAATGGCATTAATTAATGTAACTGTTGTGATTATGACATTCATTTTGGAATATAAATGGCTTGTCAAACACGAAACAAGAAAAACCATTAATTACGAACGTATCG
>Ga0315906_10007880_pt1 | contig 12855 bp, 6 predicted proteins | sample LakEriMetagenome_4_FD_203526 | JGI IMG/M metagenome (GOLD analysis project Ga0315906, IMG submission 203526) | Freshwater fungal communities from buoy surface, Lake Erie, Ohio, United States - Buoy 2 MA122 | ecosystem: Environmental > Aquatic > Freshwater > Lake > Lake biofilm | place: USA: Lake...
CGCAGGACGATACCGATCGCGAGTACGCCCAGGCGGGTGAGGCCGGGCATGGTGTCGACCCGTCGGGCGACGAAGCGCACCACCTCGGCGCGACGTTCGGCCGGAAGGTGTGGCAGGTCGGTGGCCAGCAACCGGTCGGCGACGTCGCCGACGATCCGGAGCGAAGCGACCTGTGCCATGACGGGTTCGATCGTAGCCGTGGACACCCGCCACGGTACTGAGCGGGCAGTAGCATCGCCGGTCGTGCGTGCCGTGGTGCTCCTGCCGACGTTCAACGAGGCGGAGAACATCGAGCCGATGCTCCGTGCGCTGCGCGAGCGGGCCCCCGACGTGGAGGTGATCGTGCTCGACGATGCCAGCCCCGACGGAACGGGGGCCATCGCCGAGCGGGTGGCGGGTGAACTCGGGCGGGTCGAGGTACTGCACCGTGCCGGCAAGGCGGGGCTCGGTGCCGCCTACCGCGACGGCTTCGCCGTGGCCATCGGGCGGGGGGTCGACGTGGTGGTGACGATGGATTGCGATTTCTCGCACGATCCGGCGGTGGTGCCGACGCTCGTGTCGATCATCGAGCAGGGCGCCGACGTGGCGATCGGCAGTAGGTACGTGCGTGGCGGGGGAACGGTCGACTGGCCCGTTCGTCGCCAGCTGCTCTCGAAGTGGGGCAACCGCTACACCGGGGTGATGCTGCGGACCGGAGTGCACGACTGCACGTCGGGGTTCAGGGCGTATCGCACCGCTGCGCTCGCTGCCATCGAGCCTGCCACCACCACGGCCGAGGGCTATGCGTTCCTCACCGAACTGGTGCGACGTCTGGCGCATGTGGGCGCCACCGTGGTGGAGACACCGATCATCTTCCGCGACCGCGAGCGGGGCACCAGCAAGATGTCGGGCCGGATCATCCTCGAATCGATGGTCCTCGTCACCACGTGCGGGCTCTCCGACCGCTGGGCCTCGTTCCGACGCAGAACATGAGTGACCGGGCGCTGCGCTGGTGGTTGCGTGCGGCGGTCGCTGCACCGTTGCTGATCGCTGCGCTGATGCTCGTGCGCCGGCCCTGGTTCCCGGTGCTCGACCTCGCGATGACCGAGGTGAGGGTGCGTGACGTGGGTGGTCGGCAGACGCCCCTGATCGGCCTTCCGGGTCGGATCGGCAGGTTTCCCGATCAGGGCAGTCATCCCGGACCGCTCTCCTTCTACCTCTTGGCCGTGGTCTACCGCCTCGCCGGTGCCAGTGCGGTGACGCTGCTCCTCGGCACGGTGGTGATCAACATCTCGGCGGCGTGGACCGCCCTGTGGGTGGTGGGTCGGCGGTCGTCGCGACGCGAGTTGATCGCCGTCGGGGTCTTCGTGGCGACGCTGATGGCGTGGCTCGGTGCCGGCCTGCTGGCGCAACCCTGGAACCCGTACCTCCCGCTCGTGCCCTTCGTCGTGGTGCTGCTGTCGGGATGGATGGTGCTCCGCGGCGATCACCGCATGGCGGTGGTACAGGTCGTTGCGGCGACGCTGTGCGCGCAGACACACGTGCCGTATCTCACGCTGTGCGTGGCACTGGTGGTGCTGTCGCTCGGGGTGGTGGCGTGGCGACTGCGCACCCCGGAGGAGCGGCCTGACGTGGGTACGTCGTTGGTGGGAGCGCTGGGTGCGTCGGCGGTGCTCTGGGCACCTGTGTTCGTGCAGCAGTGGCGCGGTGACCCCGGCAACATCACCATGCTCCGCCGACACTTCCTCGATCCGCCGGAAACGCCGCAGGGTCTCGGCGTCGGCGTTCGTACCGTGCTCGAGCACTTCGACATCGTCCACATCGGCACCCAACTCGTCACGCGATCCGACGGATATCTTCCGGTGCTCGACGATCTGGCCGGTGGATCGGCTGTGGTTGGTGCCGTGGTGGTGGTGGCGTGGGCGCTGTCGATCGGCGTGGCGTGGCGGCGGCACGACCGGGCGCTCCTCGCACTGCACACCGTGCTCGGGCTCAGCACCGCGGTGGCGGTGACCTCCACGGCCCGGATCTTCGGAAAGGTGTGGTACTACCTCACGCTCTGGTCATGGTCGCTCGGCCTGCTGGCGGCGCTGGCTGTCGTGCTCACCGTGGCGGGTTCGATACCGCCCGGCTCGAGCACGGCGCGCACCGGTCGTCGGCTCGCAGGTGCGGCGCTCGTTCTGGTGACGGGGTTCGCCACCGTCGACGCAGTGCGCGTCGACCCGCCCGAGGCGCACCTCAGCGAGGTGCTGGGTGCGCTCGTGGATCCCACCGTCGCTGCACTCAGTGCCGCCCGACCGCCAGCTGTCGGAGCCGACGGTGTCTATGTGGTCGCGTGGGCCGACGCGGCGTACTTCGGGTCGCAGGGCTACGGGCTCGTGAGCGAGCTGGAGCGTAGAGGCATCGACGCGCGCGCCTTTCCGCCGTACAGGGTGCCGCTCACACCGAAGCGCACCGCAACGGCAGCGGAGGTCGACGCCGAGCTGGTGCTCGTGACCGGTTCGAAGATCGAGCGGTGGAGCAGCGTGCCCGGTGTGGTGATGGTGGCCGACGTCGATCTGAGGAGCGAGGAAGAGCGGGCCGAGTTCGCAGCGCTGAGGGCAGCAGCCATCGACCGCCTCACCGCCGCCGGATTCGACGATCTGGTGCCTCTCGTCGACGAGAACCTCTTCGGGGCATCCATCGATCCGCGTCTGCCCGACGACGTGCACGAGGCGTTGGCGGAGATGCTGCTGCTCGGTCAGCGCACGGTGGTGTTCCTGGCGCCGCCGGGGAGCTTCGATGCGAATCCGTGACATCGGTGGAGCGGCACGGCGCGAACCGCTGACCGTGCTGGTCGCCGTGATGGCGGTGGCACCGATCGCGAGTGCCCTGACGAGGGCACTCGCCGCGGAGCGTGTGCTGCTCGGCGACAACGCGATGATCGCCACTCGTGCACACGACGTGCTCACGCGGCACCACCCGTTGCTCGGCACGTGGAGTTCGGCATCCGTGGACAGCGGGATACAGGTGAATCATCCCGGCCCGCTGCTGTTCGACGTGCTGGCGCCGTTCGTGCGGTTGCTCGGCATGCACGACGGCACCGTGGTGGGGATGGCCGTGCTCAACGGTGCGTCGGTGCTGGCGGCCTCGCTCCTCGTCCGGCGCCTGCTGGGGCGCGGGGCGATGATGGTCGTGGTGATGGGCGCACTCGCGCTCGAGTTCATCGTCGGGAGCGCCCTGTTGGTCGACCCGTGGAATCCGCATGCCATGGTGTTTCCCTTCCTCGTGGTGACGGTGGCGACGTGGGGCATCGCGCTCGGTGATCGACGATCGATCGCCTGGTTCGTGGTGTCCGGTTCGTACTGCCTGCAGGTGCATCTCGGCGCGGCGTTCGTGGTGCCACTGCTGGGCGTGGTCGCGGCGATCGTCGGCTGGCGGACCCACCGCAGGGCCGAGGTCCATCCGCTCCGACCCGATCGGCGGTGGGCGATCTGGATGGGCTCGTTGGCGCTGGCGCTCTGGGCACAGCCCGTGGTGGAGACCATCGTCAATGGCCGTGACGGGAACCTGATCCGGCTCCTGTCGGCAGGGGGCGGCGGCGACACGCAGATCGGGCCCGTCGATGCGATGCGCTTCGCGTCGGCCGTGGTGATGCCCTCACCCGGGCAGATCCGGGAGGGATTCATGGCGGCCATACCCGCCACCGGCTTCGACAGCGAGGGAGCGCTCGCCGTAGTGGCCACACGAGGTGTGGCGGCCTCACTCCTCTCGCTCGCTGCCTTCGCGGCACTGCTCGTGGGACTGTGGTGGCGTGCCCGTCGCAGCAACGACGTCCGCCGTGGTGCGCTCATGGTGATGAGCGGCCTGGCGATGCTCGTCGCCTGGCTGTCGATGGCAGTGATGCCGCTCGGCCCGTTCGGCCTCACTGCACATCAGATGCGGTGGATGTGGCCGCTCGGAATCGGGTGCTGGGTGGCCGTGTCGATCGCAGCGGCACCGCTGCTGGCGCGGCACGCGGCCGGGCGGTGGCAGACCGTCCGTTCGGCAACCGCCGGTGGGGGAGCGGTGCTGCTGGCGGCGGCGTCGCTGCCCGCCTACGTCCAGCCGGCAGGCCCTGCCGTGCAGGCCCGGCTCGAATCGACGGTGGCCGTACTGGTGGCGCAGCTGGCGGGCCTCCGCCTCGACGGGGACGTACTGGTCGACCACCGAGGTACGCCTCTCTTCGACGGCACCTGGGACGCCGTCGTCGGAGCGATGATCGAGACGGGCATCGATGTGCGGGTCGACGACCCTGCCCTCGCCCGCCACTACGGATCGGGTCGCCTGGCCGACGGCTCGGAACGCACGGTGGTGTCGGTGCGCTGGGGTGTCGAGGCGACCGTGGTGCCGCCGGGGAGCAGGCGTCTGGCCGTCGTGCAGCCCTCGCCCAGCGACCCGTCGACGGCCATCGCGGTGTTCGTCACCGATCGCTGATGGAGTCTCAGCCGTCGGCCGCGAGTCGACGGAGGAGGGTGTCGCAGGTCGTCGTGGAACCGGCGCGCTCCTCCACCTCCACGGCACCGTCGAGCACTGCGGTGACGAGGTCTGGTGCGGCCATCGCCGTGAGGAGCGCCGTGTCGCCGCTGGTGAGACGCAGTCCGCCCACCACCGGGTCGCTGACGATGTGGATGTCGGCCACGTCGGAGAAACCCGGTGCGGACCCCACCACGGGCGGGCCGCCAGCAGGCTGCCACGTTGCGGCGAGGGTGCCGTCGCGCAGGGCGACGACGATGTCGCCCTGTCCAGTGGCGATGGTGACCGGGCGGTCGGAGGGGCGCACACGCAGCCGGAGTGAACGGACACCGTCGGCGCGCTCGAGTGGAACCCACGATCCTTGTTCGGCGATGTAGAGGCCTGCGCACGCACCGTCGATCGCCACGATGCCGTCGCGCGGCACGGTGGAAGTGTCGCCGAGCCGGATCACGCCGGGCGGTGGGTCACCGAAGATCGCTCCGTCGATGGCATAGCGCAGCGACGTGAACGCGGGGTTCTTCAGTTCGCTGATCCAGGTGGCGAACGCCACGTTGGCGACCAGCGACCACGCCACTGCGAGTGGGAGCACGACTCGGCCCACGACTTGCCGACGCGGTGTCATCGCTGACGCGTATGCGACGGCGACCGCCGCTGGCACGAGTACCGCAGGGAGCAGATCGAGCAGGTAGCGCTGGGCGACGAATCCGATCAGCAGCGTCGGCACGGCGGCCACGAGTGCACCGGCCAACACCGGTGCTGCCCACGTGCGGCGGCCACGGATCACCCACCACACCCCCAACGCGGCGAGCACGACCAGAGCACCGGCCGTGACCGGCAGTGAACTCGACGGCGTGTTGCCCTCGAGCGGGTAGGAGCCGTACTCGGTGGCGAGCGGACCGAAGCGCACGAATGGCACGAGCCGGTCTCCCCGCACTGCGTCGGGACGGAGGTACTGCACCAGCGTGGTGGGAAGGAAGCGGACGCTGAAGAAGCTGCCACCGTTGCCGTCGAACCACGCAGCGCGGGCCGGGCTTTGCAACGTGAGCAGTTGACGGTCGGCGGGAAGGTCGAGAAGGGTGCCGAACTTGGCGAGGTTGAGCGCCAGCGATGTGGCGAGTGCACCCACCGACCATGTGGCGATCACGAGTGACGTCGCTCGTCGGCTGCGGAACACCGCCAGCGCGACCAGCCCCAACGCGACGACGGCGCCGTAGCCGATGGACGCCCGGGTGAGCACAGTTGCAACGGTGAGTATCCCGCACCGCGCGGCGAGACGCGGCGACGGCGCAGCTGCGAGGTCGAGGACGGCCGCGAGCGCGAGGAGGAACAGGGCCAGCGCCCACAGCTCGGTCTCGTGGTACACGCTGTCCCATCCGGCCGCCGACACGGTCGGCCCGGCGGCCACCAGCGCCACGAACCATGCCGCCCTCCGCGGCGACACCTCTGCTCGTGCACGCTCGGCAACCGCCCTCAGCAGCCGGAGCGCCCCGATGCACGACAGCGCATAGGCCGCCGTCATCGACAGTCGTACCAGTCGCTCATCGAACCAGTCGCCCACGAGAACGAACGGCATGCGCAGCAGCGCGAGGAACGGGCCGAAGTACAGGTACGTGCGCCCGTCGATGAGAAAGCCCTCGGGCCCGGCTGCCTCCGCAGGTACGTCGAGACGTAACCGCCAGAACGCTCGGGCCTGTTCGTCGTAGAAGTCGTTGCTGAATCCGGCCTGCTGGAACAGCGTCCAGGGTTGCCAACGGCACACGACGAGCAGGAACAGCACCGACGCGGCCGCCACGACGCGTCGCGCGCCACGCCACTCGGGCGGCACGCCGATCATCAGGCTGCGGACTGGTCGCCGAGCAGCGCGCCCTCGTGCCACGGAACGAGTTCGAAGACGAACTGGTAGGCGAACATCGTCGGCCACAGTCGCACCAGGAGACGATCGAGGCGTCCGAGGGTCGAGGTGACGAGACGCGACCCGCCGAGGCCGAGTGCGTCGAGTGGTAGTCCGGTATGTGCCCGGCGACGGGCTTCGAGGCCGACAGAGCGGGCAAGGCGCAAGAACGAACGACGGCTGAAGAACCGGAGATGTGTCGCGTCGAGAATGCCTCGCTGGTCGTAGTCGAACCGGCCGGCCATCACGCGCAGACGTGGGTACCAGTGGGCGATGTTGGGCACGCTGACGACAACCGAACCGCCCGGGCGCACATGCCCCACGATGTGCCGCAGCAAGACCGATGGATCGGCGAGGTGCTCCACGATGTCGGCGGCGATGACGACATCGAACGTGCTCTCGATCGAGTCGGGCAGCCCATTCGACAGGTCGGCGGCGATGAAGCTGCTCGTGCGCGTGCGCACGCCGTCGGCTTCGTGGACGTCGACGCCGGTGACGTGATGGCCGGCTGCAACGAGTGGCTCGGCGAGCCACCCCGGCCCGCAGCCGACGTCGAGCACCGACATCGGCGGGCGGCCGTCGAGCAACTGGAGGATTCGACCGTGAGAGCTGTGCGCCGATGGCTTGAAGGAGTACTCACTGCTCACCCGGCCGAGCACGCCGGTGCCGAATCCAGAGCGACCGAGGCGGAAGCGGATGGTGTCGACCACCACGTCGCGGGCATAGCCGAGGCCGTTGACGTAGCAGATCTCGTCGCCGTAGTAGGTGGGGATGGGCACCTCGACGATGCGCTTCTTCGCGCCTGCCAACTGGAGGATGATCTCGGTGTCGAAATCGAAGCCGTCGGAGTTGCCCACGAAGGGCAGGTCGGCCAGCGCTGCAACGCGGTAGGCGCGGTAGCCGCTGTGCCACTCGCTGAGTCGGAGACCGGTGAGCCGGTTCTGGAACGTGGTGAGGATTCGATTACCGACGTATTTGTAGAGCGGCATGCCACCCTTGCGGGCCTGTCCGCGCACCATCATCCGCGAGCCGAACACTGCGTCGGCGTGGCCGTCGACGATGGGGGCGATGAGCTCTCCCATGATCTCCGGTGCGTACTGGCCGTCGCCGTGCAGCAGCACCACGACGTCCCAACCGTGGTTGATGGCGTACGTGTACCCGGCCTTCTGGTTGCCGCCGTACCCGAGGTTCTGCGGATGCCGGACCACGGTGAGGTTGAGGCGCGACCGGCTCCGCTCGTAGGCCTCGGCCACCGAGTGGGTGTCGTCGGCAGAGTGGTCGTCCTGTACGAGCACCTCGGCGAGCTCGAGACCGGATTCCACGGGAATCCGATCGAGGACGCGTTCGAGCGTGGACTCTGCGTTGTATGCGACGACGAGTACGCCGACCTTCACCGATCCCCCTTTCGGCGGCGAGCCTAGTGCTGACCTCGGGTCGACCACCGCCTGCACGGCTCGGCGGGCGGTGGGTGCGGCTACGGTTCGGGCGATGCGACTGTCCACCGCACGGCTCGCCGTACCGAGCCGCAATGTCGGCTATCTGCCCGGGGTCGATCATCTTCGTGGTGCGGCGGCACTGCTGATGGTGGCGTACCACTCGGTGCAGCAGGTGCGAATGTCCGACGCGGGTCAGCGCCCGTTCCCCGAGGTGGCTGATCCGTTGCGCGCCCTCGTGGTGGAGGGCCACACGGCGGTGGCGCTGTTCATGGTGCTCAGCGGATTCATCCTCACCTACGGTGCCGACCGTCGCCAGCTCGTCGTGCGTGGCTTCCTGCGCAACCGGGCACTCCGCGTGCTGCCGATGTACCTCGTGGTGCTGGCGATCGGTGTGCTCAGCCATCCCGGCGAGTTCACGATCGCTGGCGTGCTGCCCTACCTGACGCTGCTGGGCACGCCGCCGTTACCGCTCGCCGATCTCGGAGCGTGGTCGGCGGTGCTCTGGACCGTGAGTGTGGAACTCACCTTCTACCTGTTGTTCCCCTTCCTGCTGGCGATGCTCCAACGCGGTGGGGTGCGCTCGTTGCTGGGCATCGTGCTCACCGCCAATGTGCTGCGCCTGCTCGTCGCGGTGGACGACCCGGTCGCTGCTCGCGACCTCGCGTACTGGACGATCGTCGGTCGCATCGATCAGTTCGTCCTCGGAATGATCGGCGCCTGGGTGCTCCGTCGTGCCATGGTGCGCTGGTCGTCCGCTCGCTGGGCGCTCGTGGCGACAGCTTCGTCGGCCGCGGTGATGCTCGCCCTGTGGTGGTTCAACGCCAATGGCAGTTTCTACGGTGCCGCCCGCTGGCGTGCGGTGTGGCCGGTGGTCGAGGGTCTGCTGTGGCTCGGAGTCGTGGTGGGCTATGTCGCCGCCACCGCCGGTCGATCGGGTTCGATCGTGCGATGGCTCGCGCTGCCCGGCGTGGTGAGCTATTCGCTCTACCTGCTGCACTATCCGGTGGTGCGTGCCGTCGCGGAGCGGGCCTGGCGTCCGACGGGGGCGCTGTGGATCGACGCTGCGGTGGTGTCGACGTTCGTGGTGCTCCCGGTCGCTGCTGCGCTCGCGACGCTTTGTTACCTGACGGTGGAGCGGCCCTTCATGGAACGGCGGGGTGTCTACCTGTCGACCGACCCGGCGTGACGTAACGCCGTCGTGGTGTGACCGGAGTCGGCGACCATGGCCCCTGGCTCGCGCTCACGGGGATCGAGCACCGTGGCGAGTGTGATGAACACCACGAGCAGTAACCCCGGTCGGTGTACCCGCTCCCATGCCAGCACCCAGACCTGATTGGGCACGATGCGCTCCGACACCTGGCGGAGCACCATGTAACTGCCGATGAGGGCGGCGATCAACGGTGCGGCGACTCCGAGGAGGCGCGGCCGGCGGGCGACAGCGACCATCGCCGCCACAGGCAGCGCGACGAGCGCGGTGACGGGTGACGCAACGACCGCCGTGACCGCGACGGTGGCGGCGGCGACGGTCCACGCCTGTTGCGATGTCACGGGTGCGCCACGCGGGTCGTGGAGCGATGGGACTGCGCCGGACGCGACGGTGACGGTGCTCCTGGGGCTGGCGAGCAGGATGCCGATGCAGAGCACGACGACGGCCGCAGACAACGACAGTGCAACCCACAGGAGCCGTTGCGGTGGCCAGCGCATCTCGACGGTGCGGGCCTGATCGGAGGGTGAGAGCCACCATCCGAGTGAGCCCCCGGCGATGGGCATGGGAGCCTCGAGGGGCTGGCCGTCGACCGTCGCCGTCCACTCGGCGTTGAATCCCTCGCCGGCCACGAGCCAGCAACCCTCCGGGCATGGCGCGACGTCGAGCCGACGCGAGGTGCGGGTGCCGTGGACCGTGACGGCTGTCGGCGCAGCGACCACCGGCGCCTCATCCGACATCATGACGACCCGGTCGACGGTGATCGCCGTGCCCGCCGCGATGGATGTGTCGAGCCGGTGGGTGCCCGGCGCAAGCGGGAGGGCGTCGCACGATGTGACCTGCACCGCATCACCCTGCACGAGCGCGTCGAGATCGGCCGAGGTCACCATCAGCGGCACGGCGGCGCCGTCGACCTCGAGGAGATCGTCGCGGCAACCGGTGGCGGGAGCGGCGACGGAGCCGGGAGATGCGATGGCTGACGACTCGATCTCCACGACCGCGAACGGCAGCGCAACCGTGTCGCCGAAGCGCCGGTCGACGGTGGTGAGCGGCTCCACCCCTGACACCCGGAGCGTCATCGAATCGGCATCGATCGATGCCGGGAGCGTGACGGTGCTGCGGCCGAGTCGATCGGGTGTGGCCAGCTCCACCACGTGTCGATCCGACCCGGCGGTGACGATGAGCTCTGTGATCGTCGAATGACGACCGTCGATGGGCTGGTGCACGACGAATGTGTCGAGGGAATCGTCGAGGGCCACCTCGAGCGTGGCGTCGGTCGGGGCACCGAAGGGGCTCGTCCACGCAGTCGACAGATCACCGTCGACCGCGGACCGGCCGGCGGCCGAGGGGTCTCCCGGAAGTCGGGTCGATGACGTGGCGGCGCCGGGGCCGAGGAACGCGGCGAGCAGACCGTCGTCGGCGGTGGTGTCGAGACGCAGGGTGGCAGTGATCGTCATCGATCGAGCCGTGTCGATGTCGAACAGGCGACGGATGAAGGGTTCGGGGTCGTCGCGCCATCTCGACCGTGGGTCCACCCGCAACCGGCTGAGCACGATGCCCAGCGGTGTCGACGAGTCGGCCACCGCCGGGAGTTCGGGTACGCGGATGAACTCGGGAAACGGCCCGATGCCGAGTTCGGCGAACCCGACACCAGAGGTGGGGGAGGAGGTCCCCGGTACGGCGTCGACGCGGGTGATCTCGATCGTCACGGGGCCGGGTCCACCACCGGGGACCTGCACCCGTTGGCCCGGGCCGGCAGCCTGCCGGGAGGTCTCGTCGAGCGCTACGAGCACCGATCCGCCCGGCGAGGTGACGCGGATCTCCGTGATGAAGCGGTCGCCGACCTCGTGCGCCTGACGGAGTACCAGCGTGTCGATCGACTGCTCGGGATCGACGGTGAGCGTGTGACCGACGGGATCGCCGTGAGCACCGACCAGCCACGAGGTCGATACGTCACCGTCGACCGCCATGGCCGGTCGGTGTTCGGGGAGATAGGCGAACCCCTCGCCGTACCCTGATGCGCTCACGGTGACACCGTCGATCACGGCCACCGTCTGCAGCGCGCTGTCGACTGCGTCGGGATCACCGAAGACGGGCAGTCGGGCGTCGGCCTCGTCGACACGCGTGATGCCACCGCCGGGGCCGCCCACCTCGGTGTACCCGCTGACGTCCTGGGAGCTGCGCCAGTGGTGTGCCCTGTCGCGGTTCGAGTCGGTCACCACCACCAGCACCGGGTCGATCGGCGTGCCGCCGAGCAACGCTCCGTCGAGGTCGGCCGCATAGACCAGCACCTCCCGACCGGAGATGAGCCCTGCGGCGGCAGCATCGACGACACCGTCACCACTCCCGGCGAGAACCACCACATGGACGCCGGTGCGAGTCGCCACCACCGGGTCGTCGACGGCGAGCAGTGAGACGGACGGGAGCGCCACCGAATCAGGTCGCGTGGATCCCGTGGGACCCCACGAGCCGTACACGCGCTCGTCGACCATCGGTACCGCTGCGGCGTTGGGAGCCGGGTCGCCGAACTCGTCGAGAAGTCGTAGGTCGGCAGCGTCGAGGAGGAGCGCGTACGACTCGGACGGCCACGGATTGCGGTAGCGGTCGAAGGCGAGATCGTTGGGCAGCCAGATCGTGTCGGCGCCGAGCAGACGGGCCACTGGAGCCACGGCTGCGGGGTCGAGCACCCCGGCCTGCAGTCGATCGTCGAGCGCGAAGTAGAGGTCGAGGAGCTGGGCCGAGCCGAGTGGCAGCAGGTCGCGGGTGATGAGCGGCTTGTCGGTGAGGCCGACGAGTGGCGGATCGGCGGTGTAGCCCCAGCGGTAGGCGCCGAACTCGGCACCCGGCAACTGGAGGACCCGGGCCCCACTACCGGTGGCGTCGAGGGCTGCAGCGGCATCGAGCCAGGCCCCGGGTGGCGACTCGTCGCGTTGCAGGGCAGGGTCGATGATCTCGCCGGTGAAGAGCACCGGCATGTTGAGCACGGCGAGCGCCACCACCAGCCACGGTGTTGCGGCAGCGACCTTCCGGGCTCGGACGCGGTGGGCGCCGACCCCGGCAAGAGCCTGTGTGAGCGCCGCGGCACCGAGGGCGAGGCCGAGCACCACGAGTGGCACGGCACGGGCGCTGCTGCGGAGTGCCAAGGGCAGGGCACTCCTGGTGTTGGAGGCGACGGCATCCATCAACGGTGACGGATCGTCGATCGGGTGCACTCCCACCGCGATCACGGTGCCCACTGCGACGAGGAGTGCTGCGTAGCGGCGGGCCGTCCAGCGCACCGCGGCCAACCCTGTGAGGCACACGACGAGGAGCAGGAAACTGACGGCGATCAGCGATCCGGAACCCATGTACCGGCTGGAGGCAGTGGTGGCGAACGAGTACGGATCTCGGATGTAGAACAGCCAGTACCCCATGCCGCGGAGCACCTCGGTGGAGGCCGTGGTGAACGATGTGGCCTCCACGCTCTCGCTGAAACCGAGCACGTCGGCCCCGTAGCGCCCCTGGATGCGGAGCATTGCGATCCACCACGCCGACACGCCGGTGGCGAGCACCGCGATTCGCGTGGCGACGGCAACGGCTGTGCGCCACGTGATCGAGCGGCGCAGTGCCGCGTCGATGAGCCACAGCACCGGGGCAGGAGCGATCATCACGACCGCCGTGGCGTTGACGGCGCTGCACGACACGAGCACGAGTGCCAACGCTGCCGGCGCCCGCCACTTGGAGCTGCCGCGCGCGGCAACGATGGTGAGGCCGACGATCCAGCCCACTGCGGCCCACGGCAGCAGCATCGCACTCGTACGCGACGCATAGGGCAGCACATACGGCGAGAACTGGTAGACCGCTGCGGCAAC